>Ga0209190_1000253_pt1 | contig 38833 bp, 28 predicted proteins | sample M_140205_XF_Meta_FD_187315 | JGI IMG/M metagenome (GOLD analysis project Ga0209190, IMG submission 187315) | Freshwater microbial communities from Lake Montjoie, Canada to study carbon cycling - M_140205_XF_MetaG (SPAdes) (version 2) | ecosystem: Environmental > Aquatic > Freshwater > Lake...
CGAACTCCGTATGATGGTCGACCAAGGGATGGCTTCTGGGGTGCTGCATGCCGCCGAGCATCGTATGGTGCATGGCGCCCTTTCGCTAGATTTGATTAGCGCGGAGCAGCTCATGACACCGAGTAATCGTGTCGTCTGGTTGAATCTTGAGGATTCCGATGAGGTCAACTGGCGTAAGGTTGTGGCCTCTGGCCATACTTGGTTTCCCGTCTATCGAGGTTCGCCAGACCGTCCGCTGGGCGTCGTTTCGGTGAAACGCCTCTGGGCCAACCTCTCACTCGTCGGTACCGCCCCGATCAAGGATTTGCTCACCGAGCCTCCGACCGTGCCAACCCACTGCACGGGGACGCAGTTGCTGGAGATGTTCCGCAAGGATAAGATTCATATCGCTCTGGTCATGGACGAGTTCGGTCGGGTCCGTGGCGTTGTCTCCTTGAACGACGTACTTGAATCGGTTGTCGGCGAGCTCCCGAATGAAGGTTCACCCATCGCTCAACCTAAGCCAATCCGCCGTCGTGATGATGGCAGCTGGATTCTCGATGCGATAGTCTCGCTCGATGATTTCCGTGAGGCCACGGGCATTATAGGTCGTTTCCCGGGCGAAGGCTCTGGCCGCTTCACCGCGATTTCTGGGTTCATTATGCGCACCCTTGGCCGTATTCCGGTTGAAGGTGACCGCGTCGAGGCCTTAGGTCATATTTTCGAGGTCGTCGACATGGATGGCCACCGCCTGGATAAGATCCTGGTGATGCCGAAAGCCGTCCCGACGCCGCTCGCTTAAAGCCGGATGGGCAGGCCGGCGGCACGTAGGTGCTCCTTGGCCTGACGTACAGTATAGGTACCGAAGTGGAAGATGCTGGCGGCGAGGACCGCGCTGGCGCCGCCTTGCTTCAGGACGTCGGCCATGTGGTCAAGGTTGCCGGCTCCGCCTGAGGCGATTACCGGGACTTCGACGGCCGAGGAGACGGCAAAATTGAGAGGAATGTCGTAACCGGCGGCAGTGCCGTCGCGATCCATGCTGGTCAGGAGGATCTCACCGGCGCCGAGGGAGTGCGCTTGGCGGGCCCACTCGATGGCGTCGAGACCGGTAGCGTTGCGACCACCATGGGTGAAGACCTCCCATTTGCCCGGACCGACGTTTTTGGCGTCAATCGCAACGACGATACACTGGCTGCCGAACTTACGTGCAGACTGCAGGATGAGGTTGGGGTCCTTAATGGCTGAGGTGTTGAGGGAGACCTTATCGGCGCCAGCATTGAGCATTGTGCGGATATCTTCGATGGAACGAAGTCCGCCGCCGACGGTGAGCGGCATGAAGACCTGGTCAGCTGTCCGTTCAACGACGTCGACCATGGTGCGGCGTTCGTCACTGGAAGCAGTGATATCGAGAAAGACCAACTCATCGGCGCCCTGCTTCTCGTAGGCCGCCGCAACGGCGACGGGGTCGCCGGCATCACGCAGCTCCTCGAACTTAATGCCTTTGACCACGCGCCCGCCGTGGACGTCGAGACAAGGGATGATGCGGACGGAAAGCATGGGCGAACTTCAGAGGGTGAGACGGCGGAGACAGAGGTTAAGCCTAAATTATTCAAGAACTACCGTCACCGGGCCGTCGTTCAGGAGTTCGACCCGCATATCGGCCCCAAAGACCCCGGTCGGCACGGGCTGATTGAGTAGGATTGAAAGTTCTTGGACGAACAGGTCGAACAGCGGTTTGGCGACTTCTGGCTTGGCGGCACCATTGAACGACGGACGGTTTCCTTTGGAGAAATCGGCCAGCAAAGTAAACTGGCTCACGGCTAAGGCCTGTCCGCCGGCGTCACGAAGATTGACGCCCATCTTGCCTTGGTCGTCGGGCATCAGTCGCGCCTTAGAGACATCCGCAGCCAACCTGCGGACGGTAGCTTCGTCATCGCCGGCGGCCAGGCCGACAAGCAGCAGGTAGCCAGGCCCGATTTTGCCAGTAGTACTTCCCTCCACGGACACAGAAGCCCAGAGCACGCGTTGGAGGACGACCTTCATCCTCAGAACAACGCTTCCAGAATCGTGCGTAGCTTCATCTCGGTTTCCGTCGACTCAGCATCGGGATCCGAGCCGGCCACGATACCGGCGCCGGCAAAGGCGCGGGCTTCGGAACCCTTGAGCCGGGCACAGCGAAGGGCGACGAAGAGCTTACCTGAGGCGCCATCCGAACGAACCCATCCGACGGCACCGGTGTAGAGCCCACGCTGGTGGGGTTCGAATCCAGGGATGAACGGAAGGGCCATTGCGCGCGGCTTACCACCGACGGCCGGGGTCGGGTGAAGTTCTCCGGCGACCTCGAGGAAGCGACGGTCGATCGGCATGGTACCTTCGATCGGCGTGCGTAAGTGCATCACGTTGCCCAGACGCAAGAGTTCGGCGTTACGCGAGGTCGCGGCCAGCACGCCGACCATGCGCAGACGTCGCAGAATCGAGGCGGTAACTGCGCTATGTTCGCGGAGATCTTTTTCGCTGGTCAGGAGGGCTTCAGCTAAGCTGGCGTCTTCAGAGGCTGATTCACCGCGCCGGGTCGTGCCGGCCACGGATTCCGAACGGACGGCGCCGTCGAAGAGGGAAAGTAGCGTCTCGGGCGTGGCGCCGACCAACGCGCCGTCGGCCTCGTCGACAAGGAACGTGTGGCACTGCGGATTGCCGCGACGCAGGCGGTGCAACGTCGCGTAGATGCTGAAGGGCTCGGCTCGGCGCCAATCGAAGGCGCGTGACAGGACAATCTTCTCGAACGAACCTTCCTTAATCAACTCGGTCGCGCGGACTACCGCGGACGGGAACCATGAACCGCCGACTTCCGAAAGGACTGTCGGTACCGGTGCGCGAGGGGGTGGGGGATTGGAGCGGTAGCTGAACTTGCGGAAGCTTTCCGCCCGGATGGCTAGGCGGGCGGCGCAGCCCGGGGTAGCCGGTTCGCAGAGGGTGACAGTCGTCAGGCCGTCTTCACTGACGACCTGCCAGCCAGGCAGGAAGAGTTTTGCCTGCGCACCTTCGGTGTCGCTGCCCGGGTAAAAGGGGAACGTCGCGATGACGCGTGGGCGCGGGCCGACGCAGGTCAGGCCGGCATCCATAGCGCGAAGCCATCTGTCGGCTTCGACGAAGCGCTGGTCACCACGTCCCGCCCATTGGCGAAGCGGCGCACCGGCTGCATGGGAACGCTTGCGTGAAGGATTTTCGAAATAACCACGCGGAGCCGGTTCGTTCAGCGTCTCTAACACCGCAAGCGGATCGAGTTCGGGCGCAGGAAAGGTGTAGCTGACAAAGCCTTCGCCGCCGGCACGTTTTTCGGCGTCGGTCAGCAAGGTAACTTCGTCGATGGTCTTGACGGAATCCACAGCGGTGAAAGTAGGGTCTCCGCGGGAATTGTCCAATCAGGCCGAAGGAGTTTCGATCGGAGCCTCAATCGGCGGGAAAAGGATGCACTTATCGGCGACCTTTGAGCCCGTGCAGGCAGCGGACCACGTCAGCTGGCCTTCGAAATGGGTGGCGACGGGACGACCGATGTTGACTAGCAGCTTATCGCAGGTGGCCGGCATCACCGGAGTGAGGATTGTACCGACCAAGCGAAGGCCTTCGGCAACATGCGCGAGGCAAGAATCGAGGCGCGCGCGATCGGCGGCGTCGGCGGACTTGGCCAGTTTCCAAGGCGCCCGGGCCTCGATGTACGCGTTCATGGCGCTGATGAAGATCCAGAGGGCTTCGAGGGCGTGGCTGACCTGGTATTCAGCAAACGATTCGTCGTACTTCTTCATCGAATCGCTCCAGAGCTGCCGGAGGTTCTTTTCGAGATCTTCGTCGGCCGCCGCCGCGGGTATCGAACCGCCATAATTACGGCCGACCATGTTGAGGAGACGGTTGACGAGGTTACCGAGATTATTGCCGAGGTCCGCCTTGTAGCGGTTTCCGAAAGTGGTCGTCGAGAAGTCTGCATCCTGTCCGACGACCATCTCGCGGCAAAGGTAGAAGCGGAAAGCATCGGCGCCATGGGAGGCGGCGAAGCCGAGGGTGTTAGTGGCGTTGCCGGAACTCTTGGAGGCTTTCTGGTTATTGACGGTCCACCAGCCGTGGACCAGCAGCTTACGCGGCGGCTCGATACCGAGGGCCTGGAGCATGCAGGGCCAGTAGACGGCGTGGGGTGGCGACAGGATATCCTTACCGATGACGTGGACGTCGGCGGGCCAGAGACCCTTGTCGACGACGGCAGAGTAGTAGTTGGTCAGCGCATCGAACCATACGTAGGTGACGAAGGTGGTGTCGAAAGGGAGCTCGATACCCCAGGTCAGGCGGGACTTCGGACGCGAGATGCAGAGGTCATTCATCGGCTCCTTGAGGAACTCGAGGACTTGGTTCTGGCGGAAGTGCGGCGAGATGAAGTCGGGGTGCGACTTGATGTGCTCGACGAGCCAGGACTGAAACTGCGAAAGCTTAAAGTAGTAGTTTTCCTCGGTCGTCTGTGTGACCTCGCCGTAGATCTCGGGCCAGGATCCGTCCGGGTCGCGATCCTTGTCGGTCAGGAACTGTTCCTGGCGGGTGGAGTACCAGTCGGTCTTCTGCCCCTTGTAAATCAAGCCTTGGTCGAAGAGCTTCTGCAGGAACTGCTGCACGATCTTCTGGTGACGCGGTTCGGTTGTACGGATATAATCGTCGTGCGAGATATTTAGGTCAGCGAGCATGCCCTTAAAGACTGCGGCAATCTCATCGACGAGGACCTGGGGTTCAACGCCACGCTTGAGGGCGGTCTGCTGTACCTTCTGGCCGTGCTCGTCAAGACCGGTGAGAAAGTGCACCTTACGGCCGCTCATGCGCATATGGCGCGAGATCACGTCGGTGAGGACTTTCTCATAGGCGTGGCCGAGGTGCGGCGAACCGTTGGCATAGTCGATAGCCGTGGTGATGTAGAACGGACTGGGCATGAAAAGATACCCTACGAATAGGGCACGGTAATGGCCTAGGACAACCCCGAAGGCTGGACGGAAGGGGAAACCGACCTCAGGCCGCGTCCCCAGCCCGCACGATGTGGGGCTGGTAGGCGATTTCAAAGGCGTAGGTCATGCCGGCACGTAAGGGCATCGACTTGTCACGCTGTAGGGTCTGGTAGAAGTGGACTTTGCCCCAACAAGTGCGGTGCTTGGGGCTGTCACTCACGACTTTGGTCTCGGCCCAGGTTGAGTGGAAGTCGTCCTTAATCACTTCGCAGCGATGGGACTCGGCGCCAAGCACCAGGGAGTTGCCTGGAGTCATGCGTGAATGCGTGGAGGCAATGGGGAGTACGAGACGGAAATCCTCGAGCATGACAGCGGACTTGGCGGTCAAGGTATAGCGGGCGACGATGCGTCCTCCATTGAATTCCCAATCCACCTTCAAGGAGGCGATGTTGGTGGAGATCTTCTCATCGCGGTCGATTAGGTCAGGCTGGTCGTAACGGAAGTGATAAGTGCCAGCCTTGATGCCCATGGCGACCTGAGCGTTTTTGCCGTAGAAGGAGGGCGTGTAGACCTTACCGGCGATGGTGAATTCTGGAATGAACGGGCTGGTCTGCTGGTTGGACGGCCAATCGAAGACGCCGGGCATGTGAGGGAAGGCCAGTGAATCCGAGAAGCGATGCGAACCGGAAGACACCAACGGCAGGATGATATGCAGACCAGAACCAGGATCCTGATAGGAGAGCAGGCCTTGTTCCTTGCGTGGGGACTTGTCGAAAGAGAAGAAGCGGCAAACTGCCAGACGGTTGGCGGGCTTGACGACTTCGAGGTCGCCACCGATGGTCTTGGCGAGGCGCGACCACTGGGAGAGATAACGTGCGGCGTCAAAGTTGGCCATGCGGGTCGTATGGCCCGGGATTGTGTCGCGCTCGGCATCACGGACGATGATTAGGCCATGTTCGGTGTCGAAGAAGGTCGTGAAGAAATTAGCGTAAAGGCGACGGACGAGGTCACGAGCCAGCGCTTCCTTGTCGACCGGCACCCAGCGGTCCCGCAGCGCCTGCAGGAGTAAGGTGATGCAGTGCATTTGGCCGTAGGCGCCGATACCACGGCCATAAGACCAGCCCAGTCCGTCATCCCGGACGGTGTCCATGATGACGCGGATGTATTTCTCGGCCAGCGAGCGCAGCTTTGGGAGCTTGGAATCGCGGAGCTGGATGTTGGCGTGCAGCTGGAGCGACTGGCGGATGAAGATCAGCGACACGACGCCATAAAGGTCGAAGGCGCCGCCAAAGTTATCAGCGTTCGAGGCCTTGGAGGCTTCGTCTTGGAAACCGCCCGTGGAGGCGGCGGCAATGCGATCCATGAAGCGGTCGACCAACGGACCAGTTTCATCTTTCTTGGTCAGGCCAAAGGAGAAGCGACAGACTGCCTTGGCGATGTCGAAGGCTTGGACGTGGTCATGATGGTCGTTCTCGATGGCGAGACGCTCGTCGATGAGGGCACGCGTGGCTTCATCGAGGATTTCCCAGACCGGGTTACGTTCGCGGGTCGGGCCAAAGGCGAGGAGGCCGAGGCAGGCGAAGGCCATGCCATTGTCGGAGCCTTTGCTGACCCGGACTTGGGCGGTGATCGTCCGGGCGACAATCTCGGCGATATTCTGACGGTCGAGGTGGAGTTCCCCAGTGGCACGGAAGTATTCCCCGAAGGCGAGGGCGGCGTGACCGGGCTCATCGGCCCGAGAAACCTCCCCTTCGACTGGCACAACCGTGCCATCGGCTGAAAGGGAGTGGAAGTTGAGTTTGAGGAGCGCCTTGGTCTGGTCCAGGCACTGACTCGCGAAATTCTGCATGCGAAAGGTTGGGATTGGGGCAGCCCCCCTCCTCAGTCAATGCCTCATCGTAAAAAAATCGTTATTTCCTTCTTATCACGGAACTTATTAGCGCCAGTTGACTCATCTTACGAGCTACCTAGTCTACTGGGCAGAAATATGCCAGAAGGCTAAATAAAAGCCTCCCTTTGGCCTGTTGGGGTTTTAGCGGTCAAGGCACGCGATGAAGCACCAGCGCGAGCAGACCGGGTCATCTTCAGAGGGGCAGGGGCTTGCCGAGGGCGGACTCGAAGAATCTTGCACGTTTCTCGCGCATTACGTCGGACTCGCCAGCCCCATGGTTGGCGCCGGGTACGACGTGAAACTCAACCAAATCTTTCTTGCCCGCCGCAATCAACGCGTCGTGGAAATCATAGCTGCACTTCACGTCGACATTGGTGTCGGATTCTCCGACAGAAATGAACAGCCTGCCACGCAGGTAGCTCGCATAATGGGCACATGAATTCTCTTCATACCATGGGCCGACGGGGTAGCCCAGCCATTGTTCATTCCACCACAGTTTATCAATACGGTTGTCGTAACATCCACAGTCGGCTGCGCCTGCTTTGTAGAAGAAGCCATAAAGCAACATGGCATGCGCAGTGTTCTGACCGCCGGCCGAGCCGCCGAAGATTCCAACCCGGGTGATATCCATGTTTGGTTCGACTTTGGCAAGAGCCTTGGTCCAGCTGATTCGATCCGCGAAGCCGCCGTCCATGAGGTTGCGCCAGCTGACCTGATGGAATTCCTTTCCCCGGTTGTTGGTACCACGTCCGTCTATTTGGACCACGTAGAAGCCGCGCATCGATAATTCACGATGGTTACGATTCCACCAGCTAAAGGAATGCGGCGCAAAGGAGCCGTGGGGGCCGGCGTAGATATTTTCAATAACGGGGTACTTCTTGGTGGCATCAAAGGGGAAAGGGCGGGTCACCACACCCCAGATGTCCGTCTTGCCGTCACGATCCTTGGTAACGAAGGGTAATGCCGGAGACCAGCCCGCCTTCTTTAGGGGCGTGAGGTCCCCTTCGCTTAGTTTGACGATTAAGCGGCCGTCAATGCCGCTGCGAAGGCTGTAAGTGGGCGCTTGGTCGACGCGGGAAGCTATATCGATGAGGGTGCGTCGATCGGGTGAAAAGATAACTTCATGGTGGCCGTCAGAAGGCGTTAAATCGACGAAGCCTTTTCCATCTAAGCCGACTTTACAGAAGTGTTGGTGATAGGGATTCTCCCCAGGGTTGCGGCCAAGGGCGACGAAGGTAATTGAGCCTTCCTTATCGTTGACCGTGATGACTTCCTTCATCACCCAGTTACCTGTGGTGATTGCGCCGACCGTCTTCCCATCCTTCAGCTCGATACCATAGAGATGAAGCCAGCCGGTTCTTTCCGAAAGCCAAAGTGCGTGCTGTTCGTTAAGGTCGTAACGGTATCGGGTACCGAAAGAGTGGACGAATTTTGGGTCTTCCTCGGTGAGAAGTCGCCGCCAAGTTCGACGCTCGACGTCATATTCGATAATGCCATGTCCCGTGAATCCACGCTTTATAAACTCAGAAAGAAGGCGCTTGGAGTCGGAAGACCAATCCAATCGCTCGGTGGTATACGATAGGGGCAAAACCTCTGCTGAGGGCGGTCCGGAGGTCTTACCGTCGATTGAGAATACCCAAGGGATGCGCTCCGTACGATCATCGCCTGGCTTTTCATAAGGAATAGACTTCTTGGCCTGCTTGATGGTATCTGATACATTATATTGCCGAATCGGCACCTTCCGCTCGCGCCACAGAGCGAAATGACGGCCATCGGGTGACCAGCTGATTGGGCCGACCCAGGCATCCTTGCCCTCAATGCCGTCAGCGGTGAGTTTGGTCTCAGCGTTGGTTTTCTTTAGGTCGATGAGCACGACGTTACCGCCGCGCAATTCCACCTTGTGTGACTCTGTCGGCGATTCAGCACGCATACGTGACGAAGTGAGACGTCGAGATTCGCCTGGCCCTCTGTTGGTCCGAGTGGTTGTCGCAGGATCAATTCTTTTCCCTGGCTGAGCAGGGGTGAGCCGTTGATTTGATTCGACGACCCAAGCGGCGTTATCTGATTCCAGACGGACGCGACCATCGTCCAATACTATGACTCGGGTGAACGGCCATTTCTTGGGTGTGACTAAAGACTGGGTGAGTTCTGAAAGTGCTGCCGCCACCTTTTCGTGGTCGAAGGCCGGGCGGATTTTTCCGGTCATGCAATCCGCTACCTTCCATGTTAATCCCGAGTTCTCGCGCCAAGAGTATGCGAGAAAACGACCTGAATCAGACCATCGGACGTTCTCCGGTCGGGACATCTGGGCAGGCCAATACCAAGCGTCGTATTGCTTCTGCCAATCTGCGATGAGGGAAGATTGGGCGAAAGCCAGCAGCGGGGTCAGCAGCAGGAGGCGAAGCAGCATGGAGCTTTATCACATCAACCCGAGACAGACTCAACCCCGCAGAGCCTATTTCTTCGTCTTGGTTGTCTTCGGTTTCAGTCAAACAAGGTAGGCAACCACGTCGCGAATAAAGCGACGGAAAGGCCGAGTGACGGAGCGAGATGCATCGACTTACCCGATAAGCACCAGATGGAATTCCTTTGGTCCGTGGGCACCGAGGTCAGGGACGACTTGTGGGCAGCTGGTCGACGAAGCAAGGGACGAAGAGGGAGACGCGCACGGAATCAGCGCAGGAACGCTTCGTGGAGGCCGCCGTCGACGGTGATGACCTGTCCGGTCGTCTTGCTGAGGCGGTTTGTCACGAGTAGGAAGTACGCTTCGGCCTGGTCGGCGGGGGTGATGGGGTTCTTCGTCAGGGTGCGATCGGCGTAGAAGCGGGAGAGCTTCGTGGTCAGCGAATCGGTAGGCTCATCTTCAGTGTAGGGAATGTTATACTTCGCAAGCGAGGCGATCACTCGGTCCCGAGGGAACATCGCCGAGCCCTGCACGACGGTGGCCGGGGCCACGCCGTTGACCCGGATGAGGGGCGAGAGCTCCATGGCCATCTCGCGGACGAGGTGGTTGGCGGCGGCCTTTGAGGTGTCGTAGGCGACGGATCCCTTTTTGGCCACGGCAGCGTTGGCGCTGGTGGTCAGGACGAGGTTACCGCGGAGACCCTGTTCCTTCCAGGTCTTGAAGGCTTCGTCGGCTACAAGGTAGCTGCCGGTGACGTTGAGGGCGAAGGTCAGGGCCCACTTGTCATCCGGGATGTGGCCGGTGGTATCAGGGGACACGAAGATACCGGCGGTCACGCAGATGGAGTCGAAGCCGCCGTAGGCGAGCGCGACCTGGTCGAGCATCTTGCGGATCGAGGCGCGATCCATGATGTCGCCAGAGAGGCCGATGGCGGGTCCGCAGTTGGAGAGGCCGGTGCCGGCGACGCCGATGCCCGTGCCGAGCTTGTCGGTGATTTCCTTGGCGGTGGCCTGGGCAGCCTCGACGTTCTTGTCGACGCAGACGATGTGGGCGCCTTCCTTGACGAGGCGATGGGCGGTCTCCTTGCCGATGCCGGAGCCGGCGCCGACGACGATGATGACCTGGCGGGCGAGTTCCTTCTCAGCCGGCATGCGCTTCAGCTTCGCTTCTTCGAGCAGCCAGTACTCGATGTCGAAGGCTTCCTGCTGGGGCAGGGCGATGTACTGGTCGATGGCTTCGGCGCCACGCATGACTTCGACGGCGCAGTTGTAGAACTCGGCCGTGACGCGGGATTCGGACTTGTCCTTGCCCCAGGCGATCATGCCAAGGCCGGGGATGAGGACGACGGTCGGGTTAGGGTCGCGCATCGCCGGAGAGTTCGGGCGCTTGCAGGCGTTGTAATAGGCGGCGTAATCCTTGCGATACTGCTCGAGGGCGGCAGCGAGCTTGGTTTTCAGCGCAGCGGCGTCTTCGGACTGGGGGTTCCAGTTTACGTAGAGAGGCTTGATTTTCGTGCGGAGAAAATGGTCAGGACAGGAGGTGCCGAGTTCGGCGAGGCGCGGCGCGTCCTTTGAATTAACGAAGCGGAGGATCTTTTCGTCGTCCTGAATGGTTCCGATAAAGCGCTTCTCCTTGGAGACCTGGCCACGGAGCCAAGGCAGGATGGCGGCGAAGGCGGCGTGTCGCTTCTCGGTGTCGAGGGTCTGGTAGAGGGCGCCGCCGAAGACCTTGGCGTCGCCGCCTTTGGCCTGGTACTTCGCGTCGATGAAGGCCGCGGCCTGCTCGATCATGGCGAGGGTTAGTTCATAGCAGGCCTTGTCGTCGTCGGCCCAGGAGATGAAGCCGTGCTGGCCCATCATGATGGCCTTCATGGCTGGCTGCTGTCGGGAGATATCCTGCATGGAAAGGCCGAGCTCAAAGCCTGGGCGCATCCACTTTACGTAAGCCATCTTGCCGGCGAATATCTCCTTGGTGAGGGCTTCGCAGTTCTTGGAAGCGGCGATCGAGATGATCGCGTTCGGGTGCATGTGGTCGACGTGCTTACCCGGCAGGAAGCTATGCAGAGGGGTATCAATCGATGAAGCACGAGGATTAAGGTTGAAGGTGGCGTGATTGTACATGCCGACCATGTCGTCTTCGGCTTGGGACTTCAGTCCCTTGTCTGTGCGGGCGGCGTAGGACTGCTGGAGGCCGACAAGCTTATCCTGATAAAGAGAGGAGAAGTTCTCACGGTTGCTGGTGCGGAGGTCGCCGCCCGAGCCCTTGACCCAGAGGACCTGGGTGTCGGTGCTGGTCAGGGGGTCCTTCTCGACAATCTTGGAGGAGGTATTGCCGCCGCCGGTGTTTGTGATGCGCTGGTCGGCCCCAAGCTTGTTGGAGCGATAGACCAGACGGCCGACCGGATCGAGCTTCGCGGCTTCGGCATCGTTCCAGAGGTGAGAGACGTACTTGTAGTTGGACATGTTTGTTACGTGGAAAGTTAGGATGTTGAGTAAGGGGGTTTATGACTTCTTTAAACCATTAAACTTGGCTTGGGCGGCGGCCCAGGCCGACGTGGGGTTGGGTTTGTAAGTCACTACCTCAAAAGAGTTTCGGACGACCTTGCGCAGGGCGTCGAGGTCCGTGAGCTCCTTCATGGCGATCGCCTGGACGAGGATGTTGCCGGCAGCGGTCGCTTCGACGGGTCCGGCGATGACGGTGCGGCCTGTGGCGTCGGCCGTGGCTTGGTTAAGCAAGGCGTTACGGCAGCCGCCACCGACGATGTGCAGGCGCTTTAAATTGCGACCGGTGAGCTTCTCCATGCCGTCCATCTCGACGCGATAAAGCAGAGCGAGGGATTCGAGGACGCAGCGGGCGATCTCGCCGTGGGTCTTCGGCACAGGCTGCTTGGTCTCGCGGCAGTAAGCTTGGACCTTGGCGACCATGTCACCGCGCTTGGCGAAGCGTACGTCGTCCGGACGGATGAACGAACGGAGCGACGGAGCCTTGAGCGCGAGCTTCACGATCTCGCCGTAGTCGGAGACTTCGCCTTTCTCCATCCACTCGCGACGGCATTCCTGCAGGACCCAGAGGCCGACGAGATTTTTGAGGAAGCGCGAGGTGCCGCCAAAGCCTACCTCGTTCGTATATTTAGCCTTACGGACGGTCTCGTTGACCAGCGGCTGGTCGAGTTCGAGTCCGATGAGCGACCACGTGCCAGAGGAGAGGTAAGCCCAATCTTCGCCTTTGGTGGCGGGCACCGCAGCTACGGCGGCAGCGGTGTCGTGTGCGCAGGTCGTGACGACTTCGGCTTTACCGAGGCCAGTTTCCTTAGCGAGATAGGGTAGCATCTTGCCGAGTTTGACACCGGGCGCGACGGGCTTCGGAAAAATATGCTTCGGGATGCCGAGTTTCTTAAGCACTGGCCATGCCCAGTCACGCTTGCGGGTATCCCAGCACTGGCTACCAGAGATTAGGGTCTCTTCAGCGCGGGCTTTGCCGGTAAGGAGCCAGGTGATATAGTCGCCGATGAGCAAGAACTTGTCGGCGAACTGAAGCATCTCGGGGCGGTTCTCGGCGTCATCAAATAGTTGGTAGAGCGTGTTGATTGAGATGGAGGCGATGCCCGTGCCTTCAAAGATCTCTTTCTGCGAGAAGCGGCGCATCGCCAGCTCGAACGACTTGAAGCTGCGCTCGTCGCGATAGGTGAAAGGCAGCGAGAGGAGTGGACCGTCTCCCTTGAGCAGGACGTAGTCGACGCCCCACGAGTCGCAGGCGACGGACTTGATCGGACCGAGCCTGGCTCCCTTCGCAAGACCGATGCGGATCTCGCGGAAGATGCGGATGATGTCCCAGCGAAGGGTGCCGTTGGCGGTGATAGCGCCGTTGGAGAAACGGTGGACCTCTTTCATGGTGAACTTACCGGCTTTGAGCTGGCCGAAGATGACGCGCCCAGATTCGGCTCCGAGGTCGATGGCGAGGTAATTAGACATGGTCAAATGGGGCAGGGGAGGGGTGACAAATCACATTCCGAGCATCTTTTGGCGATAATGTTCATCCGGGCGGCCAGCAATGCGTTCGCACTGGGCCGGAGTCAGGAAGACCGGACCGCCCAAGGCGGCGGCACCGACAAAGATCTCGGCGGCTTTTTCAGCCATGAGTAGGGAACCAAGCACTGCCTTGGGGGAGGATCCGACGGCAATGATGCCATGGTTCTGAAGCAGGATGACCTTTGGGTCGCGGCCAGTACGTTTGACGAATGAAACGACTTCGCGACGAATGGCCTGAGAAAGTCCTAGGCCAGGTTCGGCGTAGGGCACAAAGACTGACTCGATACCACACATCACGATCTCGTCCGGGCACGCACGTTTCTCGGCGAACTCGCGAGCTCGCGGCGAACAGAGAATCTGGTTCACCGCGATGGCATGCACATGGCCGACGCAGTGGACGTGGGGAAGGGTGAGCAAGTAGGCGTGAAAGAGGGCTTCAATCGAAGGTTTCTTGTCGGCCGGCTCCATTCGTGAAGCCAACAAGGCTTGGTCGATCTCAACGTCGGTCGCAGCGGGTGCGTCTAACAGCGGGAGTAAGCGGTCAAAGGCGCAACGGGTGACGTCCGACTCTTTTAGTGAAGCTAAGTTTGAACCCGAGGCTTTGACCGCGAAGGAATGATCATCCAGTCGAACGGACGTGTTGCCTTCGCCGAGGATTGCCATGCGCAGACGCTCACCGCCCAACTGATGGGACAGCTCAAGCAACGACTGGATGACGTCGGCGGACATTCCTCGGAAGAAATCGAGGCGATTAGAGAGCGGTCAGGACCCGCTCAGGCAGCAGCTTGACCTTGGCTTTCTGGACCGCGGAGACATCCGCATCGGTGACCAGGTACAGGGAACTCACATCGCGCGTCACGGCACAAGGTCCGCCGCGACCGAGTTTAACCTTGTTCATGCAGATCAGGACTTCGTCGCTCCGACGAATGACTTCGCGCTGCTGGTGGGAAATATCGCGCTGGGAATTCCAGAGGCCGTTCTCATCGATGCCTTCTGCGCCGAGCAGGGCCACGTCGAAATTCCAGCGGGCGACTTCTTCAAGCGTACGATCACCGGCGACCATTGCGTGACGGGTCAGGAAGAGGCCGCCAGGGATGTAGACTTCGACACCAGGTAAGCACGAGATTAGCTGAGCCGTTGGCAGACAGGTTGTGACAATCTGCAGGTCAGGAACACTAGCGGAGGCAATCGCTTCGGCGGCGAAGAAGATGGTCGAACCCGAGTCGAGATAGACCGTCATGCCGGCTTTAATGCGCGTGGCGGCCAGATTGCCGATCTTACGCTTGGCTTCGGCATCCTCGATCTTTCGATCGTCAAGCGGCGGGAAGTTGCGGTTGAAGTCCGAGAGTGCTCCGCCATGAGTACGGGTGATGCGACGCTGGTTCTCAAGTTCGGTTAAATCGCGGCGAGCCGTCGCCTCGGAGACGTTGAACTGTTTGCAGATCTCCAGAACGGGGACGTATCCGACCTTGGAGAGAAGTTTAGCGATCGCCTCGCGGCGTGCTTCGATGATGTGTCGGGCTACTTTCATAAAGTCGGAGCTAGATTAGTTAGGGGGAAGTTTCGTTATGAGCGTATTCAATCGACCAATCAATAACTCAATTCCAAACGATTGCCGCCCCGGCCTAAATTTCGCACAATATACATTATGTCTAATTATATAATGAACAATGATAACAAACTTAAAATACATTAAAACGGTTTTAACTTGGGTTAAATCACCCCTTTCTTATCTTTTCGCCCACAACCCAATGAACGTCCCCATTCGCTCATATTGTCGTTTCGGGCTGGCTTGGGCTCTCATTTCGACCGGATTTGTCGGTTGTAGTACCACGACCAAGCCAGAAACGAAGCCGGGCCTGGTGGAGCCGAAGTTCACTGGGCTGGTCATCGAGCAAGGTCCTGGGTCGCTCGGAGCTGAGCCGCGCAAGGTGCCGGTGACCTGTCTGATCCTCCACCATACCGCGGGCTCCCTGCCCTCCTCCCTAGACATCCTTCAGGGCAAGGATCCGAAGCATAAGGTCGGGGTCCATTACCTGGTCACTGACGAACCTATGCCCCGGGTCATCCGCATTGTCCCGGAAAACTTGGCTGCTTACCACGCCGGCAAGAGCGGCTGGGGTAAGCTGACCAACCTGAACCAGAACTCGATCGGGATCGAAATCATCAACTACGACGGCAACGTCTATCCGTACTCCGACGCTCAGGCCGAGATCATCTTCGCGCTCTGCGACGAGATCATCCGGCGTCATGACATCAAACCTTGGAACGTTCTGGCGCATTCGGACATCGCGGTAGGTCGTAAGGTCGACCCAGGTTCGAAGTTTCCTTGGGCCAAGCTCGCTTCGCTCGGTATCGGCGCCTGGCCGCTACCCAACGAGGTCGCCGATAATCTTACCATGAAGTCTAAGCTATCGCCGAACTACGTGCGTGGCTTGCTGACGGCTTACGGTTACGTTCTCGAGCCTGGCGACGCCGGACTCAAGCTCGGCGTCGAAGCCTTTCAGCGTCACTTCCGTCCGACCAAGGTCGACGGCTTAGTCGACAACGAGACCGTCGCGATCCTCGAAGCCCTACTCCGCCGCTACCAGCCCAAGTCCTACCGCGAAGCGAAGTTCAAGCCTTGAGCTGTACACCGAAGAACCGCAGCACCTTATTGGCATAACCGCGCAGCAGTTCCCGTTCCGGGTAACCCAGCTTATCCAGGTAGATGGCGTAAAAGACCATGCCGGCAAGCCCGGCGACACCCATCGAGACGATGAGGTTCAGCTTCTCGTTAAGATGTCCGGTGAGCACATTGTGTAGGAAGGTGTAACCTTGGAAAGAAATGAAGGCTAAGATCAAGGAGCCAAAGAACACCTGGATGGCCGGCTTGAGTAGGCTCTCGGTCAGGAACTCGGGCGAATGCTTCTTGAGGTAGTGGCGTAGCACCAGGTACTGCCAGATCGTCGAGATGGCGTTCGCTAAGGCGAGCCCTTCGACGCCCTTGCCCATCCAGACGGCCACGAGCGAACCTACGGCGTTCACGACGAGCGCATGGATGGCGGCGATTAGCGTGACCTTGGTCTGGCCGGCGACGTTCAAGGCGCGGGTGACGATGGAGATCATCGCGTAGAACGGCATGGCAATGGCGAAGAGGACCAGCAGGTTGCTGGTCGCAAGGCAGTTGCCGGCGCTGAAGCGACCATACTGGAACAGCAGCTGCACGATGGGCACGGCCAAGGCTGCGAGGCCGAAGGCTGCGCCGACGTTTATCGCCAGAACGAGACGCATGCCTCGGCCGTAGTTGCGGGCTAGCGCTGGGACATTGCGGCTGGCGAAGGCGGTGGCGAGCGCCGGGAAGATGACGACGGCGATCGAGGCCGAGAATAGTCCGATGGGCAGTTCGACGATACGATTGGCGATGTAGTAGTACATCAGGCCGACGTCGCTAACGTTGTAGGCCAGCCCACGCGAGATCAGGACGTTCACCTGCTGCACGCCGGCGCCGAGCGCGGCGGGTAGGAACGCGATACTCAAGGCCTTCCAGGCGGTTTCGTCGACATGGACCAGCCCCGGGCGCCAGCCTTCTTGGCGCAGGCCCCAAAGCGGAATCATCAACTGGAAGGCTCCCCCGACCAGCGCGCCGGCGCAGAGCCACACGGCTTTGCCCATGTCAGTCGTCGCCAAGTTCTCGCCGAAGACGCCGAGACCGATGATCATGCAAAGGTTAAGTACGCCTGAGGCGATCTCGGCCAGGCCGAAACGTCCGCTGAGGTTGACCGCCGAAGTAAACAAGGCCGCGATGCAGATCAGCGGCATGTAAGGCATGCAGACGGAGGTCAGGATCGCCGCCGAGCTATCGACCGGACGAATCAGCGCCCAGAGCAAAGCCGAACCGATTCCGAGCATCGTCAGGCCGATCATCCACGGGATGACCTTCCGGAGGACAAAGTTTAAGAAACCGAAAGCGGCGGACGTGCCGTCCTTGACGGACTTATCGGCGAGCACTGGGACGATGGCCGCGGTCAGGGCACCTTCGCCCAGCAGTCGACGGAACAGGTTCGGGATCTGGAACGCCAAGATGAAGGCGGAGCCGATGGCCGAAGCGCCGAAGATGGCAGCAGTCAGTTGGTCGCGGAACAGGCCGAGGACACGCGAGACCATCGTCCAGGAGGCGGTCTTCGCCATGGCCTGGTACTGGCGCGTCTGCTCAGTCATGACCTCAGGGCTGGATGGCGCGCATGCCTTCTTCGAGTACGGCACGGAGCGCCGGAATCAGGTCGGTGCGAGGTACTTCGGCTTCGGTGCGATCAGCCAGGCTGCGCACCTTTGCGACGCCCTTGGCGACTTCCGTCCCGCCATAGACGAGCGCATACTTCGAGCCAGCGACTTCGGCGGACTGGATGAGTTTGGGGAACTTGCCGTCCTTCAGGTTGTACTCCACGCGGAAACCGGCGCGACGCAGGTTCGCGATGTCTTCAAGCGCAGCGTTACGAGCATCCTCGCCGAGGATCATGACGTAGAAGTCAGGGCCGTCGGCGTAAGCCGGGATGAGCTTTTTGAGTTCGAGCAGGTCGCGCAAGGTGACGTCGCCCATGCCGAAACCGACGGCGGGCAGGTCCGGACCTCCGAACTTCTTGACCAAGGCGTCGTAACGACCGCCGCCAGCCAGCGCACGGGCTTCGCCGCCGGTCTCGAAAGCCTCGAAGACGAAACCGGTGTAATAGGCCAGGCCGCGAACAATAGTGAGGTCGATGGCGACGCATTCGCCAAAACCCATGGTGGTGAGTGTTCCGAGGAGGTGTTTCCATTCGGCGAGTCGCTCGGTCATCAAGACGTCGCCAGCGGTCAGCTTCTCTAGGTCGGCCAGAGACTTCGTGCAGGCGAACGCACGAGCGGCTTCGAGGGTCTTAACCGGATCGACGGTGGTTCCGGCGAGGGCCGCGGTCATGGCTTCGAGCAGGTCCTTGGGTGCGCCGCGTTCCAGTTTGTCGACCACGCCGAGCACGGCACCAGCCTGGGCTTCAGGCACGCCAAGGCTACCGAGGTAACGGAACCAGAGCGTGCGGTCGGAGACGCGGATGCGGAAATCCTGCTGCGTCAGGCCGAAGCCCAGCAGGCAGTCCGCACAGAGCGCGATGATCTCGGCATCGGCCGCTGGGCCGGCTTCGCCGAGCAAGTCGGCGTTGAGCTGATAAAAGGCACGGAGACGACCCTTCTGAGGCTTCTCATAACGATAGTTCTCGCCGATCGCAAACCAGCGAATCGGCTTAGGCATGCCGTTCGCCTTGGCTCCGACCATTCGAGCGAGCGACGGGGTCATCTCGGGCCGGAGGCTCACCTTGCGGCCACCCTTGTCTTCGAAGTTGAAGAGTTGGCGGACGATTTCTTCGCCGGACTTCTCGGTGAAGAGTTCCAGCGGCTCGAGGACCGGCGACTCCCATTCACGGAAGCCGTAGCGACGGCAGGCACCGCGCCAGACGTCCATGATATGTCCGAGGACGGCACGGTCTTCAGGATAGAACTCCCGGAAACCGGGGAGCGTTCGAATATCGGACATCGCGAAGCGGAATTACTGAGCGGGCTTTTCGACGTCGTACGACTTGAGCTTAGCTTTCAGTTCCTTACCGGCCTTGAACTTGATCACCGCGCGCTTCGGGATAACGACATCTGTTTCTGGGCGATTCGGGTTACGTCCGATGCGGCTCTTACGAACCTGCACCTGGAATACGCCGAAGTTACGGAGCTCTACGTCACGTCCGGCCAAAAGTGCTTCGCTGATAGCATCAAGGGTCATCTGGACTGAGTCGCGGATGTGCTTCTGAGGGTAACCCTTGTCCGTGAAAATCTTTAGGACGATGTCGCGCTTGGTAAGGTTGTTAGACATGACGCTTCGTAAGTGTTGATAGACAAAGGCATGGGAAATCGGTCGTGGCAATACCACACCCTAAAAACCTTACTCCAAGTTCTGGACCTGCTCCCGGATGCGTTCAATCTCTGTTTTCGCCTCCAAAACCAGCTTGGTCGTGGCAATTTCCGAGGCCTTGCTGCCGATCGTGTTAATTTCGCGTAGCAGTTCTTGGATCAGGAAGTCGAGTTTTCGTCCGCAATTTGGCTGTCCGAGTTCTGCTGAAAATTGGGCGTTATGGCTTCTAAGGCGGACGACCTCTTCGGTGATGTCCGAGCGATCGGCAAAGAGCGCGAGTTCTTTCAGCACCCTCTCGTCAGCGACGTCTAGGCTTAATCCGGCATCTTTCAGTCGCTTAAGCATCGCGTCACGATGGCGACCGGGCGAAACCTTTTCGGCCTCTTCCATGCCTGCGACCAATGCGGCCATCTTGACGAGACGCGCGTTGAGGTCCTTGGCCAAGGCAGCCCCCTCGGCTTTGCGCATGACGACGAGATTCCCGAGTGCTTCCTCAAAGGCGGAGTGGACGATAGCTTCGACATCGGCCAGATCGGGCAAAACGTCGGACGGACGTCGACTATTCTCGGCGAGGCGGAGCAACAGCTCGCCGTCGGCGTTCAGCTTAAGGCCGCAGTGCTGGGCGATTTTGCTAAGCTCATCGAGACTATTGGCAACCGCTTCGTGATCCCATTGGCGTGGGGTAGCTGAGGCGGCGGCCTGGGTCACGCGGGCGGTCACTTTGCCACGCTGTAGGCGAGCACGTATCCAGCTGGAGGCGGCGGATTCGAGGGCCGGCCAAGCATCGGGTCCGAAGACCGAGACCTGGAGGTTCTTCTGGTTGACCGTGGCGACCTCGACCGAAAGGCGGACGCCGGGGAGATTGATCTCCGCCCGGCCGAAGCCCGTCATCGAGGAAGCGGCCATGTTCAGAGCTTAATCTCGGTGCCCATGGCGCGCGCGGCGCTCCAAACATCCTTATCGCCACGACCGGAAAGATTGATGATTATGACCTGCTCTTTGGGCAAGGAAGCCGCGAGCTTCACGCCATGCGCGACGGCGTGGCTGGTCTCGAGCGCAGGGATAATACCCTCGGTGCGGGAAAGGAGCTGGAAGGCCTCGAGGCATTCGCTGTCGGTCGCGTGAGCGTAGTCCACGCGACCCTTTTCGCGGTAATAAGAATGCTCTGGACCCACGGCGGCATAATCAAGCCCAGCGGAAACGGAATGCGTTCCTTCGATCTGCCCTTCTCCGTCCATCAGGATGTTCGTCATGCAACCTTGCAGGACGCCGAGACGCCCACCCGCGAACCGCGCGGCGTGCTCGCCTTTGCTGATACTGCGACCGCCGGCTTCGACGCCGATGAGGCGGACGCTGGGTTCGTCGAGGAATTCAAAGAAAGCACCGATGGCATTGGAGCCGCCGCCGACGCAGGCGACGATGGCGTCCGGCAGGCGACCTTCAGCGCGCAGGATCTGCTGCTTGGATTCGATGGAGATGATGCGATGGAAATCGCGGACCATCATCGGATAAGGGTGCGAACCGTAGGCCGTCCCCAAAATGTAATGCGTCTCGCGAACGTTGGTGACCCAATCGCGCATGGCCTCGTTGACGGCCTCCTTGAGCGTGCGCTGGCCGGCCTCGACGCCCCGGACCTCGGCGCCCATGAGACGCATGCGGTACACGTTGAGGGCCTGGCGTTCCATGTCTACCGCGCCCATGTAGATCACGCACTTCAGGCCAAAGCGGGCGCAAACGGCGGCGGTGGCGGTGCCATGCTGGCCTGCACCGGTCTCGGCGATGATGCGCTTCTTGCCCATGCGGATAGCGAGCAAAGCCTGGCCGATGACATTATTGATCTTATGGGCCCCAGTGTGGAGCATGTCCTCGCGCTTTAAGTAGATGCGGGCGCCGCCGGCGTGCTTGGTCAGGGACTCGGCAAAGGTGAGCCCAGTAGGACGACCCGCGTAGTCGCGGAGCATGTCCGCGAAGGCCTGCTGGAAGGCTGGATCACGACGAGCTTCGTCGTAGGCCTTAGTCAGGTCCAGCAAAGGCGTCATGAGGGTCTCGGGGACGTACATGCCGCCGAACTGGCCAAAACGGCCGCGGGCGTCTGGGACGCGGAAGCGAGGTTCGGTGGTCGGAATGAGGCTTGAGGACGACATGATCGTGATAGACTACATAAAGCGTGAACGTCCACTAAGGGCAAGCGACAAGGGCTTTTGACGGCTTTCCTTGCCCCGGCACGGCCGGAAGCCTAATGCTCGCCCATGCTTCGTTTCGTTTTCGGTCTGTGGCTGCTTTCCTCCCTTCCAGCGTTCGCGGCCGGAGAAACGCGCTCTCCTCAGGAAGTCCGCGCTGACTTCACTTACAGCCGCGCACTCGTCACCGGCACCGTCGAAGGCGTCACGGAATACCTACCAGTCAGCTCCACCGGCCACATGATTATCAGCGATCGCCTAATGGGAGTTCCGAAAGACCCGCATATCAACGTGGCTGGTCTCACTGATCGTAAAGGCCGGGCAATCTCGTTGGAGCGCGTGGCCGACGACTATATCGTCATCATTCAGATCGGTGCAATTCTCGCAGTATTCGTAGCTTTCTTCGGCCGCATTCGCAATCTGCTGATCGGCTTATGCCGAGGCGAGCGTGGGTCCGTCAACCTCGCCACTGCCATCATCGTAGCCTTCATCCCCGCAGCCCTACTCGGCTTTCTATTTAAAGATGCCATCGCGGTATATCTTTTTTCCATCGAAGTCGTTGCTGCTGCTCTTCTCGTCGGCGGAATTGTCATCTTGGTCGCGGAACGTGTCCTGCCGAAGTCGGTCGCCAAAGACTCTGACGAAGTTGCAACAATCGGCTGGCGCTCGGCTCTGACCGTTGGTCTTTGTCAGTGCTTCGCCTTAATTCCCGGTACCAGCCGCTCGCTTACGACGATCCTCGGCGGGCGCGTGGCGGGACTTTCCCACGCCGCCGCTACGGAGTTCTCCTTCTTGGTTGGCCTGCTGACGCTCTCCGCCGCTTCGGTTTATAAGATGTGGGCGCTCGGCACTGCCCTGACCCAGGTCTACCCTGCCGGCCCGGCAAGCGTTGGCCTCGTCGTCGCCGCTGTCACGGCCTTCGTCTCCGTGAAGTGGCTAGTGGGCTATGTCTCGCGTAACGGACTGGGCGTGTTCGCCTGGTACCGCATCGCGCTAGGCGGTACGATCCTGGCGTTCCTGGCGCTGAAGTGAGTCTGGCTTAGGCGCCCAGCTCGAAGCCCTTACGGTACTCGCGACGGACGTAGGCGTTGGCGCCCTTATCGTTCGTGACTTCCATCTTCGCGCCGTCCCAGAGGAGTTTGCGGTCGGGGAAGCGGGAAGCGAGGTTGCCCATGAGGACCATCTCGGAGAGCGGACCGGAGTAGTCGAAGTTCGACGAAGCGACATGACCGCCCTTGCAGGCGCGGATCCAATCCTTCTCGTGACCGGAAGAATTACCGGGGATACGCGGGATGATTTTCTCGAGCTTCTTGGCGACCTCACGGAGTTCAGCATTAAGGATGCGGGGGTTGAGACCGTAGCAGCCGCAGACGATCTTGCCCTTGTCGCCGATGAAGTAGCAGCCGCCGTTGGGGTCGCCGAACGGCATGTCTTCCTCGAGTTCGTCCGGGCGCTGGGGCATCAGGCCTCCGTCCCACCAGGTCAGCGTCACCGGAGGCATCTCGCCGCGAGCAGGGAACTTGAAGCGGACAATCGAGGAACGGGGATAGGATTCATTCTTGCCCGAGGTCTTTTTGCCGAAAGTCTCATAGACGGTCGAGACGTTACCCTCGACGCTTTCGGGGTAACGGAGGTTGAGCGCCATGAAGGCGGGATCGATGATATGGCAGCCCATGTCACCCAAGGAGCCGGTACCGAAGTCGCACCAGGCACGCCACTTCCCGGGGTGGTAGGAGGGGTGGTAAGGGCGGAAGGCTGCCGGACCGCACCACTGATTCCAGTCCATACCATCCGGTGCTTGCTGTGGGTCGCTCGGACGATCCATCTCGAGGCTCTGGGGCCAAATCGGACGGTTGGTCCAAGTGTGAACCTCGCGGACCTTGCCGATGAGGCCGGCGGCGATCCATTCGGTGACCTGACGGATACCTTCACCCGAGTGACCCTGGTTGCCCATCTGGGTCGTGACTTTATATTTGTGGGCCGACTCGGTGAGGATGCGCGCCTCGAAGACCGAATGGGAGATCGGCTTCTGCACATAAACGTGTTTACCACGGCGCATGCACTCCATGGCTATGTAGGCATGCGAATGGTCAGGAGTAGCTATGATGACGGCATCGATGTCCTTCTGCTCGTCGAGCATCTTGCGGAAGTCGGTGTACAGCGCGGCCTTCGGCTGCTGCTTGATCGTTCCGCCACAGCGGCTGAGATCCAGGTCGCACAGGGCGACGATATTCTCGTCGGCTGAGTTGCTCACGTTGCTCTTGCCTACCCCGCCGAAGCCGATTGCGGCGATGTTGAGTTTCTCGTTAGGCGAGACCGTCCGCGCGGCGGAATTAAGCCAAGGGCGGGTTACCGCGAAAGCGGCGGCGGCCAAACCGGTGTTACGAAGGAAAGATCGACGGTTGAGCGAGGGTGTCATGGGGTGGGGTGAGGGATTTACTAAGACCCCATGAGGTGGTCGCAAGTTCCATGCTCCTCGGGCTGTCTGGCTCAAACGATGAAATTACCCCTTATTGCGACATTGTCGGCACGCCTGGCCCGGAGGGCCATCTAACAACGTCAGTGGATGTGAATAGGTTGCGTGGTCAACCCTGAGGCGCCGTCTATCTCGCTGTCTGGATGAATCTTATGACGCCCCCGCCCTCCCCCTGCGGGCCGAAGTTTCGTTTGACTATGCTGTGAATAAACTGTTCATAAAGGAAACCACCACGACCCTGATGTTTAAGCGCTTTCCCGGGCTATTCACCCAAGCCATTGGCATCGACCTTGGCACGGCTAACACGCTTGTCTTCCTTAAGGATCGCGGCGTCGTCCTTCGCGAGCCCAGCGTCGTCGCCATTCGTACTAGCACGCGCAAGCCGATCGCCGTCGGCAACGAAGCACGCATGATGCTCGGGCGTACCCCTGGTGATATCCAGGCTCTGCGTCCGATGAAGGATGGCGTCATCGCTGACTTCGAAATCAGCGAGCACATGCTCCGTTACTTCATCGGTAAAGTCGCCCGTAAATCTCTCTTCACCAATCTCACCGTTGTCGTGGCCGTGCCTTATGGCATCACCGCCGTCGAGCGCCGCGCCGTCATGGATTCGGCCTATCGCGCCGGAGCCGACGATGTAATCACCATCCCCGAGCCGGTCGCTTCCGCCATCGGGGTAGGCCTCCCAGTCGAAGAGCCTACCGGCTCAATGATTGTCGATATTGGAGGTGGTACGACCGAAGTCGCCGTGCTTTCTCTCGGTGGCATCGTCCACGCTCGATCCATCCGTGTCGGTGGCGATGAGTTCGACATGTCGATCATAAAGTACATCCGCAACTCCTACAATCTGATCATCGGTGAACGCACCGCGGAAGAAATTAAGATCAAGATCGGTTCGGCTTATGCCCTCGAACAGGAGCTCACCTTTGAGGTCAAGGGACGCGATAATGTCACCGGCCTACCCCGCCAGCTCCACCTCACCTCCCAGGAGGTCCGTGAAGCGATGGCCGATAATATCAACCTTATCATCGAGGCCATCAAAGGCTCCCTGGAGCGCATCCCGCCCGAACTTTCGGCCGACCTTGTCGATCGCGGCATCGTTCTCGCCGGCGGTGGCTCCCTCATCCGCAAGATCGATCGCGCCATCTCCGAAGCCACTGGCCTGCCCGTTTTCGTCGCCGAAGACCCCCTCTGCGCCGTCGTCAATGGCACTGGCAAGATCCTTGCGAACTCCTCCCGCTGGAGCGGTCGAGACTAAGCCCCGTTCGCGGGCCGACCCGCCATGGACCAGAACCGTCAAGGTGCCCGCGCCTCCTACCTCGCCCTATCGATCTTCGTGGCGTTGTGGATTCTAGTACCTAGCGCCGTGCGCCGTTTCAACCGCGAAGCCTTCGTCGAGTTCCAGGCACCCGCCCTTCATCTGCTTGGCAAGTCTCGCGAATTAGCGACCTTCTGGGAAAAGAAGAGCCGTAGCGTCGAGGAGATGTCCGCCGCTGGCCGCGACCTCGCCCGTATCAACGCCGCCTTGGAGATTCAGATTAATAAGTTCGAAGATATTCGCCGCGAGAACGTACGGCTCCGTGAAATTACCCATTATAACGTCCCCGCGGAATATATGTCCGTCGTCGCCCGTGTCGCCACGCGTGACAGTTCTTCCTGGTGGCAGCGGATCGTCATCCGCAAAGGGCGCAATGAAGGCATACGACCCGGCGCTCCAGTCGTCTTCGGTAATACTGTCGTTGGTCGCGTGACGGCCGTCCACCTCACCACCAGCGAAATCGACCTCGTCACCAGCCCGGGCTTCCGCTGCACGGCCTACCTGGAAGGCGATGATCAGAATCACATCGTCCTCGTGAACGGGGTCGCCTCCAACTCCCTCGGCACGGCCAAGGCTCGCGTCAGCGTCATCCCGCGCGACTACTTCTTGCCGTCGGGACAGCCTGCACGCGTCTTCACCACAGGTATGGGCGGAGTGTTTCCCAGCCGTCTAATCTTGGGCTATCTCGATGGCGGCACCTACGCCACGCAAGTGGGTAATTTTAAAGAAAGCCTCCTCGTCCCCTCGCGCGACCTGTACAACCTTCAGGAAGTCTCCGTCCTCGTCCCGCTGCATCAGAATCCGGGCGAGGCCCTGATGCAGGGCGATCAATTCCAGTGACCATGGGCTGGGCCTGGCTGTTCCTGCTGCTTGCGACCTACCCCTGGTTGCTTGGCGCCGACTTGGCCTCGGACACGTTGGCATCCTCGTCGCTCATATTCTTCGTCTCTGGCACATGCCTTGTCGCACCATGTCGACGACTGAAGCGATGGCAGGCGGTCCTTTTCGCCGCCAGCCTCGGTTTTCTTTTTGAAGCCCGACGTCCAATTCCGGACGGTGCGCTCGCCTTCTCTTTGGTCGCGATTGCGATCTTTCTTTCGTCTAATCGCCAGCTGATACGCAACACGTCTGACATGCTCAGGGCCGCCGCTATCATCAATATGGGGGCCTGTCTCATCTGGTTCCTCGCCTCATCCTATGGTTCGCCCAGCCCTGCCACGAACCTAGCTGGACAACTCTGCCTACAGTTGCTGCTCTCCGGCTTCGTCGGTACGCTCAGCCTAATCCCAATCGCCCTGACCCAGAACGCCGTCTTGGATCGTTTAAACGTTCCTCAGGCGCCCGATACGCCATGAAGGAATCATCCGACACTCATGTGCTCCCTTCGACCCCAGTCGAGCGGCTCCGCCTTTATGGCGTCTTCTTCTTTTTCTTCGCTGGCTTCCTTTACGTGATCGGTGGCCTAGGCTACCGCCAACTCATCCAGTCCAACGACCTCAAGGAGCAGTCGGACACCCAAAGCCGCCGAGTCGTGCTGCGCCCTCCGGCCCGCGGGCGCATCTACGATCGCAACGGCTTCCCGCTGGTCGACAACCGCGCCCGCTGGAGCGTCAAGGCGGACCTCGCCTCCCTGCAGAAGGAATTCCGTGCGGAATACCTGCGAATGATTGCCGCCGAGAAAGCACGTGAAGCCGTTAGCATTGATCGCGAAAAGCTTATGGAGGACGCGCGGGTGCGTGTGCTGCAAGGCTGGCTCAACAAGGTCTGGTTCGTCATCGACGAGACGAACCGCAATACCAAGGGGCGCAAATCTGCCGCGAAACTGACCCCAGTCACCGCCCCGGCCGAACGGCATATTAATATCGAGGAGTTACGTAAGCATCTACGCGAGCGACGTGCCCTTCCCTTCACCCTCGTGAATGATTTAGCTTTCCCGGGCACAGGACAGGCTCTGACCGCGGACGACGGCACTAAGTCCGTAGCGCGCTTCATCGAGCAGTTCCCCGTGGAAGGACCAATCCGACTCGAGCAGGACAACATTCGGACCTACCCTTATGGCGCCATGGCGGCTCACGTCCTAGGTTACGTCAAGGATACCGACACACTGCCGGATAACGTAGATGATATCTCGGAGGTCCGCGTCGAATCGATGCAAAAGCTTCGCTATACCGGCAAGACCGGTGCAGCCGGCGTCGAACTCAGTTATAATAACGTGCTCAGCGGTCGCAGCGGCTGGGAACTCTGGTCGAAGACCTCCTCAGGATACAATCAGACCCGACTGAAATACAGTGAACCCGAGCAAGGGGGTAATGTGATGCTCTCGCTCGATTATCGCATCCAGCAGGCGACGGAAAGCGGACTTGCCAAGCTCAAAGATCCGCAAGGCAATCTCTTGCCCGCCGCGGCGGTAATGATCGACGTCCATACCGGCGAAATCCTCGCCCTCGCCAGCCAGCCCTCTTTCGACCCCAACCGTCTGGCTGATCGCGTTTCTTCCAAGTACTACGACGAGGTCGAAGGGTCAGGAGGCTGGCTCAATCGAAGCACCCAGGGTCTCTACGCTCCTGGTTCGACATTCAAGGTCATCACTGCCACCGCCGGGATGCGCAAGAAGGTCGTCGATTGGGATGATGCGCTTGATTGCGGCGCCTTCTATCGCGTTGGCAACCGTGACTTCCCGGAGCACGAACCAGTCGGCTTCGGCGAGGTGAACCTAGACAAGATGCTCGCGGTCTCCTGTAACGTCTGGAACTACCAGGTAGGCCTTCGCACGGGCATCGAAGCGCTTTCCGCCGAAGCCAGGCGCTTCGGCCTGGATACGCCTTTGCTGCAGACCTTCAGCGACCTCGAGAGCGGCGTCCAGCCGATGACCGAACTCCCGTTCGCCGCCAATCGCATGGTGGTCCCTGACCGTGAATACAAGCAACGCATCGGCGCCGGTGCGTGGAATGACGGCGATACCGCCAATCTCTCGATCGGCCAAGGCTACCTACTGACGACCCCGTTGCATATGGCGTGTCTGGCCGCTTCCATCGCCCGAGGTGAGACCCGCACGGTTCCTTCCATCATCCACTCCTTGGAGCGTAATGGTCGACACCTCGGCGCCCAGCCCATCGGACTCAACGCGGACCAGCTCGAAGCCCTCCGCGGAGGCATGCTGCGGTGCGTCGAAGAAGGTACTGCCCGTGTCGCCCGCATCCCTGGCCTACCTTACGCGGGCAAGACCGGTACCGCCGAATATTTTAAGAAGGGCGAAAAGGCCCACCTTGCCTGGATGATCGGCTACGCGCCAGCGGAGAACCCCGTCGTCGCCTTCGCGGTGTTGGTCGAGGGTCAAGTTGATACCAACACCTGGGGCGGCAAGACGGCTGGCCCGGTGGCGAAGGAGATGCTAGAGACTTGGTGGCCAATCGCGGTGAAGGCCAATCAAGACGATAAACCGAAGGCTCCCCGTTAAGCCCTAATTAATACAAGCGTACCGACAGGTACGTGCTCGAACAGTCGGATGACATCAGCATCAGAGAGCAGCACACAGCCATGGCTGTTCGGCTGCCCGAGTTTATCGGTTTGGTTTGTGCCGTGGATATAGACAAAGCGCCGGCGCGTATCGACGACCCGCCCTTCGGCGTCCGTTCCTTGGTTTCGGCCCGACTCGAGACCATCCAGCCAGAGGATGCGGGATGTAATAAGATTATCCTCAGGCGACGCCCACTCGGCGGCGAGCTTGCCGGTCGGCTGGCGGGCCTTAAAGACCAAACCCGGGGCGGCGCCGGCCCCGATCTTCTCGCAAACCGTATGAAGTCCATCCGGGGTCTGTTGCGAATCCTGGACGCAGCCTCGACCGGCCCGGGCCGTGCTGACGACGTAGGTTTCGCATTCCTGACCATGGAAATGCCATAGTTTTTGCTGGTCAATCGACACAACGATGCAATCTTCCGCTATCGGTAGACCCAGCCCTTTCAGGCGTTCGGTCACCTCTTTCTTCAAACCAAACTCGAACTCAGAACATGGCATATCGTATCGGCATCGTGGGCGTGACAGGTGCAGTGGGTCAAGAACTGCTGGCGCTCATGGCCAAGCGGAACTTCCCCGTGGCCGAACTCCGCCCCCTCGCTTCGGCCCGCTCAGCCGGCACCAAGGTCACCTACGGCGGCAAGGAATGGACCGTCCAAGAAGCCAAGCCCGAAGCCTTCGAAGGCCTTGATTTTGCCATTTTCAGCGCCGGCGGCTCGATCTCCCTCGCCCTCGCCCCCGAGGCCGTGAAGCGCGGTTGCATCGTCATCGATAATAGCTCGGCCTTCCGCATGTTCCTTGACGTCCCCCTCGTCGTCCCGGAAATCAACGCCCACCACCTCGCCAACCATAAGGGTATCATCGCCAACCCGAACTGCTCGACGGCCATTGCCCTAATGGGCCTCTACCCGCTGCATCAGGCCTTCGGCCTGAAGCGCTTCTTCGCCTCGACCTATCAGGCTGTCTCCGGCACCGGCGCCGAAGCGATGCGAGAACTCGACGCCCAAGCCCGCGCTTGGGCCAAGGGAGAAACCCTCGCCCCGAAGGTTTACCCGCACACGATTAACTTCAATGTCATCCCCCAGGTCGATTCGTTCCTCGAGGACGGCTACACGAAGGAAGAGATGAAAATGCTGAACGAAGGCCGTAAGATCATGGATCTCCCGGACCTCAAGGTCACGACCACCTGCGTTCGCGTCCCGGTCTTCCGTGCCCACTCAATCGCTATCAGCGCCGAGTTTGAAAAGCCGGTCGACATTGCCGTTGCCCGCCAAGCCATCAGCGCCTTCCCCGGCGCCGAACTCTGCGACGACCCAGCTAATAAGAAGTATCCGATGCCCCTCGATTACGCGGGTAAGGAAAAGTGCGGCATCGGTCGCCTGCGCAAGGACACCCTCTTCGACAACGGTATCTCCCTGTGGGTCTCGGGCGATCAGCTCTGGAAAGGCGCCGCGCTCAACGCTATACAGATTGCGGAAGCACTCCACGCCCAGGGTCGCCTGGCTCGTAAATAATCAGACCATGGCCCGGAGCAACGATCGCGCCCCGCGCCACGCCGACCTTCATCGGCCGATCCGTCAATTCGACGAAGCCGACATCCCGGCCCTCCTGAAGGATGTCAAGGACCCCTTGATCCTCGTCCTCGACGGCGTCCAAGATCCTCATAATCTTGGCGCGTGTATCCGGAGCGCCGAATGTGCCGGTTGCACCTTCGTGGTCATCACCCGGAAAAACTCGGCCCCAGTAACCGACACGGTTCGCAAGGTCGCCGTCGGCGCCGCCGAAACGATGCCCATCGTACAAGCCAATAACCTTCGTAACGCCCTCGTGAAGCTCAAGGACGCCGGCGTCTGGCTGGCTGGCACCTCTGACCACAAGACGAGCCAATCGCTCTACGCCGCCAAAATGAGCGGTCCGCTGGCGATCGTGCTCGGCGCCGAAGGCGACGGTATCCGTCATCTGACCGCCGAGACCTGTGATTTCCTTCTCCGCATCCCGATGCTCGGCCAGGTCCCCTGCCTCAACGTCTCCGTCTCCGCCGGTGTCTGCCTTTTCGAGGCCGTCCGTCAGCGCGGTCATCGCTGAGGTTCAATTTTTCTTTACCCCTCCCTATGAGCGTGTCGTAATCGACTCGTTCGGCAGGCCAGATAGCTCAATGGTAGAGCAGTTGACTTTTAATCAATTGGTTCCGGGTTCGAGTCCCGGTCTGGCCACTCCGAACACCCGCTTTGACTTATCGGTAAACTCTCTGCCGATTTAAGTGTGTTTGCTCTTGAAATCCCGTCCGCGACTTGCACTCATTCACGTCCCGCTGTCTGGCTGGATAGCTCAATGGTAGAGCAGTTGACTCTTAATCAATTGGTTCCGGGTTCAAGTCCCGGTCCAGCCACCAGCGGGAAACCTTTTCCAGAATGTCACCGTTCGCCCTGCAGACGGCGATACCGCTCCGCCATGTAAGCGGCATGGCAGGGGCGGCAATAACTGTGGTAGCTGCCGGAAGCCCTTAGCCAGTGGAACATCTGGACGGGTAACTGCTGATCGCACTGGGCGCAGGCACGGGTGGTTTCTGTCCGGCGAGTCCCCCTTAGGGCCGCGCGCCGTCGCGACGTCGCGCCAAGGCACGGACGACAGAACGGGTGGATCGCCGCAGTGCCTTCCAGCCGATGGAACATGTCCAGGGTCTTAGATTTTTGGCAGCACCGGCACTTCTTCTTGGAGGGTTCATTCATAGCCTCTCAAGCAAGATCCCGCTTCAGCCCCAAGCAACGGCAAGGGTCTGGGGTCTATCGCTGAGGCCTTACCCTCACTCGACGGTCACGGACTTGGCGAGATTACGCGGTTGGTCAATCGGGCAACCGCGCAGGCGGGCTACATGATAGGACAGCAGTTGCAAGGCGACGACGGCTGGGATGGTCGCGATCAACGGGTCGCAGTCAGGAATCCGGATGACGTCGTCGGCAATCGCGGCTTCGGGGCCGCCTTCGGTGACGATGGCGATGATACGCGCCCCCCGGGCCTTGCACTCTTCAGCGTTGCCCAAAGTCTTATCGACTACGGGTGAACGATTCGCGAGGACGACGACGGGCATACCTGGCGTCAGTAAGGCGATGGGGCCGTGCTTAAGCTCAGCGGCATGATAACCCTCGGCATGGATGTAAGAAATCTCCTTAAGCTTGAGCGCGCCCTCCAAGGCCACGGGGTACATCGGGCCGCGGCCCAGAAAGAAAGCATGCTCATGCTTAACCAAAGACTCGGCGACCTTCGCAATGGCGGCGTCTTGCTTGAGGACGGCCTCTATTAGTTCAGGGAGGCGGCCGATTTCGGCGGCCAGGGCGAGCCCGCGCTCGCGCGACAGACGACGGCCACGGCCCAACTTGAGGGCCATCAGAAGCAAGACAGCCACCTGCCCAGTGAAGGCCTTGGTCGAGGCGACGGAAATCTCAGGGCCAGCATGCAGGTAGACGCCGCGTCCGGTTTCCCGGGCGATGGTCGAGCCGACGACGTTGACGAGGCCCATGACCATGGCGCCCTTATCTTTGGCTTCGCGGACGGCGGCCAAGGTGTCTGCAGTTTCGCCCGACTGAGAGATGGCGACGACCAGATCGCACCCGTTGACGAGCGGGTTACGATAACGGAATTCAGCGGCGGGCTGGACTTCCGCCTGGATAGCAGCGAGGTCCTCGAAAGCGAAATCACCCACCATGCCGGCATGCAGCGAGGTACCACAGCCGACCATGACGATGCGCTGCAGATCGATGAGCTCGCGGGCGGTCGCCCCCATGCCCGATAGCACGGCGGTTCCATTCAGCAAATCAAGCCGACCACGTAGTGCATTACGTACCGACTCAGGCTGCTCATGGATCTCCTTGAGCATGAAATGCTCGTAACCGCCCTTCTCCACCGCGCCGGCTTCGAACTCGAGTTCGGCGACATCGCGATCCATGGGTGCATGATTAAGGTCGGTGATGTCGACGGAATCCGCGGTGACTAGGGCGACGTCGCCATCGTCAAGATAGATGACCCGACGTGTATGCGCGATCAGGGCCGAGGGGTCGGAGGCCACGAGGCATTCGCCTTCGCCGACGCCGATGACCAGCGGGCTACCCTTGCGGGCGACAATAATCTGTCCAGGTGCGTCGGCGGAGATGACGGCGATGCCGTAGGCGCCTTCGACCTGACGAAGTGCACTGATAACGGCCTTACGCAGGTCTCCCTTGTAATATTCGCCGATTAGCCGGGAGACGGCCTCGGTGTCAGTCTCAGAAGAGAATACGTGGCCCTTGGCTTCGAGTCTGGCGCGGATGACGCGATAGTTTTCGATGATACCGTTATGGACTAGCTGGATGCGTCCACTGGCGTCCGCATGCGGATGGGCGTTAGCCTCAGTCGGGGCCCCGTGCGTAGCCCATCGCGTATGGGCGATGCCGACGGAGCACTTAGCCTGGCGTTCTTCGGACCATTCGGCGCGGACTTTGTCGGTTAGGCGGGCGACCTTACCCACGGCACGCAACGTCAGGACACAATTCCCCTCCTGGACGGAGAGGCCAGCAGAGTCATAACCACGATATTCCAAACGACGCAGCCCGCCAAGAAGAACGGGAGTAGCGGCATTGCGACCGACATATCCGACGATACCACACATGGTCAGGCGAGGATGTCCTTGTCGACAATCGCGCCAGGAAGCGTCGAGGTCTTGGGCCAAAGCTTACGTCCGGGGTAGATGGAGGTATGGATGCCGGTATGCACGCCGTCGCCGACGATGGCGCCTAGCTTCCGGCGGCCGGTGTCGACCATGCGTCCTTCGACCAGACTGCGATGCGCTTCGCCGTCATGACGTAGATTAGAAGTGATGGTGCCGGCGCCGAGGTTGACCTTTTCGCCCAAGATGGAGTCACCAAGATAGGAAAGGTGGCCTACGTTAGTTCCTGACAGCAGAATCGAATTCTTAATCTCGACGGCCTGTCCGACATGGCACTTGTCGCCGATGGAGGTCGATCCGCGGAGGTAGCAATTCGGACCAATCTTGCAGTGGTCGCCGATGATGACGTCCCCTTCGATAACTACCCCAGGGAGTATCTTGGTGCCTTTACCGACCTGTAGGCGTCCGTCGACGTAGAGCGACGCGTGTGCGCCCGACTCCTGCGCGTAGGATTTACGGGCGGTCATGGCCTCGACGTTGGCTCGGAGAAGATCCCAACTAAACATTATGGCGTATGACTGGGTCGCTCGCAGATCGCGCGTACCACCCTTCCTGGTCAGGAGAATGATACCCTCACCCATCGTCATCGTGCCGTAAGACGGCTCGGCAAAGAAAGTCGCCAGTTCCGCCGATGCAAACCAAGCAGCGGGATGGACAACGAGATCGGCATCAGTGCCAGCGGCCTCGGTCAAACCAGCGGCAAAGAGCGCGGCCTGTTGGTGCCGACGTAGCGGTAAGTTGGCTAAAGGGAAATCGGCCAGCGACCGGGTGATAGTCAACGGATGGCAGCCTTCCGATTCGCCTGATGCTGGAATGTGAAAGGTAGCCATCTCAGAGAATCTCAAAATCAGCTTCGACCGCAGCCTTGAAGGATTGGGACCAACGTTCGACCTCGGACTTGTCCTGGTGCTCGACAAGGATACGCAGCTTATTCTCGGTGCCGGAGTAGCGGATGAGATGGCGTCCGGCATTACCGAAAGCAGCGTCAGCCTTACGGATCTCCTCCTGCAGGGCGTTGAGCTGGACTAGCGGGATGCGCGACCGGACCTTGAGGTTGACCAACACCTGAGGGTATTCGCGCATGCCGGCGGCGAGATCGGCCAAGGTGGCCCCTTTCTTGCGCATGAAACGCAGCACCTGCAGGGCACTCAGGATACCGTCGCCGGTGGAGGCGTAGTCGGAGAAGATCAGGTGCCCGGAGTTTTCACCGCCGAAGGAATAGCCGCCCTTGCGGAGGGCTTCGATGACATGTCGGTCGCTGACAGCGGTAGTGACCACTCCGATATTCGCCTTACGCATGGCCTCATGGAGGCCGAGATTGGACATCACCGTACAGACCATCGAATTACCTGAGAGCTTCCCCTCCTCCTTCAACGCTAAGGCGCAGAGCGCCAGAATACGGTCGCCAGAGACAGTGGCGCCGCTGGCATCTGAGAAGATCACCCGATCAGCATCGCCATCGAGCGATATTCCGACGTCAGCACCCTGCTCTTTCACGACCTTGCCGGCGAATTCTGGATAGAGTGCACCAACGCCAGCGTTGATGTTGATGCCATCAGGGTCGACGCCGAGCTTCACGACCTTGGCTCCCAACTCCTTGAAGATGAGCGGGGCTAGGAGGTAACCTGCGCCATGTCCGCAATCGACGACGATCTTCATGCCGTCGAGATGCGCATTACCCAGGCTCTGCTTCACGAACTCGATGTAACGTCCGCGGGCGTCGTCGATACGGTAGGCCTTGCCAATCTTGTCGCCTGTCACGCCGTTCGCCTTCACGTCGTAGAGGACTTCCTGTTCGACGAGTACTTCCAGGTCGTCTGACAGCTTGAAACCATCGGGCCCGAAGATTTTTAGTCCGTTGTCTTCATAGGGGTTATGCGAAGCCGTGAGCATGATACCAGCGCCGCAGCCCATCGACTTGGTCAGATGCGCCACCGCCGGCGTCGGCATCGGTCCGACGAGGAATACGTCCATCCCGCTCGAAACCAGGCCACTCGTCAAAGCGGTCTCGAGCATGTAGCCGGAGATACGCGTGTCCTTACCGATAATGACCCGGTTATGATTGGCGCCGCTGGAGCGCAGGACCCGGGAAATGGCCTGCCCGATGCGCAGCGCGATTTCGGGTGTGATCGGGTATTCGTTCGCCTTACCGCGGATGCCATCCGTGCCGAATAGTTGGGTCGCCATGCCTGTATTCGGTGAATTCTTGACCTTTTCGCAAGTTCAAATGACTGAAAACCTCCTTTTATGATAAATATGACTGAATCGGTCAATTAGGTACATAGGTATCGGGATAGGAGTCGATTAGGCCATTCCTAGCGTCGGGCAATCGACCGAAAGGTTTCGAGCGAGCAAATCACCGTCATCGTGGTCATCTAAAATAAAGGGAATGAGATGAGAACTTCTCCTTATCCTGGAAACACAGTTGGACAGGAACAGCCGTGAGAAGTTGAGTGTCTCCACCCTATGCGAGCTTTCGCGTTACCCCCAATCTTCATCCTGACATCTGCCGTCGTCTGGTCAGCAGATGCGCCGGTGGACTTCAATCGCGAGGTCCGTCCCATCCTCTCCGACCGTTGCTACGGCTGCCACGGACCCGATGCGAACAAAGGCCGCAAGGCCGGCCTCCGTCTGGATGAACTCGCCGGCGCCACGAAGAAACTCAAGAGCGGTGACATTGCAATCGTCCCGGGCGACCTCGAGAAAAGCACGATGGCTCATCGGATTGTCTCGGCCGACCCCGAAGAGATCATGCCGCCGCCCGAGCTGCATCGGCCGCTCTCCGCCGCGGAGCAGGACATCCTGCGGCGCTGGATTAAGCAGGGAGCCAAGTACGACCCTCACTGGGCCTTCGTCAGCCCCGAATCTCAGTCGCCCCCCGCCATTGCTGATTCCTCTTGGGTCATGGATCCGCTTGATGCCTTCATTGCGGACAAAGCCGCCAAGGTCGGCCTGAAGCCTTCTGTCGCCGCCGATCGCACCACCTTGCTGCGCCGTGCTTCTTTTGCGCTGACAGGCCTCCCTCCGACCAACGCCGAGGTCGACTCCTTCCTTTCCGATAAGTCTTCGGACGCCTACGAGCAGCGTGTCGATGCCCTGCTCGCTTCTCCCCGCTTCGGCGAACATATCGCCGTTGGCTGGCTCGACCTATCAAGATACGCCGACACCTGGGGTTACACGGGGGACAAAGCTATGTTCGCCTGGCCTTGGCGCGACTGGGTCCTCAAGGCCTTCAACGATAACAAGCCCTACGACCAGTTCCTGACCGAACAGCTCGCGGGCGACCTTCTGCCAAACCCGACCCAAGACCAACTTGTGGCCACGGCCTATAATCGCCTGCACCGCATGACCTTTGAGGGCGGCTCAATCGCCGAAGAGTTCCGTCAAGACGGCATCAATGACCGCGTGATGACCGCCGGTTACGGCTTCATGGGCCTGACATTGGAGTGCTCGCGCTGCCACGACCACAAATACGACCCCATTTCCCAGCGGGACTACTATTCGATGGCGGCGATGTTCGGCGACCAGAACGAAAATGGCCTACTTTCCTTTCACGGCGAAGTCCCTCCTCCATTCGTCCGTCTATTCAAGGCAGAGGAAGACCGAAAGAAGGAAACCGAACTTCGCGCCGCGGTCGTTTCAGCGGACAAGGCGGTCGTCGCGATTCGTCCCACCGCCTACGACGTCAAGATTTCCGTCCCCACCCCCGTCGCCCATTTCGCGCTCGAAGCGTTCACTAAGACCGGCGTCGACGACAGTGTTGCAGGCGGTAAACCTGCCAAGTTCGAGCGTCGAGGCTCCCCCGAAGACCTTCAGCTTGTTCCCGGAGTCAAAGGCCAAGCGGTGAAATTCGATGGTGATGCCGGCTTCATCCTTCCGGAATTCAAGCAACTCGGCCGCTTCGATGCGTTCACGTTCTCAGCCTTCCTTCGTCTCGGCGAGAAGAACGCCCGCGCCACGGTGCTCCACGCCACGGGTTTCTACACAGGTGATGGCGATGCCTCGGGCGTCGAACTCTTGGTCGACCACGGTAAACTTCGCTGGAGCATGATCCACCTCTGGCCCAACAGCGCGGCCTCCATCGAGACGGCGATCGAGCTTCCAGTCGGCGCCTGGCAGCGCGTGACGGTTACCTATGACGGCTCTTCCAAGGCCTCTGGACTTCATGTCTATCTGGATGGTCGTGAAGCGAAGACGATGATTTTGCGCGACACGCTGAACGCCAAACCGCGCGATAACGCCCTCGAGATCGGTTCGCGTTCCCGCGACGCTGGCTTCCGCAACGGCTCGCTGGATGAAATCCAGGTGTGGCGCATCTCCCTCACGGCAGCTGAAGTCGCGGTGCTGCATGGCGCCGACGCTTTGACCCTACCAGCTTCATTTAAAGCCGACCATGCCCGCCTTAGGGCCGATCCAGTTTATACTCAGGCTTGGTCTCACCTGCAGGAAGCCCAGCGAGCCCTCGCCGCGCATCAGGAATCAGCTCCGGCCTTCTTTGCGATGGAGCACTCTGACCTCGCCCCGAAAAGCTATGTGCTGACCCGCGGCGAATACGATAAACCCGACCTCTCCAAGTTTTGCGAGCCCGGCGCCCCCGCGCGCATCTTCCCGTGGAACGATTCCTTACCGAAGAACCGCCTCGGTCTCGCTCGTTGGCTGACCGATCCGAAGCACCCGCTGACCTCACGCGTCATCATCAACCGTCTCTGGGCTCAAGTCTTCGGTGCGGGACTCGTCGCCACCAGCGAGAACCTCGGGATGCAAGGCGACTTGCCGACACACCCCGAACTCCTTGACAGCTTGGCCGTCGACTTCATTCGCAGCGGTTGGAACACCAAGGCGATACTGCGCCGGTTCGTCCTAAGCGCCACCTTCCGCCAGTCTTCAACCCCGACGGCTGAAGCACGCGAAAAAGACCCTTCGAACAAGTATCTCGCCCGCGGTCCTGTCCTCCGCCTAACAGCCGAGATGGTCCGCGACCAAGCTTTGCTAGCCGCAGGCACCCTCGTCGAGAAAGTCGGCGGTGAAAGCGTCCAGGAGTCCGCCCGCCGTCGGAGTATCTACACTTATCGTAAGCGTACGGCTCCTCCCGATAATATGCTGATCTTCGACGCTGGTTCGCGCGAAATCTGTCAGCCCAAGCGTCTTAACACGAATACCCCGTTACAGGCACTGGTGCTATTCAACAACCCCGGCTTCGTCGAAGCCGCCAAGAGCCTCGCCGTCAAGGTGAGCAAGGCGTCGGCTGAACCATCCGCGCAGATTGTCGCCGCCTTCCGCCACGTCTGTACCCGTGACCCGCGCCCGTCCGAACTCGCCGCCCTCAACGATCTTTACGCGATCCAGAAGGCCGAACCTCCGCAATTTGCTCCCGCTCCACCCAAGGTCGCCGAGCCTGAACCTAAGGCCGATCCTAAGGCGAAGAAGCGATCGGCACCAGTGCCGGCCCCGTCCGGACCAA
>Ga0209190_1000254_pt1 | contig 38646 bp, 32 predicted proteins | sample M_140205_XF_Meta_FD_187315 | JGI IMG/M metagenome (GOLD analysis project Ga0209190, IMG submission 187315) | Freshwater microbial communities from Lake Montjoie, Canada to study carbon cycling - M_140205_XF_MetaG (SPAdes) (version 2) | ecosystem: Environmental > Aquatic > Freshwater > Lake...
GGATCCACATACGACTTCAATCCAACCATTCATTCTTCCATTACCGGGAAATTGTTCTAAAAACATGTGCTTTTTCTAATATTAGGTTATTAACAAATCAACGAAGAGAAGTTTCTTAAAAATATAGTAGCTCTTACAAACTTCGACGGTAACTTTATGGTCTAAAAGTCGTTAATTTTGTTCTTTCTAACACGTACAACGTTAGCAACTTTAGTAAAATGTTGAAAAATAGATACTTTATACTTATGGCAACTAGTAACACTTTTGAATCAAACCTTTCAGCTATTCAGGCGGCATTAGCGAATTTAAACGCAGGAAAACTAACACAAGAGGAATTAGAATCGCTTGTAGAAAATGCGAAAGAAGTTTACGAACGGGCTGTAGTACTTCGCTACAAAGCATTCGAAGAAAAGGTGTTTGGAGAAAAAGTAGTGGAAGAAGCTATTTTTGAAAACGCGTTTATTGAAGAGCCTGAGCCGGAAATTTCAGAATTAGAACTTGATATTCCAACTTTTGAATTGGAAGAGGAAGAAGAAGAAGAAGAAGAAGTGGAAAACTTTGAATTGAACACAGAAGAAATAATTGAAGAAAATCCATCATTTGATTTCTCATTATTTGATGATAATGTTGAAGAAGTTCAACAAGAAACGATAGAGGAAAATACTATTGAGCATGTTTCAGTGACAGCAACGCACACAGATGATTTTGGAATTCATGAAGATAAAATCGTCATGGAACAAGTAACATTAACGCCAACAGGTGATGAAAATCGAGCATTTCTCGATAAATTCTCAAAAAAGGATATGTCGTCTTATAATCAAATAAGCAGTGCAAAGATTGTAACGTTAATTGGTGCGTTTGGATTAAACGAACGTTTGCAATACATCAACGAATTGTTTGATGGGTCAAGCGAAGATTTTTCCGAAGCAATAAAGGCAATAGACAATTTTGGGGCATTGGATGAAGCTCTTATGAAAGCATCTATTTATGCAAATAAACATAATTGGGACAATTCAAGTGAAACAGTTGAAGAGTTTGTGCATAAAATCAAAAGACGCTATGTTTAAAATCATTCTTCCTTTTTTTCTTTTCTGCTGTCAACTTGCTTACGGTCAAATAGAAGAAGTTAGAAGAATTACACAAACGCTTTGTTCTCCTGAATTTCATGGTCGTGGTTATGTCAACAAAGGAGATTCAATTGCAGCTGAATTCATTGTATCAGAATTCAAAAAAATTGGATTAAAACCCCTTAAAAAGTCTCATTTTCAATCATTTTCGCTGGATGTCAATACTTTTCCAGATCAAATGTCAATTGAAATGGGTAAAAAATCGCTTATTCCAGGCGTACATTATTTAGTTGACCCTGCAAGTGCAAGTTGTAATATGGTTTTAAAACCAAAAAGAATTTCAGTAGCTACTGCTTTAGATGAATCCAAGTTAACACAAGAATTGTTGGATTTAGTGAAGGAAGGTAAATACAATTCTGTTGCATTTGATTTTGCTAACCTTTCTCCTGATAAATTGAAAAAATTGGCTGGTTTGACAGAAACAATTGCAGGTATATTACCTGTTATTGAAGTAATGGATCGAAAATTCACGTGGTCAGTAGCCTCCGAACAATTGAAATTTCCTTTAATTCAAATTCAATCCAACATATTCAATTTTGACCAAGAAGTTCCTGTGAATATTGATGCAAAGTTGATTCAAAACTACACTTCTCGAAATGTCTTTGGCTATTTACCTGGAAAGAAAAAATGCGATAAAACAGTTGTTTATTCCGCTCATTACGATCATTTAGGTCGCATGGGGGCTGACACTTATTTTCCAGGCGGAAACGATAATGCGAGTGGTACAGCTATGCTGATTAGTATGGCGAAGTATTTCAAAGAGAATCCGGTTGATTACAACATCTTGTTCATCGCATTTGCAGGTGAAGAAGCTGGTTTAGTTGGTTCTCACTATTTTGTTGAACATCCACTTATTAAATTGGATAAGATTGCATTTCTTCTCAACCTCGATATCATGGGAAGTGGTGAAGAGGGAATTACGGTTGTCAATGCAACACTTTTCGAGAAAGAATTCAAAGAATTGCAGAAAATAAATGAAGAAAAGCAACTTTTAACAGTGGTCAAAGCACGAGGACCAGCGGCAAATTCAGATCACTATTGGTTTACCCAAAAAGGTGTTCCTGCATTTTTCATATACACCATTGGACCCAATAAAAACTACCACGACGTATATGATACGTATGAGAATTTGAGTTTTGTTGAATACACTGATATCACGAGTTTATTGGTGGAGTTTACGAAGAGATTGGGAAAATAAATTGATTAAAAGATTGCTTTTCCGACAAAAGCAGGATACAAAACTCACAAGTAAACAATTTTCCTTAAATTGGCTTTCTCAACCTTCATTTTATGAAATTAACGCTTTTCGTTTTATTTATAGTTAGCTTTTTCAGCGTTCTAGCCCAACCTTATGGAGGTGGAGAAAAAGTCAAAGTCAAACAAAATTCGACGAAAGCAGCTCAATGTACGCCACCGACAACAACAACTTATCTTGATTTAAATAACGTGCGAGCAATGGTTCACACAGCTGGAAATTTGTGGCAAGTTCCCAATCAAAATTATTCACAGTACGAGATTCCAAAAAATTCTGGAATTATGGCATTATTTACCGCAGCGCTTTGGTTAGGTGGTACAGATGTAAATAATCAATTGAAACTAGCGGCTTTGCGTTATAGAGAAGGTCAAGATTATTGGACAGGACCGCTTTCAAAAGTTTTTGCAGAAACGACTTATGAAAATTGCAGCAAATACGATAAACATTTTGTTACGACTCAAGATTTAGTGCGTGAATTCAATGCTTGGTTTCAAGCAGGTGTTGATGATGCTGCAAATGGAACAAGTACACAAAATGAATTGTTTCCGGGTTACAAAATTCCAAACATCATCAAAGAATGGCCCGCTCATGGTGATATTTCTCAAGGTCAAGATTATTATTTAGCGCCATTTTATGACAACAATCAAGATGGAACCTACAATTGGTTAGACGGTGATTACCCTTGGCATGATATTGAAAAGTCAAAAGAATGTAAAGTCGATCGTTCTGTTTCGCTTTATGGTGATATAAATTATTGGTGGGTCATGAATGACAAAGGAAATATTCATACTGAAACAGGAGCTGATCCAATCGGTATGGAAATTAGAGCGCAAGCTTTTTCTTTTTCTTCAAATGATGAAATCAATAATATGACATTTTATAATTATGAATTAATTAACCGTGGAACTCAAACACTTTACAATACGTATTTTGGATTTTTTACTGATGGCGCATTAGGTGATCCTTATGATGATTATGTAGGTTGTGATGTCAGTCGTGGTTTAGGTTATTATTACAACGGGGATAATCTTGATTCTGATAATTCTGGCTACAAAGGATATGGATCTTCAATTCCAGCAGTTGGAGTTGATTTTTTTGAGGGTCCCTATCAAGATGATGATGGTATTGATAATGCCTTTGGAATTGGAACAAATCAAGCACTCAATGGAATTGGGTTTGGAGATGGTGTAATAGATAATGAACGCTTTGGAATGAGAAGATTTTTGTATTATTCCAACACAACAAATGGAGCGAATCCAAGTCAAACAGATCCAATTAGCGCTTCTGATTATTACAGTTATCTCAGCGGGTTTTGGAAAGATGGCTCCCCTTTTTATTATGGTGGAAGTGGTCATATTTCGGACAATCAAGCTGATCCAAATATGCCCTGCCAATTTATGTTTCCTGGAGATACAGACCCTTTAGGTTGGGGGACAAACGGGAATCCTCAAGTTCCATGGACAGAAGTTTCTTCGAATAATGTTCCAAACGATAGACGTTTTGTTGAATCTGCAGGACCTTTTATCCTGAAACCAGGAGCTGTGAATAATATTACAGTTGGTGTAGTTTGGGCTAGAGCATCAAGCGGAGATCCTTTTGCGTCAGTGCAAAAACTGCAACAAGCTGACGATAAAGCTCAAGCCTTATTTGAAAACTGCTTTAAAGTATTAGATGGACCACATGCGCCAGAATTACACATTCAAGAATTAGAAAATGAATTGATTCTGACACTTTCAAATGCAAGTAATTCAAATAATTACAAGGAAGAATATGTAGAAAGGGATCCTTTCATTACTGCGGTTGATCCAAACGCTGATAAAGAATATCGTTTTCAAGGTTATCAAATTTTTCAACTTCAAAGCAAAGATGTTTCTCTGTCAGACGTCGGTAATCCAGAAAAAGCACGTTTAGTTGCTCAATGTGATATTGAAGATGGTATTTCAAGAATAATAAATTTTGAATTCGACGAAGATTTATCAGCAAGTATTCCTGTTGAAAGGGTTGATGGTGAAAACAAAGGAATTCGTCACAGTTTTAGTGTTAAAAAGGATTTGTTTGCCCAAGGGACAACAAAATTGGTGAATTTCAAACGGTACTATTATATGGCTATTTCCTACGCCTATAATAATTTCAAAGAATACGATCCAAACGACCCTTTCGCATTGGATGGACAACAAAAAATATATTTACCTTCAAGAAAAGCCGCTTCAGGTGAAGTAAAATCAATTGAAGCGATTCCACATAATCCATTGCCCGAAGCAGGTGGAACATTGCATTATCTGGATTACGGACAATCACCTGAAATCACACGATTAGATGGATATGGAAATGGAAATCATTCTTTAGAATTAACCGAAGCATCTACAAGCAGTATCTTACAAAATGGATTTTTGAATAAATTGGTTTATGCAAGTAATAGTGGTCCTTTACAAATTAAAGTTGTTGATCCTTTGAATGTTGCAGATGGCTATTTCGAATGTAAATTCAACGATTATACTAGCTCTTCAAGCAACGGCGCTGATACGTCTAGTTGGGTGATTTATCGTTATTCTTATGAAAATGGTCCTTTGCTGGATTCAATGACTTCAGAATTAACTATTAAAAACAACAATGAACAAATTATTGCCCAATGGGGAATTTCTGTGCAGATTCAACAAATAAATTATACTGGAACAGGAGCCACGTATGAGCGATCTACCGATATGATTGATGCAACAATTTCTTTCGATGATTCTTCAAAACGATGGTTAGATTTTATAGAAGACAACAGTTCCTTTTTTCCAACAAATTGGATTCGTTCAGGAGATTATCTTCCTGGAATAGACCCTGTACTTTTACCTTATGATTGTTTACCAAATAGTCCTACTTATTTGAACCCTTGTAATTATAGAGACGAAATAGGAATTGATGATGACCATAAATTTTCGGGCTTATTAAATGGTGGTATCGCACCGCATAAACTTGTTGGATATCAAGCGGATTATATGCCCTTAGCTTATTTCAATACAGTGAGCCCTGGTTCATCCAAAAATTTCGCATCGCTAAGTTTCTTACCAAGTGTTGATATAGTTCTAACAAACGACAAATCGAAATGGACGCGATGTCCAGTTATTGAATTAGGAAGAGATGATGCTCTAAATAGTGGAGGCGCAGAGCCAGGTGAAATGCGTAAAAGTTTAAGTGTCAACAAAAATGGATTACCTGATGGAACTGGAACTGGAATGAGTTGGTTTCCAGGTTATGCAATTGACCTCGAAACAGGGGCTCGTTTGTATATGGCATTTGGAGAAAATTCATTTTTAGCAACAGACAATGGTGCTGATATGATATGGAATCCAACCGATAATCTTGTTAGTTCAGTTGGAACACCAGTAATGGGCGGAATGCACCCCATTTATATTTACAGCAACAAACAAGCAGAAATAAATAATTTCTCTGGTGGTTATGATTTTCCAGCTTATATTCCTTCTCAAGGAGAAAATTTAGCAACGAATGCCGTTTATCAAAAAATGCTTCAAGTTGAAACAAATTCCCCTTCTGCTAAAAGAGAGTTATACAGCAGTTTAAGTTGGATTGCGTATCCGTTATTGAAAGGTGGGCAACAATTACTTTCAACAGATGCACATCTTCGTCTGCGCGTTAATAAAGAATATAAAAACTATGCTGCTACAGGGATAAACAATGGAATTCCAATGTACTCGTGGAATATGTCTGCTGTTAGAACTACAACTAATAGTAATCAAGCATTGATTGATGCTTTGAAGTTGATTAATGTTGTTCCAAATCCATACAACGCCTATTCAGAATATGAAACTGGAAAAATAGATACCCGTATAAAAATCACCAATCTTCCTGAAAAATGTTTCATCAGAATTTACAATGTCCAGGGTAAATTAATTAAATCATATGACAAGGATAGCCCTGTAACATATCAAGATTGGAATTTGAATAATCATGCAAATATCGCTGTTTCTTCAGGTGTCTATTTAATATATATTGATGTCCCTGGAATTGGGGAAAGAATATTGAAGGCATTTGTAACGATGCGGACGGTTGATTTTCAGAATATGTAACTCTTAAAAAAAGGAAAAAGGAAGAAGGATCCTTCGACAAGCTCAGGGGCCTTGTTATTAATTAAAGCGGTATAGAAATTCTAAACGTTGTACCTACATCCAATTGTGATTCGAGTACAAAAACTTTCCCATGGTGGTATTCTTTCACGATTCGTTTAACGAGCGATAAACCTAATCCCCATCCGCGTTTCTTCGTAGAAAATCCAGGTTGAAAAATCGTTTTAAGTTGTTTTGGATTTATTCCTTTTCCTGAATCCTTGATGTCTATATGTGCCCATTCAGGAGTTTTATGAACTGTTACGATAAGCTTTCCATCCCCTTCCATTGCATCGACTGCATTCTTACAAATGTTTTCTACTACCCACTCCATCAAAGGCGAGTTGTGTAAAGCAATAATTGATTCATCCGAAATAAATTCAAATGTAACTTTTGTAGAAATTCTAGCTCTTAAATAATCGAGAACGCTTTGTACTGTAGCACTTAAATTACCTTCAGTCAATTTTGCACCTGAACCAATTTTCGAAAACCTATCTGTTACTTTTTCTAAACGATCTAAATCCTTGTGCATTTCAATGGTAATCATAGGATCAATATTTTGACCTTCTAATAATTGCGTCCAAGCCATTAAAGACGACAGTGGTGTTCCTAATTGGTGCGCCGTTTCCTTCGCCATTCCTGCCCAAACTTGATTTTGTTCCGCTTTTCTGAACGTGCTGAAAATGAGGTATCCAATCAAGATGAATAAACTGATGATAAAGAAAATAATGTATGGGAAATACTGTAATTGTTTTAATTCAGGACTATCATCAAAATACAAATAATTCTTTTCCCCATTCTTGAAATCGATTAACAAGGGTTCATTTTGTAGCTTCAAATCAGAAATCGTTTTAGGTAAATTAGCTTCCTTCAGTTTTTCCTTATCCAAATTACTACCAACTACTTTATTTGTTATGGCGTCAACCAACAGCACTGGGACTAAACCTTCATTGTTAATCAATTCTCGATTAAAGGAATTCACCAATGCGTTCCGATCTTTTTCTAACTCAACAATTTCCTTTGAATCATTGTAAACATAGGTCATAAAGAGTCCTTCGTACACCTCAATTGTAAAAGAGGGATTAACAGCTTTCCATTTATTAGAAAGAATTAAAAGTGAATCCTCAAAATGTTTAACCAATTCCTCTGATGTTGCATTTGGATACAATTTTCGGATTTCAGTAGTATCAAAATCTAAGTTGATGTGTCCTGAAATTTTGCGCTCATTATCAAGAAGAATTACTGGAATATCTTTATTTTCATTAATTATTTTTAACGGAAAGGTATAGTCTGGAATTTGATCAAGCGGTGTTGCTTTTGATAACTCTTTTGTTGCGTCGATCCAAAGCGTAATTTCTTTGCGTTGTTTGATTCTTAATTGAGCAAACGTTTGATCTGTTAAGCGAACCAGTTCCAATTTTTTCTTAATCGCATCTGCCCATTGAGTTGCTCTTTCACGTTCACGATCTCCAACTTTACTAACAATTTTATTAGAAATAAAGAGCGAAGCACCAATCATGACCAATGCAAAGATCAGGAGTACTATTTTCCACTTTTGTTTGTTCGAGTATAAATTCATCTTGCTAAGCGCTAAAATAACGAGAATTTGACACAAAGATTGTTTTGGTCAACAAATCCTTTGAATTAAAAACAAATGAACAGTTGAAATAAAGTACCTTTGAACTTTAATAATTCGTATGAAACAATTTCTTTTAAAACCGCTGCATATCTTTCTAATCGGTATTTTATTAATTGGAACACCACTTTTTTTGCTGCCAATAAATTTATTTGACGGTGAGATAGTTTATAAATCTGGAATATCAACAATGGTTGAACCAAGACCGTTGAGTTTGCATTTTGTTTCTGGTTTAGAATACGGAAAAAATTTACCTAAAGAAATTACTGATTATTATTTGACACCAAAGGGTTATATTTTTGCAGCTCTTTTTATTTTGGGTATTCCAGCTTTAATTGCTTATAGAATCAAAATTGGGAAACAGAAAAAAAATGCTTAATTAAAACTAATCTCACTTTTGTAACTCGTGTTACAGTATGTTAGGAAATCAGCGAGTACATTTGATGAAAATTAACACTTATGAGTTTTTTTGAAACAGTAGTTCATCTTTATAAAAATTACGCAAATTATCTTTGGAATACTATTACTCATCCGTTTGAGTATGATAATTATTTCTATTATTTGATTTATGTTTCAATTGCCATTTGGATTCTGGAAATAGCAATCCCATGGAGGAAAGAACAAAAAATACTTCGCAAGGACTTTTGGTTAGATGCATTTTACATGTTTTTTAATTTTTACATTTTTAATCTTTTGATATTCGCTGCCCTTTCTTCTTTAAGCGCAAGATATTTTGGAAACTTTCTCAATCTGCTTGGTATTCCTAAATCAGGAATGATTGATTTATCCGGTCTGTCCTTATGGATTCAATTTCCTGTCTTTTTTCTTCTTGCAGATTTTGTCCAATGGTCAATTCATGTCACTTTGCACAAATTTCCTATGCTATGGAAATTCCACAAAGTACACCATTCAGTAACAGAAATGGGATTTGCGGCGCATCTGCGTTATCACTGGATGGAAACCATTATATACAGAATAGGATTATTTGCCTTCATGTCATGGCTACTTAATTTTAAATTAGAATATACGTTCTTTTTACACGCCTTCACAATTTTAATTGGACATTTAAATCATGCGAATATTTCATTGGATTATGGCCCATTAAAGTATATTCTTAACAACCCAAAAATGCATATTTGGCATCATGCAAAGGAAATACCGAAAGAACATCCTAATGGAATGAACTTTGGAATAACACTAAGTATTTGGGATTATCTCTTTAAAACAAATTATATTCCACATGATGGCCGCGACATTGAACTTGGATTCGACGGGATTGAAAAATATCCTCAAAGTTTCATTGATTTGCAAGTAAAACCATTCAAAAAATGAATCAATAATAATTCAAATTACACCTAATTTTTAGTTTCAAATTCTACGAATGAAAGAAAAAAATCTTTTCCAATTTTCTCTTATTGCCTCGTTAACGCTAGGACTAGCTCCATTTTTTCCGCACGCACATATTTGGAAACAATTGATGAATATTTATCATAATCGCCCAATGGATGGATTAGATTGGTTCGATCTTGTCATGCATGGAACACCATGGGTTTTGTTTATTATCCTAGGAATTAGAAAATTGACTGGAAAAGCGAGTTGGTAGTTACAAAAAAGTTGCTAGTTCAAAAAATTGCTAGTTGCTAGTTACAAGCTGAGTTGTAATACAACATATCGTATTGGTTCAAAAACTAGCAATTTGCAACTTGCAACTAATAACTATTAACCAACCAACAATGTCCGCATATTCACCTTCGCATCAATAATTCTATACAAATCTGGAATTGCAACACGATCTTGTAACATGGTGTCACGGTCACGAATTGTAACCGTATTATCTTCCATTGTTTGATGATCAATCATAACGCAATATGGCGTTCCGATAGCATCTTGTCGACGGTATCTTTTTCCTGGTGAATCTTTTTCGTCGTATTGACAATTGTAATCGTATTTCAATAGGTTTAAAACTTCCTCTGCCTTTTCAGGTAAACCATCTTTTTTGGTCAATGGCATTACGGCAACTTTATAAGGAGCTAATGCAGGTGGTAAACTCAACACTGAACGTTCAGAACCATCTTCCAAGGTTTCATTTTTATGTGAAGCGCTCATGATTGCCAAAAACATTCGGTCTAAACCAACTGATGTTTCAACAACAAAAGGAACATAGTTTTGATTCAATTCAGGGTCAAAATACTGTAATTTTTTACCTGAAAACTGTTCGTGTTGTTTTAAATCGAAATCTGTTCTTGAGTGAATTCCTTCCAATTCTTTGAATCCCATTGGGAAGTTGAATTCAATATCAGCAGCCGCATTTGCGTAATGAGCTAATTTTATATGGTCATGAAAACGGTAATTAGCATCTCCTAATCCTAACGCTTTGTGCCATTTGATTCGAGCTTCTTTCCAGTATTCATACCATTTCATTTCTTCACCTGGTCGAACAAAAAATTGCATTTCCATTTGTTCAAATTCACGCATTCTGAAGATAAACTGACGCGCAACGATTTCATTTCTAAACGCTTTTCCAATTTGTGCTATTCCAAAAGGAATCTTCATGCGTCCCGATTTCTGAACGTTTAAGAAATTGACGAAAATACCTTGAGCTGTTTCTGGTCGCAAATAAATCGTTGATGCATCTCCAGCCACAGAACCTAATTCAGTTGAAAACATTAAATTAAATTGACGCACTTCTGTCCAATTTCTCGAACCTGATACAGGACAAACAATTTCCAAATCAACAATTAAATTATAAAGTCCTTCCAAATCATTGTTTCCTAAAGTAGCGCGCATGCGATCTTCAATCTCATTGATTTTCTCTTTATTTCGTAATACATTTGGATTCGTTGCACGAAATTCTGTTTCATTGAAATCATCGCCAAAACGTTTTAGTCCTTTCTCAACTTCTTTGTCAATCTTTTGACGAATTTTTTCAATATGATCTTCGAGTAAAACATCAGCACGGTAACGCTTTTTAGAATCTCTATTATCAATCAATGGATCATTAAAGGCATCAACGTGTCCAGAAGCTTTCCAAATCGTCGGATGCATAAAAATTGCTGAATCAATACCAACAATATTATCATTCATTTGCACCATTGATTTCCACCAATATGCTTTTATATTATTTTTTAATTCAGAACCTAGTTGCCCATAATCATATGTTGCAGCTAATCCGTCATATATTTCTGAAGAAGGGAATACAAATCCGTATTCTTTCGCGTGGGAGATAACTTCCTTTAATTTGTCTTCTTTGATTTCCATGGGGCAAAGGTAATTACAAGTTGCGAAAGTTGCTAATTCAAATAGTTACAACTTCAAAAAAATTGCTAGTTGCGAGTTACAAGTTGAAATAGTTGCGAGTTGCTAATTACAAGTTAAAAAAGTTGCTAGTTGCTAATTACTAGTTTAAAAAGTTGCGAGTTGCTAATTACAAGTTGGTTGGGAATACAACAAATCGTATTGGTTCAAAAACTAGCAACTAGCAACTAGCAACTAATAACTTGTATTAATTCAAAAACTATCTATTTGTAATTTTCAATTCATATTTATTCGTAACTTAAATGGAAAACGAAAATATTATATGAGAAAAAGTATCATCCAAGGCAAATCTTTTGATTTTTCAATTCAAATTGTTCAAACCTATAAATTTATGGTCAATGAAAAAAGGGAATATGTTCTTTCCAAACAACTATTGCGTTCAGGAACTTCGATTGGAGCAAACGTATCAGAAGCTGCTCATGCACAATCAAACAAAGATTTTATTCATAAATTATCAATATCTCGAAAAGAGGCTAATGAAACGTTGTATTGGTTAAATCTTATGACTCAAACGGACTATTTAACAGAGAAACTATCGAAACCATTAATCTCTGATTGCGAAGAACTATTGCGCATATTAACAGCGATAATTAAAACGACTCAAGCTAAACTTTAATTAGTTATAAGTTGAAAAAATTGCGAGTTGCTAATTACAAGTTAAAAAAGTTGCTAGTTGCTAATTACAAGTTGAAAAAAGTTGCTAGTTGCTAATTACAAGTTGGTTGGGAACACAACAAATCGTAATGGTTCAAAAACTAGCAACTTGTAACTTGTAACTACAAAGTAAACAAGGTTCAAAAACTCGCAACTCGCAACTAATAACTATTTCAAAATAAGTTCAATATAATTCAATACCTTCTCCTGTCCGAAGGCAGATGTAGCAGAAGTAGTAAATATCGGCGGTAAAGCATCCCAATATTTCAACATTTCTTTCTTGTATTTCATTAAATTTTTTGCAAGTGCGGAGGAAGACAATTTGTCGATTTTTGTGAAAACCATTGAGAATGGAATCTGTTTTTCGCCACACCAATTCATGAATTCAAGATCTATTTTCTGAGGCTCTAAACGGGAATCTAATAACACAAATACGTTCAACAAGGGTTCTCGTTGTGTTAGATATTCAGAAATAAATTTTTCCCATTGTGCACGGGAAGTTTTCGAAGCTTTAGCATAACCATAACCGGGTAAATCGACCAAATACCATTCTTTATTGATAATAAAATGATTGATTAGCTGCGTTTTTCCTGGTCTTCCAGATGTTTTCGCAAGATTTTTATTTCCAACAAGCATGTTAATCAAAGAAGATTTCCCCACATTAGAACGACCAATAAATGCAAATTCCGGCATTCCATCTGTTGGACATAATTTGTGATCCGTATTAGATACTACGAAAGCTGCTTCTTTGATTTTCATGCTATTTTTTTTGCAAATATACGAATTCCCTTCTGTTCTCGATACGTCCGCTGCGCTCCCTACTCGAACGGACGGGAATTATAGAAGAACAAAGACCTACCCGAACGGACGGGAATTATAGAAGAACAAAGCCCTACTCGAAGTGAGATTGGAATTTAGAATAATAAATCGTTTGAAGTGCTGCCTGTCAGTTCGAGTGTCCGCCCTTGTTCTAGATACGGTCAAAGCCCTACTCGAACTGACGGCGGACGTATCGAGAACACGGGGCAGCACTTTTAACATAATTTTGTAACCATCTGAATACTTTTCACTTATCTTTGACTAATTCAAATCGAATATGATGAAAAAATTAGTGCTTGTTATTTCTTCCGCTGTGATTTTAGGAGCTTGTACTTCTGAGCCAAAAGTAATTCATCTTCGTACCGAAAAAGGACAAAAAGAAACAAGCGTTAAAGTCATATCCAATAGGGTTCTTTCAATTGAAATTGAAGGAATGACCTGTGAAATGGGATGTGGAGGGAGTATTCGAAAAGAACTGAGGGCAACAAAAGGAGTAGCACGTGTTGAATTTATCAATTTCGATGAAAAGAAAAAAATTCAAAATGCAGAAATCTCTTTTGACACCAACATCATTACAGCAGATGAAATGGTGAAAATCATTACCACGATGAATGACAAACAATTCAAAGTTGGGAAAATGAGTTCTGAAGCGATAACATCAGCATGCCGTATTTCAATAGAAAAAGTTTGTAGCTCTCATGAAGAAATCGAAACAATTGAAGTTTCTGATGCAAGAATTGCACTTCCAAATTTAATAGATATTTTAGCCGGAATCGTTCAATAATTCTCTGCTTTTAATCAAATTCCCATACTCGTTTTTTTTGAACCTTATTTCATAACCTATGTGAAGAAATACCCAATACTCGACGGGAATACTATTTCAAACAAAATAAATCAATTATAATTTAATCAGCCTTTCGCTCCTTGTGATTTGCATAATTATTTTTAAATACTTACATTTGTAACTTGAAACCATTCTTTACCTTATTTAAGGTTAAGTCAACATCTACTTGAACATGAAAATTTATTTTTTTTTCGTGACTATACTGTTTAATCAGTTTGTCACTTTTTCATCCGAACAATCCGAAATTAATTACCCTAACTATCTAGTTGCCCCATCTTTCATTGCGCAAAATTCAAATGAATTAATTGTGAGTTTCGAAAAGTTAAGTCCAAAACAATTCGGTGATCTTGAATTATTACTTTCTGACCTACCAGGCATTCGCAAAATTGGTTTTTGCGAAAAAATGAATGTGTTTTATTTTTCTTATGACACTGATCTTTTCCGTTCAAATGAAGAAGCTTTTGACGCCTTAATCTTAAAAACAAAAAATTATCAACCTCTCTTGAAAATTGGTGCAACTAGCGCTGATGTCCAAAGAGAATGCATTAAATAATATCTTAAGAAAATCATGAAAACTTTTAATCTATTCAAATCACTATTCTTTATTACAACGGTAATAGGATTTTCGATAACGGCATCTGCAGCAAATTATCCTTTTACAGCTAGTAGTATCGCTCTTACAAATAATACAGGATGCTCATTATCCAATTATACCTTTTCTCAAACCACAGGTAGTGTAAATGGCGCAAAAATTACAGCAGGTGTAACGGTCACAATTGTATTCCCAGCAGGTGTAAATATTTCAACTGCGACTATGGCAGGAAGCACTTTTAAAGGAAATGCAATTTCAGCTGGTTGGACAATTGTTGGTCAAACTTTAACATTCGCTGCACCAGTAAATGTTGGTAAAGGAGTATCCTTTAATATTGTAATTGCGAATATTACAAATGGCCCTTCAACCTCTGCTAATGCTACAGTTTCAATAATAAACAATTCTGGAGGGAATGATACCGGAAGTTATTTGATTACAACAACTGCTTGCCCTGTTATTCCTGGAAATAACAATTGTGGAACACCAACTTCACTCACACCTGCTCCCGCAGGATCTGGAATATGTACAACAACGAACGGAACAACTTTTGGTGCAACAGCTTCACCGCAAGCATCGTGCACGGGAATAGCAGATGATGATGTTTGGTATTCCTTCATAGCAAACAGCACTACTCATCAAGTAACTGTTTCTGGTGTTGCAGGTTTTAATGCTGTAGTTCAAATAATGGCTGGCCCCTGCGCTGTTGGAATGGCTTCAATACAATGTTTAAACGCTACAGGAAGCGGTGCAGTTGAAACAGCAAATTTAACAGGTCTTACAATTGGGACAACTTATTTTATTAGAATTTATCACAACGGTGCAGGACCAGGTGTAAGTGCGGCCAATTCATTCACTATTTGCATTACTAGTACAACATCAGTTTGTACAATTGGAGCAGGTAACATATTAGGCGTATCATTACCTTATAGTTCAGGCGCTCAAACAACTTGTGGTGCAGGTGATGATATTACATCTTCAAATAGCACCGTTTGTGGATCGAGTTCTTATTATGGTGGAGAAGATAAAGTTATAACTTTTGTACCTGCCGTTTCTGGTAATGTTTCTATCAATCTTACTTCTGCAGGGTCTTGGGTTGGAATGACAGTGTACCTTGGTTGCCCAACAGCTGGAGGAACTTGTGTTGCTTATAGTCAAAGTTCACTTGGAAATCAATCTATAGGCTGTGCTTCAGTTCTATCTGGTCAAACCTATTATCTTGTAATTGATTCGTATCCGGCGCCCACGTGTAATGCGTTTAGCGTTACCATTTCTGCTCCTTCTGGGGGTATTCCAATTGGGACGACTTGTTCTAATGCTGTTACAATGACTTTACCATATTCAGCCACAGCACAATCTACTTTATGTTATGGAAATGATTATACAAATGCAAGTCTTGGATCATGCGGTACATTATATGAATCTGGTGAAGATAAAGTATATTCTTTTACAACAACAGGTCCAGATTGTTTGAGTTTAGTACTATCAAATGCGAGCACAACATACATTGGATTTCAAGTTTATTCAGGTTGTCCAGGATCAGCTGGAACAACCTGTATTTCAAGTGGTGGAGGGGCAACATCAGGTACATTGACTGGTTCTTTTACTGTTCCAGTAGCTGGAACATATTATGTTGTAGTCGATACTTGGTCTTCTCCGTCATATGTCAACTATGATATCCAATTAGCATCATTGGGAGGAACTCCAACAAATGATATTTGTGCAGGTGCTACAAATATACCTATTGGAACTTCTGTTTTCGGTGATAATAATTGTACGGGCGGATCTGGGGAACCAGCAATCCCTGGTGCTTGGACAACTGGCAATGTTAATACAATCTGGTTTAGTGTTGTTGTCCCTGCTTCGGGGCAAGTGTTAGTTAAAACAACAGCTGGTACTTTAACAAATACTCAAATTGCTGCCTATAGTGGCACTTGTGCGGGACTTACTTTTATTAGTAGTAATAATGATAATGGTACTTGTGGAAGCACACCAAATTATATGTCGCAACTAACATTCACAGGTGCTGCTGTTGGTTCAACGATATTTATTCGAGTTGATGGTGAATTAAATGCAACAGGAAACTTTACAATTACTGTTATTGATCCAACTCTATCTGTCTTACCTGGTGTACAAGGTCAAGATTGTTCTCAGACTAACCCTGTTTGTCAAGCAACAATGACCGTTTCTAACCCTGGTTATAGCGGTAACGGCAATGTTTGTGATATTAATACCGGCTATTGTTTAGCATCAGGTGAACGAAATGTTGTGTGGTACAGAGTTCCAATTTTTACTGGAGGCGATTTAAATTTTAATATTGTTCCAAATGACTTCAATTCAACAACTGAAAGTTCAACAGATTATGATTTTGCCGTTTGGCAAACTGCACAATTTGGAGGTACTTTAGGAACTGATTTTTATAATTGTAGTCAGATAGCAGCTGGAACTGCCCCGCCTTCTGCCTGCAATTACTCTTATTTAGGAGTAACGGGAATTGGTACAGCAGGAAATGCACCAAATAGTTTGTCAGGGACAGTTTGCCCTCAATGTGGTGGTGGATATAACCCAAGTGTAACTTATTCTGCAGCATATGAGCCAACAATTTCTACTACTGCTGGTGATGAATATTTGATAGCAGTTAGTAATTACTCAAATAGTACTTCTGGATTTAGAATTGAGTTTTTGACAGGTGGAACAAATTGTGTAATCAATTATCCTGCTGCTGCTGCAACTGGGGAAGTATACTGGTCAGGGGGAGATGCTGTTGTGCCAACAGAAATGAATGATGTTGACAATTGGGGTGGTTGTAGTTCTCCAACTTGTAATATTGATGCTTTTGTTTCTGCCGTATCAAATGAACCAATTGTAGTAACAGGTACAACTCGTTCAGTTCGGAATCTCACGATACAACCTGGAGCTACTTTAACTTTACAAGCTGGTTCAACTCTAGAAATATGCGGTAATTTTGTTAATCTTGGGACATTAATTGCATCTCCAACCTCAACTGTAATATTTAAGGGGTCTGCAACTCAAACGATTTCTGGGAACTTAGTTGGAACGAGTAAATTTGGAAATTTAACGGTTACAAAATTAGCAGCTACAGGGGATGTTACATTATTAAATGATCTTGAAATAGGAGGTGCTTTCACTACTACAGATTTAAACAGTATTTTCAATTCAAATGGGAAATATATTTCTTTAAGTAGAAATTTTTCAAACTTTAGTGGAAATATTACATTCACAAATACTGGATTAACAGGTGTTCTAGAATTTAATGGATCAGGTTTACAAACTTACAATCAAGGAGCCACTCAATTAGATTTAAATATAGTAAATGTCAATAATTCAGCAGCAATTGGAAGTGGTGTTACTCTTGCAACTAATATGTTCATTAAAATAAATTCTGGAACTTTAGCGCTTAATCAGGGAACAATTACCACAAATGCATTAAGAGTAGAAGTTAAAAATACTGCAATATCATCTGTAACAGCTGGAAATACTGCAAGTTTTGTTGATGGGAATTTGCGTCGCTATTTATTAGGCACTGGCACTTATAATTGGCCGGTTGGAAATGTTGTAAAAGGTTATCAAAGAGCAAGAACAACTTTCACAAGTAATACGAATACATTTATTGATTCACGCTTTGATGTATGGCCGGTTACCGCTGGGTATCCAATAATTCAAAATAGTACTTCTTGTGGGTCAACATTCAGTTTAGACGCAATGAACAATGGTTATTGGACTTTAGAAGCATCACCTAATACAGCAGCTATTTACGACATTACATTGTTTCCAACGAATGTAACAAATAGTGAATCAGCCTGGACTGTTATGAAAAAACCAGTAATTGGCCCTATGCCAGGTTGGACTCTTGCTGGTACATGTGGCACTTCAACAGCCGCTCAAGTTAATAGAACTGGACTTTCTGGGTTCTCTGTTTTTGGAATAGCTCAATCCCTAACACCCCTTCCAATTGAATTAACAAACTTTAATGGAGAAGAGATTGGTGAAGACAACCTTTTGACTTGGAATACAGAAAGTGAATATAACAACGATTATTTTACATTAGAAAGGTCTCGTAACGGAATAGATTTTGAAATATTAGGAATAATTAATGGAGCACAAAATAGTACAACACTATTAAAGTATGAAATGTTTGATTATGCCCCTTTCCCCGGTATTACTTATTACCGTTTAAAGCAAACAGATTATAACGGTGAATATTCCTATTCTCAGACTATTGTATTAAGACGCGAAATAGATCTAGCAATTATTTCGGAACTATTTCCTAATCCAGCAACACAATCGGTTAATTTTGATATTCAATCTCCAAGAACAGGAAGTGTTGCAATAGAAGTGTATGACAATTCTGGACGACTAATTATGACACAAGAATATACTGTGCATAAAGGAAGTAACAGTTACAATATTGATATAAACGATTTGGCTAAAGGTGTTTATTCGATTATTATTAAATCAGACTTAATTATAATCAACGACATCAAACAGTTAATTAAACAATAATTGATTCTGATTTTTTATGAAAGGGGCCGCTGCCCCTTTTTTTGTTTTTGGTTTTCTTACTTTTGCAATCAATTTTGAATTTTAATAAATTTCCAATGAAACTTCATCATCGCGAACTTGGCTCTGGCCAACCAATGATTATTCTGCATGGTTTATTCGGTTTTTCTGATAACTGGCAAACTCATGCAAAGAAATTTGCGGATTATTATCGTGTGATCTTGGTTGATTTACGCAATCATGGCCATTCTGACTGGAGTGATGAATTTTCATATGAATTGATGGTAAATGATTTAAAGAAATTATGTGATGATTTGGGTTTGAAAAACATTCTCCTGATAGGTCATTCCATGGGCGGAAAAGTAGCCATGTTGTTTGCGCAGAAACACAAAGAGTTATTGGATAAATTGGTGGTGGTGGATATTGGTGTAAAAGCATATCCAATGCACCATCAGCACATTTTAGCAGGAATGCATGCTATCGATTTATCAAAAATCAAACTTCGAAGCGAAGCGGAAGATATTTTGAAACAATATATTGATTCGGATGGTGTTCGTCAATTTCTTTTGAAGAATTTGTATTGGAAAGAGAAAGGTCAATTGGCTTGGAGGATGAATATAAAAGTGTTGGAGCGCGAAATGGAGAATATACTGTCACTGCTTCCAGAAAAAGAAGTTATGCTCCCTACTCTATTTATTCGGGGGGAATTATCGAATTATATTTTGGATGAAGATATCGAACAACTTGAAGCTCAATTTCCAGATTCTGAGATTGTAACACTAAAAAATGCAGGTCACTGGGTGCATGCCGAAGCTCCTGAGGAATTTGTTGATGCGGTTTTGGGTTTTTGTTTGCGCTAGTTCTCGATACGTCCACCGTCAGTTCGAGTAGGGCTTTGCCCGTATCGAGAACAAGGTGGCCTACTCGAACTGACGCGTAAACAAAACAATTCACAATAATCAATTCCACCGTCAGTTCGAGCAGGGCTCTGCCCGTATCGAGAACAAGGTGGTCTACTCGAACTGATGCGTAAACAAAACAATTCACAATAATCAATTCCATCGTCAGTTCGAGTAGGGCTCTGCCCGTATCGAGAAAAAGGTGGCCTACTCGAACTGACAGCGGGTAAAGCAACATTTCACTCAATCGCGTTCAAAGAAGCGTCAGTTCGAGTAGGGAGCGCAGCGGACGTATCGAGCGATGCACTGAGATTGTCGAAGTGAACACGCTTCTTTTTCGCTAAATTTGGTAAATCCTCATACCTTCCTTCTATTAAAGCTAGTTTCTTGGCTTGTGACCATTTTTTAATTTGTTTTTCCTTTTTAATAGCAGTTAAAGGACCATAGATCTCAGTATAATAAACTAATTCTAATGGAAGCCTACGAGCAGAATATGAATTTTCATGAAGTGCTGATTTGTGTTCTTTGATTCTACGATTTAGATTATTTGTTACTCCTGTGTAAAAGGTCCCATCGCTGCATTTGAGTATGTAAACATACATTAGTTTCATTGTGATAATTTAGATTTACTTGAAGATAAGAAAAAAAAGTCAGTTCGAGTAGTTCGCCTTGTTCTCGATATGGGCAGAGCCCTACTCGAACTGACGGCGAACGTATCGAGAACACGTTTATTTTCTTATTGGAGATTTTTTTGCTGCCTTGTTCTCGATACGGCTGTCGCCTACTCGAACTGACGGCAAAATAAAATAATCTTTTTCAACCGTCAGTTCGAGTAGGGAGCGAAGCGGACGTATCGAGCGATGCCTAAAAATTCAAGAACCGTCAGTTCGAGTAGGGAGCGAAGCGGACGTATCGAGAACGGCGGCTTACAAAATAAATAATCTTTATTCCAAACGGTCTGTTCGACAAACTCTTGACAACGTTTCAAAAAAGGGGGAAATAAAAAAAGCAGAATCGTTTCCAATTCTGCTTTTCAATATAAGTTTAATATCTCTTAATTATTCAATGCTTCTGCCCCACCAACGATTTCTAAAATTTCACTTGTAATTGCTGCTTGACGTGCTTTATTATAACTTAACTTCAATGCTCTTTGCATTTCCTGCGCATTATCAGTTGCCTTATGCATTGCTGTCATTCTAGCTCCATTTTCAGAAGCATTTGAATCTAACAACCCTTTGAACAATTGAACTTTCAATGATTTTGGGATTAAATTTAGAACGATTTCTTCTTTCGAAGGTTCAAAAAGATAATCTCCATTTGATGAAGTATCAGCTGAAACAGCGGAAACTATTGGTAACAATTGTTCGGTCGTTACAATTTGTGTTGCTGCATTGACAAACTTATTATATACAATGACAACCTTATCAAATTCTTTCGTTGTAAAGCGATTCATCACATCCATCGCAATCACTGAACTATTTTCAAAAGTCAAATTATTGAAAATATCTTCAACTGGTTCAATCACATCATTGATATAATAGGCATCAGATCTTTTGTAAGCATCTTTGATTTTCTTACCAAGACAAATTACATGTGAATTTGCTCCTTTAAATTCTTCGTTCACTAAATGATTTACGTGTTTAATAATATTGTTGTTAAATCCCCCGCACAAACCACGGTTAGAAGTAATCCCAATAATTAATACGTTTTTGATTTCTCTTTCTTCGGAAAAAGCGTTTTCTGAAAGATCAAGAGTAGCACTTAAATTACCAAGAATTTCTTGCAATTTCTCAGAATAAGGGCGCATTTTTACAATTGCATCTTGAGCTCTTTTCAACTTTGCAGCAGAAACCATCTTCATTGCTGAAGTAATTTGCATAGTTGAACCAACTGAAGTAATTCTATTACGTATTTCTTTTAAACTTGCCATCCTTTATTTCGGGATTCAGGATTTGTAATTCAGAATTAAATCCTGAATTACAAATTCCAAATTATTTAATATTTATCAGCTAATTCTCTTGCGACCTTCGTCAAAGTATCTGTAATCTCGTCAGTATATTTACCCGCTTTCAATGCTACTAATACATCCGAATGTTTCGCTTCCAAGAAGTTCAAATATTCAGTTTCGAATTCTTTAATTTTATTAATTGGAACTTTTTGCATCAAGCCTTTTGTTCCAACATAAATAATTGCAATTTGCTTTTCAACTGGGTAAGGATCACCTTCACGTTGCTTTAATATCTCAACGTTGCGAGCACCTTTATCCAATACTGATTTAGTTGCATTATCTAAATCTGAACCGAACTTAGCAAAAGCTTCTAATTCTCTGTATTGTGCTTGGTCCAACTTTAATGTACCAGCAACTTTCTTCATTGATTTAATTTGAGCATTACCTCCAACACGCGATACAGAAATACCTACGTTAATTGCTGGACGAATACCTGCGTTAAATAAGTCACCTTCTAGGAAAATTTGACCATCCGTAATAGAAATTACGTTTGTTGGAATATATGCAGAAACGTCACCAGCTTGCGTTTCAATGATTGGCAAAGCGGTCAAAGAACCACCACCTTTAATGCGACCTTTTAAAGAAGCAGGTAAGTCATTCATTTGAGAGGCAATTTTATCATCAGCAATGATTTTCGCTGCTCTTTCCAATAAACGAGAGTGCAAGTAGAAAACGTCACCTGGATATGCCTCACGACCTGGAGGACGACGAAGTAATAAAGATACTTCACGGTAAGCAACAGCTTGTTTAGATAAATCATCATAAACTATCAAAGCTGGTTTTCCAGAGTCACGGAAAAATTCTCCGATAGCTGCTCCAGTCATTGGTGCATAAAACTGTAAAGTTGCAGGGTCAGATGCATTTGCAGCAACAACAACTGTATAAGCCATTGCACCAGCATCTTCAAATTTCTTAACGATACCAGCTACTGTTGATCCTTTTTGACCAATTGCAACATAGATACAGAAAACTGGTTCACCTCTATCAAAAAATTCACGTTGGTTGATAATCGTATCAATTGCAACAGTAGTTTTTCCTGTTTGACGGTCACCAATGATTAATTCACGTTGTCCACGTCCAATTGGAATCATCGCATCAATAGCTTTGATACCTGTTTGAAGAGGTTCGGTTACCGGTTGACGGAATAAAACACCTGGAGCTTTACGTTCGATAGGCATTTCATACAATTCACCTTGAATTGGTCCTTTACCATCGATTGGGTGACCTAATGTATCAACAACACGACCGATCATTCCTTCTCCAATTTTAACAGAGGCAATTCGACCTAAACGTCTTACTGTATCTCCTTCTTTTACATCAGAAGAACGTCCAAGCATTACTGCTCCAACATTATCTTCTTCAAGGTTCAATGCAATTGCTTGCAAGCCACCTTCGAATTCGATTAATTCACCATATTCTACGCTATTTAAACCGTAAATACGTGCAATACCATCTCCTACTTGTAGAACGGTACCTACTTCTTGAAGTTCAGCTTCCGAACGAAATCCTGATAACTGCTCTCTTAAAATTGCAGAAACTTCTGCTGGTTTTATATCTGCCATGTTGTGTTGTTTTACGTTGATTTCACTTAGTTGTGATTATCTTGTTAAACGTTGTTTTAAATTACTTAATTGACTTGAGATTGAAGCATCAATTTGCTTGTCATCCATTCGTATGATAAATCCGCCTATTAAAGATGGATCGATTATCTCGTTTATTTCTAAAACTCCAGTAACTGAAACTCTAACTTTATCAAAAATCTTTTCTTTTGTTGCGTTATCCAATTGAACAGCTGAAATAAGTGTTATTGGTACAATGCCGCGATATGTTTTCAATTGCGCACTAAATGATTGTGCAATCTCAACTAGCATGTATTCTCTTCTATTTCTCGTTATCAAATCAATGAACATCATCGATAATTTTTCAAATTGTCCAAATAGTTCATTGAAGATTGCTAGTTTTCTATCTGGATTAATAACTGGAGAGCTCAACAAAACTTGAAAATCTTTCGTTTCGCCATTCACTTCAACAATATAATTCATATCACCAGCGACTTGATCCAACACATTTTGTTCGATAGCCAATTCAAGAATTGCTTTTGCGTATCTAGATGCTGCTTTAGTACTTTTCATCTTTACTAATTAGTTCAGATTAATGTCTCCAACTAATTTCTCAACCAACGCTTTTTGTTTATCGCTTGAATCTAATTCACCACGAACAACTTTTTCAGCAATCTCGATAGATAGTGTTGCAACTTGCGATTTCAATTCTGCGATAGCAGCAGATTTTTCTGCTTCAATCGTTTGACGCGCGGCAACAACAACCTTTTCAGATTCTTTCTTTGCATTGTCCTTCGCATCAGCAACCATCTTAGAAGCTATTTCTTTCGCTTCTTTCACAATTGAATCTCTTTCTGCACGCGCTTCTTTCAAAATATTTTGATTCTCAGCTTGCAATGTTTGCATTTCAGCTTTCGTCTTAACAGCAAGTTCTAATGCTTCAGTGATTTTTTCTTCACGTTCGTTTACAGCACTTAAAATTGGCTTCCAAATAAATTTCGTTAGCACGAACAATAAACAGATGAACACTAAACCTGTCCAAAACAAAAGACCGAAATCTGGTATTATTAAATCCATTTTATTTTTATTAAACTGTTTTCAAAAAAATAAAATCATTGCCTTAACCAACCGTTAAAGCAATGATCTTTCAATTACGCTGGTTTACCACCAAGTAGACCAATAACGACTCCGAAAAGTGCAACACCTTCAATAAGTGCTGCTGCAATAATCATTGTTGTTGTAATTTTTCCTGAAGCCTCAGGGTTACGTGCAATTCCTTCTACTGCAGATCCACCGATTCTTCCGATACCGATTCCTGCTCCTAGAACTGACAAACCTGCTCCAATTGCTGCTATACTTCCGTACATAACTATTTGTTTTATAAAGTTACTTTTTATCAATGATGAGCTTCTTCAAGCGCAGCACCGATAAACAATGCAGAAAGCATCGCAAACAGATACGCTTGTAAGAAAGCCACCAACAATTCCAACACAGATATAAACAATGCCATAGGAACAGATAAAGCTCCCCATGCTGCATTTTGGTTTATAAAAATGATGGAAATCAACGCCAAAATGATAATATGTCCTGCAGTCATATTTGCAAACAAACGAATCATCAAGGCAAAAGGTTTTGTGAATATCCCAACCATTTCAATTGGGATCATAATTGGTAATAATGCAATTGGAACTCCAGGAGTTGCAAAAATATGTTTCCAGTAATTCTTATTTGAAGACAGCAAAGTAATTATTAATGTACACGCTGATAAAAACAACGTTACTGTGATATTTCCAGTTAAGTTGGCCCCACCTGGTAAAATTGGAATAAGCCCCAAGAAATTATTGAAAAGAATAAAGAAGAAAATTGTCAATAAGTATGGAAGATATTTCGTGTGTTTTCCATTAGAGATATTTGCCTTAGCGATATCATCACGCACAAAAACCACTAAAGGTTCTAAAAATTTAGCTAATCCTTTAGGAGCAACAGCCCCATTCTTTTTGTAAAATTTAGCAACACTAAACATGATAACCAAAATTAATGTAGCGCCAAAAAATAAAGACAACACATTTTTTGTTATTGAAAAATCCCATGGTTTAATGCTTCCATGGACATCCCCACCTTTGAAAGTTAATTCACCATTGTTTAATTTGTAAATTTCCTCATGAAACATTGCGTATTCAGCTGCAGGGCCAACACCAATTACATAATCAACTGGCTTATTGGTTTTCTTATCAATTGCCGATTTTGGCGTTCCATCATAAAAATTCTTGGAAGAAAAAGTTTTTAAACCATTGTCCAACAAAATAATAGGAAGATAAACGGCAGTTCCTCCATGCTCAGGACCCCACAAATGCCATTCATGTGCATCTTTAATGTGATGCATAATCATTTCACTAACATCAAACTCTTTTTCATGACTTTTTTTATCATCATTTTTTAATTCAGAATTATTGTTTTCCGAAGCAAAAATGTTACTTAAAGGCAGAATTGCAATAAGAATTATGTATAAAAAGTTTAATCTGTTTTTTAATGACATTTCAGATGATTTTCTTGTTTAAAAGTCTCAAATTTTCGGCAAAGTTAAGTAAACTTTATAAAAAAACAAGTTAAAACAATAAAGAAAAATTATAACAATTAGAAGATTTTGATTGAAAAGAAATAATATAGTTAAAAAAAAGAAAAAATCAATTTGAAATTCAGTTTTATATATAATATTCAGCTGATTTTATTATTGATTTTCACTAAAAGATAAGATTGAAGAAAAAGAAGTTCAACAACGATTGCCAGCAAATGAAAACCAATTATTCTGACATGATCAATTTGTTTAAAGGCCATTATCCCAACAATAAAAAACACAATTAACATCTGGACTGTTGTTAACAATAGAAACCTAAGTGTAAAGTCTTCTGCATTTTTATTGAGTCCTGGGGCAATAATTAATGTTCCTATTAAAAAAATCCCTGCGCATGTAGCAACGATATAAATTGATGTTTTTTTATCAATTAATAGGATGCCAGAATAAACCATACTTAGATAAATCAAAAAAGAAACAAACATGAACGCAATAAATTGTACTGTGTATTTTTTTGTTTTATTCATCTTCATTTCCCATTTTTATAACTTCTCTTATCACGATTACAAGTGACGTTAGCACTCCAAAAAGCGATAGCCCAATTGTCCACCAAGGTGTTTTTGAGTTATATCTTACGTCTAAATACGTTCCCAACCATGTAAAAAGAGCGATTATTGCCCCCATTTGGATTCCTAACGAAGAAAAACGTACAAATTTTGATTGATTTTTTTTTGAATTTGATGGCTCCACGAATTAATAGATTACGTCATCTACTTCATTCTCTTGCGCCAAACTTGAAGATTTAAACACGTTATTTGATCCAGTAATCATTTTACAAGCCCCTAAGAAAAATGCGCCTTCTTCGATATGTAATTTAACGGTGTGAATATCGCCATTAACTTTTGCTTGTTCTCGTAAAATTAATAACCCTTCAATTTCCAATTTACCTTCAATTTTCCCTTCAATATCGGCTTCTTGACAATTCAAATTCCCTTTTAAAAAACCATTTTCGCCAATTACAACTTTCGAAGATGTTGTAATATTTCCAATTACTTCGCCATCAATCCGAATGTTCGATTCCGAAATTAAGTCCCCTATTATTTTTGTTCCTTCAACAATTCGATTTAATCTATCAGGGCCCTCAAACTGTGTTTTTTCTTTTCTCTTCAACATGATTAATAAAATTCATCATAAAAAATCTCATATTCTGCAAGTTTGTTTGTTTCGAACAGAATTTTCATATTTTCCTGAGTAATGATTAAAATTTTTGATTTTTGCATTTCCAACAAATATTTTCTTGTTGCTTTAAATGTTCTCACATATTCAACTGCTTTCATATCGTTTTTAAATTCTTGAATCAAGATGATGCTCTGGTCTTCACCATAAATTTTTGAACTTACTTTCAATTTATCTCGACTGAAGAATTCTCTATTAAAATCTGACACTTTCGATTTTCCCGTTGTTGAGCTCTCATTTTTATCCAAAAACACGATAACCCATTGTTCTATTTCATCATTAAACGTATATGGTGTTTTATCTGTAAAATCTGAAATAACGTTTTTAGAATAACCATTTTGAATTATATCAATCATTTCCTTGGCTCTTGCCTCTTCATCTGTTTTAGGATATTCTGCAATTAGCTGATTCAATGTTGGCAATAACTCTTGCTTATTATCCGTTGTCTGCCCCATACACATTGCTTTTAACAACATATATTTTGCTCTGAATTTATTGTCTTTTTCGTTTTCAATTACAAAATCAGCTTTTGCTAAAACCGGAAAATAAAGTCCTTTATTATATCTTTCTAAGATTACAATGTATTCCTGTTCAGCAAGCGCTTCACGCTCTTTTCTTTTCACAAAGAAGTCAGGGTCTCTCAGATAATTGGCGTAATCTGAGTCTGGGTATTTAGTAAGAATATGATTTTTATTTTCCAAGGCCCCATCAGGATTTGTTCCATCAAAAATTTTGAATAGTTGATATGCTGAAGACATATCATAAAGCCCTTCTATATTTTTTGATCGAACAGCATTAAATTGAGTTTTAGCCAAATCCAACTCATTTAATTGTTCTTTATAGATTATTCCAGCGTTATATAAGGCTTCTAATAATCTGCCATTTGATGCGATAAGAGAAGAATCTGTCAGTGGAATATCATTCAAGAGTAATTCAACGCTTAAAGTGTCTTCTATCACTTCAGTAATATTTTTATCCTCTATTACCAATGAATCCTCAACATTTTCCGTAATTGCAAATACTGCTGTTTTATCAGTACGACGCCAATTATCTTCATTTTCTCTTGTGCCCCATAATTTTCGGAACTCATCAAATCCATCACCTCTTGTTTTGGCATTATTAAAATACCATTTACTTCCATTACCGCCGTTATCAGCGAAATTATTTTGATTTTGTTGTAATTCTCTCAAGCGTTCAGCTTCTCTTTTCTTCCTATTAGCCTCATCTGCTTTCTTTTGCTTAATTACATTTTCAATAAATTTGATGCGATCCTCATCTGATAATTGAGCAATTCGTTGAACACTATCCTCAAAATTAGCAGTTTCGACTGCTGCCACAAGATCCGCCAATTTTAAAGCTTTATTTCTAACGCCTTCTGCGTTTGGATAATCATCTGCAATCACAGTAGCACACGAGTCATAATATTTCTGAGCTTTAACGTAATCTCTGTCTGCGAAAGACATATTTCCCAGTTTTTCATAGGACATTCCTTTTTGCCGCGTATTGGATACTGAATAAAAAGCAGATTGCGTCAAATATTCAATTGCCTGAGGTTTGTTATTCTTTTGCAATTCGATATCCGCCAAAGCATAATAAATTTGATCTTTGTATGCCGAATTTTTAGCATCACGCAACATTTTCAATAGCTCCTTTCTAACTTTCTCATCACCCCCCATAAAAGCGCGTTTCAATCGTGCATTAAAATGCATTTCATAAGGAGCAGTATATTTCAAGGTTGCGCTATAATGTTCTTTTGCAGCTTCACGGTTACCAATTGATTCATACAACTGCGCCATCACAAAATGTACGCGTGATTTATCTGTTTTCTTTTTAGCAAATTTCAAAGACGCATCAAGGAATTTTATTGCATCTTGAGGGTTTTGTTTACGTAAAGCATATTCTGCTTTCGTTTTTTCAAAATCAAAACGGATTGATTTTGGGACTGTTGCTACAGCTTCTTCTTTTTTGTCTTTTTTGGACGATTTTTTCTTCGGTGCCTTCGTATTTTCAGAGCCTGCTTCTTGATTTTCTATTGCTTTATCTAAATTGGCAATATTAAACCCAGCTTCAGTAAGCTTTCCCATTTCAATATTCGTCTTTGCCATCCACAATTCCCCAATGTAAATAGAAGGATCGTTAGAATAAAACTTTTTCACGAACATGAAACTTTTCATTGCCGCTTCATAATCCCTCCTGTAAAAACTAGCAATTCCTATCGTAGTCCAATTTTCATCAATCCATCGATTATGTTCTTCTTTTTTTTGGGAAGGCTTATCGTTACTCGGCATGCTATGACGCTGGATAACCTTTGTACATTTAACAATAGCAGTATCAATAGCGGGATATAGCCCGACAACTTGTTCCTCATTCGGTAATGGGTCAATAGCTAAAATTGAATAATAATCCTCTTGTTTTGAGCCACTGAAAGATGTCATTGATTGACGAATCAATTCTGTCGCATTAAAATAGCCGTTATAATGAGCTGTTAAACCATGAAAAGAGCGATTTACTAACGTATTTTTTTCAGTCGAGCATGCTCCTGCCATTAATAATAGCAAAAATATGACAACTAATTTTCGAAACGTTAAAACCATGAGTAAACTATAATTAAACTGTTATTGCGCAACAATAACTCATAAATGGCGCATTTATTTTAAATTTTATTCAAACAATGTTCTTTTAAGCAATATTTGTAAATACTTGCTGAATATCATCATCGTCTTCAATTTTGTCAAGCATTTTTTCAATATCTGCTAATTGTTCTTCGGTTAATTCAATAGGTGAAGTTGGAATTCTCTGCAGATTCGATTTTTGAACCTCAATATTCAAATCTTCTAATCCTTTTGAAAGTGTTCCAAAGGATGTATAATCCCCATAAACGAAAATTTTATCGTCCACTACTTCAATTTCTTCACAACCCGCATCGATTAATTCCAGCTCTAATTCTTCTGGATCAATTGAATCTGTTTTGTTAATTTCAAACACTGATTTTCGGTTAAACATGAATTCGAGTTGACCATTTGGAACAACAGTTCCTCCAGATTTATTGAAATACGATTTTACATTTGCTACGGTTCTAGTTGAATTATCTGTTGCACATTCAACAACAACTAAAACTCCATGAAGTCCTTTTCCTTCATAAATAACTTCAGTAAAAGAACTAATATCTTTTTGAGCAGCTCTTTTTACGGCGGCTTCGATATTGTCTTTTGGCATATTTTCAGACTTTGCATTCTGAATTGCCGTGCGCAGTTTCGCATTAGTTGCAGGATCATCTCCACCCTCCTTAGCTGCCATCGTAATGGCTTTCCCTAATTTCGGAAACAATTTAGACATTTTGTCCCAACGTTTTTCTTTGGATGCTCTTCGGTATTCAAACGCTCTTCCCATATTCAATAAAAATTTAGCATGTAAAAATAGAAAATTTAATGTTAATCAAAGCTAACAACTTCAAAACGATTTAATTGTTGTTAATTTAACAAATTGAATAGAAAATATACATTTTCTAACAATGCTCTTTTGATTTGCAATTGTTACATTTGTGATGTTAAGTTAACGTGAACATGAAAACAATATTAATTCTAGGTGCTGGACTTTCAGCATCGTCTTTGATTCGATATTTATTAGAAAATTCTAATACTTATAATTGGAAAATAAGAATTGTCGACCAAGATTTAGATCTCGTTAACAGAAAAATAAACGGTCATCCAAATGCTATTGCTCTATCTTTTAATGCGTTAGATTCTTTAGAACGTCAACCAGAAATAAAAAAAGCTGATCTTGTTATTTCGATGCTCCCTGCTCGTTTTCATGTGGATGTAGCAAAGGATTGTATAGCTTTAAAAACGAACCTCATTACGCCTTCTTATATTTCGCAAGAAATGAAAGAATTAGATGAACAAGCAAAAGCAGCAGGAATAATCATCATGAATGAAATCGGCGTTGATCCGGGAATAGACCACATGAGTGCGATGAAAATCATTCATGCAATTCAAGCAAAAGGAGCAATAGTTACTTCTTTTAAATCTTTTTGTGGTGGATTAATGGCTCCGGAAAGTGATAACAATCCATGGAATTATAAATTTACTTGGAACCCAAGAAATGTCGTACTTGCTGGACAAGGAGGAGCATCTTGTTTTATAGATCATAACGAATACAAATACATTCCTTACAATCGATTGTTTGGTCGCTTATTCACAACTGGAATAGAAGGATATGGTGAATTTGATGGATACGCTAATCGTGATTCACTTTCCTACAGAAAAACATACGGATTAGAAACGATTCCAACAATTTTCCGGGGGACACTACGTCGACCAGGATTTTGTCCAGCATGGAATGTTTTTATTGAATTAGGAATGACAGATAATTCTTATAAAATGGAGAATTCAGAATTTTTAACTCCAAGATCTTTCTTAAATGCATTTTTACCTTACAGACCATATCGATCTGTTGAAGACAAATTCAGGGATTTTTTAAGAGAAGATAGACTAGACCTATTCGAAAAATTCGAATGGTTAGATATTTTTGACGGAACAACAAAATTGGATGTTAAAGATGCATCTCCAGCACAATTATTAGAAAAACTTCTCGTTGGAAAATGGGTTTTAGAACCTGCTGATAAAGATATGCTCGTGATGTATCACGAATTCGAATATGAATTTCATGGAGAACATCATTCAATCACTTCTTCAATGGTAAATATTGGGGAAGACCACACATTCACTTCAATGTCAAATACTGTTGGATTGCCAGTTGCCATTGCATCAAAAATGATATTGAACGGTGAATTAACGATAAAAGGTGTTACACTTCCAATTCAACCTGAAGTTTACAATCCTATTTTGGCGGAATTGGAAACTTTTGATATACGATTTATTGAAAAGGAAGTTCAATTGGATTGTAAAATATAATAAATAATTCCCGACTTATTTAACAATCTTTATAAATCCTGAATTCATAATCCTGAATTCTCTGTATCTTTGCTTTTTCAATTGAATTATCACGATGTCAAAAGCAAAATATACCGTTACTGCAGCACTTCCTTATGCAAACGGACCTTTACATTTAGGTCATGTTGCAGGTGTTTATCTTCCTGCCGATATTTTTGTTCGCTTTTTAAGAATGAACGATCACGATGTTGCATTTATATGTGGTAGTGATGAACATGGAGCTGCAATTACATTACGTGCAAAAAAAGAAGGGATTACTCCACAAGAAATTGTAGATAAATACAACTCAATAATTAGTAAAGCTTTTACAGATTTCGATATTTCATTTGATATTTTTCACAGAACTTCTTCTGAAATTCACCATAAAACATCACAAGATTTCTTTTTAAAGTTATATGAAAAAGGAAAGTTTACAGAAGAAACATCGGAACAATACTACGACGAAGAATACGAACAATTTTTAGCAGATAGATATATTACGGGCGAATGTCCCAAGTGTCAAAATCCTAGCGCATATGGTGATCAATGTGAAAAATGTGGGAGCGATTTAAGTCCAACAGAATTGATCAATCCAACTTCTACTTTAAGCGGTAAAACACCTGTTTTGAGAACAACTTCTCATTGGTATTTACCGATGGCGAATCATGAAGATTGGTTGAGAGATTGGATAAAAGAAGGAAAACTAGATGGGATTCAACAACACGACCCAAAACCTTGGAGAAATCAAGTAATTGGACAATGTATGTCATGGATTGATGGAGGTTTGCATTCGAGAGCAATGACGCGCGATTTGGATTGGGGTGTAAAAGTTCCGCTTCCAAATGCAGAAGGAAAAGTGTTATATGTATGGTTGGATGCACCGATTGGTTACATTTCGGCAACGAAACAATATGCACTTGACAACAATAAAAACTGGGAAGATTACTGGAGTGGTGATAGAAAACTGATTCATTTCATTGGGAAGGATAACATTGTTTTTCATGCTGTTATTTTTCCAATAATTTTAAAAGATCACGGAGATTTAATTTTGCCAGACAATGTTCCAGCCTATGAATTTTTGAATTTAGAAGGTGATAAATTTTCCACTTCTAGAAATTGGGCAGTTTGGTTGCATGAATATATTGCAGCATATCCAGGAAGAGAAGATGAATTGAAATATGTGTTGACTTCCATTGCTCCTGAAACAAAAGATTCAGAATTTACGTGGAAAGAATACCAAACTCGAATCAACAGTGAATTGGCGGATATTCTTGGCAATTTCGTGAATCGCGCTTTAGTTTTAACCCAAAAATATTACGAGGGAAAAGTTCCTGAACGAGGTGAATTGACAGAAGAAGATCAACTCGTTTTGGATGAAATAAACGAAATTCCAAAGCGAATTAGCAAACTCGTGTATGCATACAAATTGCGTGATGCGCAAGCTGAAGCAATGAATCTCGCCCGACTTGGTAACAAATATTTGGCCGATCAAGAACCATGGAAAGTTGTAAAAGTTGACCCGAAAAGAGTTGAGACAGTAATGAATATTGCCCTTCAAATCACTGCCAATCTAAGTGTTATTTTGCAACCATTTTTACCGGCGACAGCAGCTAAATTATCGAATTTCTTGAATTTTAAAAGTACGTATTGGGAAGATGCTGGGAATGGAGATTTGTTGAAAGTTGGTGATAAAACAAATACACCAGAAATCTTATTCCAAAAAATAGAAGACACATTGGTTGAAGAAGAGGTAAAGAAATTGAAAAATACAGACAGTATGGAATCAAAATTTGAGGTTCAAAAAGAAGAGGTAACATTTGATGATTTCACAAAAATGGATATTCGTTTAGGAACTATTCTTGAGGCCGAAAAAGTTGAAAAAGCAGATAAATTATTGAAATTACTTGTAGATACAGGATTGGATAAAAGAACAATCGTTTCAGGAATTGCTGAACATTATTCGCCAGAAGAAATCATTGGTAAAACAGTTCAAGTTTTGATGAATTTAGCTCCCAGAAAAATCAAAGGAATTGAATCAAAAGGAATGATTTTAATGGCTGAAGAAGCAGATGGAAAATTAAGCTTTATGTCACCTGAAAAAGGGTTTGAGGCTGGTTGTGGAATACATTGAAATAATTGCTAGTTGCCAATTACTAGTTGCTAATTGCTAATTGTAAAATGGAAGATTTGAAAAGTTATGCCGAGCTTCAAAATTATTTCAATAATGACGCATTTGTTTTAAAAACACAACAACAAATTTCAAAGGATTTCGCAAAATTCAATTTGTTTTTTACGGATTCATTTGAAACCAACCCATTCTCCAAGGAAGAAATTGAAACACAAATTGCAAATCAACTTGTTGATATAATGAAACAAGGGGAAACACGTTTATTGCAATTGTTATATACGATTGATGTTGCCGAAAAAGACTTTCTTCACTTAACTACTCAACCTAATTTCGTGCAAGAGTTAGCGCACAAAGTACTTTATCGAGAAGCGTATAAAGTGTATTTGAGAATGAAATTTAGCTCTTATACCGATTGAGTTTTGCTTACCGATAGAAATCGATAGCCTACTATATCAGCATAACACCAAAAAAAATTATCCCGGCAAAATAACAGATGACTTGGTCTTAAACCCAATTTTTTGTCTTGTCACCTGATCTTGTTGCTTTTTATCCTTTTCCAATAAAAAATTTATCGCACTATAAACGTCTGAAAACTTCCCGTTTAATTCCTTCAGTTTTTCATTCAATTCTTGATAAGTAAGAGCATATTGCCTAATATTTACAAATGTCCGCATGATTGAAATATTTATATCAACAGCCTTTTCTGAATGAAGAACAGAACTAAGCATTGCAACACCTTGTTCAGTAAATGCAAAAGGCAAATAGCGTGTCCCGCCATGAAAATTTGAGGCACCAATTTGGCACCTCAAGTTTTCAAACTCAATCTCCGTTAACTCAAACATAAAATCTAAAGAGAAACGTGAAATATTTCTTCGGACAGCTCTCTTTAAATTCTTAGTTTCCGTTTCATACAACTCAGCTAAATCATAGTCCATCATGACTTTTAATCCTCTAATCGTATGTATTTTTTCTTGTATTATTTGTTCATTCATTGTTATGTAATTTAACTAACTCTCTTGAATTTAATAAAAAAGTTCACTTCTTAAAAGTGATTTTTAGGTCTTTTTCATATTATTTTAAACTTTAATAACCGTTTTCAGGCAAATTATTTCGACTTTTTAGCAGCTTCCCTTGTGGAATTTGTCTAAATTTGCTATTCCGTAAATGAGTAAAAATACCATGGATAAAGTATCTTATGTTGGGAATGCAGACGTGACGGCCATTGATCATCTTTACAAAATGTATCAGCAAGACCCTGAAAGTGTTGATATTGGCTGGAAGAAATTCTTTGAAGGCTTCGATTTCGCTAAAACAAATTACGAAGATAGTGGAGAAATTACCTTCGGTGCTGCCGATGGTGGGCCTGAAAATTTTCAAAAAGAATTCAAAGTAATTAATTTGATTAATGGTTACAGAAACCGTGGTCATTTATTTACGAAGACGAATCCTGTTCGCGAACGTAGAAAATACTCCCCTACTTTAGATATCGAAAATTTCGGTTTAGATGTTTCTGACATAAACACTGTTTTTCAAGCTGGAGAAGAAATTGGAATTGGTGCAGCTTCTTTAGGTGATATTATTCATCATTTAGAATTGACTTATTGTCAATCAATTGGTATCGAATTCGTGTACATGCGTGATCCAGATAGAATTGATTGGTTCAAAAATAAAATTGAGATTAAAAATCGACCTGTTTTTGATAAAGCACGAAAATTAAATATTTACAAAAAACTAAATGAAGCGTCTAATTTTGAAGCTTTTTTAGGTAAAAAATTCGTTGGTCAAAAACGTTTTTCAATTGAAGGTGGCGAAGCATTAATTCCAGCCTTGGATGCATTAGTTCAAAAAGGATCTGAATTAGGTGTTGAATATTTTGTGATGGGAATGTCACACCGGGGAAGATTAAACACACTAACTAACATTTTTGAAAAAAGACCGAAAGATATTTTTGCAGAATTTGAAGGAAAAGAGTTTGATTCAATCGAATATTTTGATGGAGATGTTAAATATCATCAAGGCTTTACCTCCAATGTTACTTTAGCAAACGGGAAAAAAATTGGGTTGACACTGTCACCTAATCCTTCGCATTTAGAAGCAGTAAATACGGTGGTTGAAGGAATTGCAAGAGCGAAAGTTGATCATATTCTTCACGACGAAAGCAAAATTTGTCCTGTTTTAATTCACGGTGATGCTGCAATTGCTGGTCAAGGAATTGTTTACGAAACGATTCAAATGGCGCAATTAGATGGATATAGAGCAGGTGGAACTGTGCACATTGTTGTGAATAACCAAGTAGGTTTTACTACAAATTATCTAGATGGGCGTTCATCAACTTATTGCACAGATGTTGCTAAAACGACACTTTGTCCTGTTTTTCATGTGAATGGAGATGATATTGAAGCTGTTGTTCAAACAATTGAAATTGCGATGGAATACCGTCAAAAGTTCAACCGTGATATCTTCATAGATTTACTGTGCTACAGAAAATATGGTCACAATGAAGGTGACGAACCGAAATTTACACAACCAAACTTATATAACTTAATCGCAAAACACCCAAATCCAAAAGAAATTTATTTCTCTCAATTGGAAGCCGAAGGTGTTATGACAAGTGCTGAAGCAAAACAAGTTGAATCGGATTATAACGACTATTTAGAACTTGAGTTTGACATCTCACATCAAAACGATAAAGCATTAGTGCACGATTTCTTAAGCCAAACATGGGAAGGTTTCCGTCATGGAAAATCAATTGATTTTGAAAAATCTCCTGAAACAGGCGTTGACAAAAAGAAATTGCTTGAACTTGGAATTAAACTTTCAACCTTACCTGAAGGGAAAAAATATTTTAGAAAAATTGCTAAAATATTTGAAGATCGTTTAAATGCCATAAAATCTGATAAATTAGACTGGGGTTCTGCTGAAATGTTAGCATATGCAACATTATTAGACGAAGGGCATCCTGTTCGTATTTCAGGTCAAGATGTTGAACGAGGTACTTTTTCTCACCGTCACGCAGTTGTAATAACAGAAGATACAGAAGAAGAAATCGAAACATTGAACATGCTTTCAGATAAGCAAGCTAAATTCTCTATTTACAATTCGCACTTGTCTGAGTATGGTGTTTTAGGATTTGAATATGGTTACTCTTTAGCAACTCCTAAAGCATTGACTATTTGGGAAGCGCAATTTGGTGATTTCTTCAATGGTGCGCAAATTATGATTGACCAATTTATATCTGCTGGTGAAGACAAATGGGCTACTCAAAGTGGTTTAGTAATGCTTTTACCTCATGGTTATGAAGGACAAGGAGCTGAGCATTCAAGTGGAAGAATGGAACGTTTTTTACAACAATGTGCAGACAATAATATGCAAATTGTAAATACATCAACTCCTGCAAATCATTTTCACTTATTACGTCGTCAATTGAAACGCGATTTCAGAAAGCCGCTTATTGTATTTTCTCCTAAAATGTTATTACGTTATCCAAGCGCTGTATCATCTTTAGATGAAATGGCAAAAGGATGTTTCCAAGAAGTGATTGACGATTCAAAAGCAAAAGTTGAGAATGTTGATACACTTGTTTTCTGTTCAGGTAAATTCTACTATGAAATGTCGGAAAAAGCTGCTGAAATGGGAGTTGACAATATGGCATTTATTCGTTTAGAACAAATTTATCCTTTACCAAAGACACAAATAGATGCAATCATAGCGAAATATAAAAATGGTACAAACATTCTTTGGGCACAAGAAGAACCATCAAATATGGGTGCTTGGACATACATTGCAATGTCGATGAGAAACATTCCATTTATTGGTGTTTGTCGACCTGGAACTGCTGCATGTGCTGAAGGATCCAAAAAATTACATGAGAAAAGATTGAAACAATTGTTTGCGGATCTATTCCATTATGCAAAAGTTAAAGTTTAATAATTAGCTATAAAATTTTAAAATAGACCACTATGTCAGTATTAGAAATGAAAGTACCAAGTCCAGGAGAATCAATCTCTGAAGTGGAAATAGCACAATGGCTTGTTGCTGATGGTGATTATGTAGAGAAAGATCAGGCAATTGCCGAAGTTGATTCTGATAAAGCAACATTAGAACTTCCTGCTGAAGATAGCGGGATTATAACATTTAAAGCAGCCGAGGGAGATGTAGTAAAAGTTGGTCAAGTTGTATGTTTAATCGACACATCTGCTAAACGACCTGCCACTTCGACACCTTCAACCCCTTCGACCCCTTCGACCCCTTCGACCCCTTCGACAGGCTCAGGGGCCAAAGAGGTAAAAGATGTTGTTGCTCCTGTTGCTGAAAAAGCAGCGGCTCCAAATCCAGATCCAATTAAAAAAGAAGTTTCTTATGCTTCTGGTACTCCTTCAGTTGCTGCTGCAAAAATAATGTCTGAAAATGGCGTTTCAGCAAATCAATTGAATGGTACTGGTAA
>Ga0209190_1000255_pt1 | contig 38600 bp, 76 predicted proteins | sample M_140205_XF_Meta_FD_187315 | JGI IMG/M metagenome (GOLD analysis project Ga0209190, IMG submission 187315) | Freshwater microbial communities from Lake Montjoie, Canada to study carbon cycling - M_140205_XF_MetaG (SPAdes) (version 2) | ecosystem: Environmental > Aquatic > Freshwater > Lake...
GTAGATGTTAAAAGTAGAAAAAAAATTAATCGTGCTGATGATAAAGTCAACGACGATTTAATCTGGATTGAATTTAAAAATGTGCAAGGTCGCAATGGATGGCTGTATGGCAAAGCTGATTTTATTTGTTTTGAGAGAGAAAATGATTTCATCATGGTGAATCGAAAATCTTTGGCTAAACTTTCTGAAAAACTTGTTGACACTTCCCTGATCAACGTGCATCGTTCCGCTCCTCTCTATACTGGCTATCAACGAAAAAATCGCAAAGATCTTCTCTCTCTCATAAAAATAACTGACATAATAGACAACATAAAACACATCATATTCACAAAATGATTGCTAAACTCATCGAATCAAGCTTCAACTTCACGCAACTAGATCCACTCTCATCTTATCCAATACAATTAACTTGTTTGCTAAATAAATATTTGCCAAATATTGTTCTTCATAATGTTTTAATTAACAATATTGAATACAAGATGGAAATCAAGAAAACCTATTTCATCTCTGATGAAATCATTTTAATTCATGGCTTCTTATCTTGTGAAAATGAACTTGGACTAGTAACTTTTGAACTCTCCCTTTCTAATAATTAAATGAGATCTATGACATTAAAAAATCGAATTGATGAAATTGATGCTACTGGGCTTGATGCTTTGTGGGCAATTTTAAAATATAAAGAAATTGGCATTTTGCGAAAAGTAAAGTGCATGGCTTATGTTTTGAATGTTGACTCAGATGAATTAATCAGCCAACTGCCACAAGACGAAGGTCGCCTTCTAGACCAACCAACCAGAACTGAAATTCACAAACATCTACTCGCTCGCTCTAAAAACTAATGAATAGTTCATACTATATCTTTTCTCCAAATGGAGAATTCATTCAATCTTACAATGAAGCTCTTGAAGATTCTTTCAAGTGGGCTAAATGCTGCGCTAATCAGTGTAATGGATACATTATGAGAGTAGTGACACAAGGCAAAGATAGAATTTCTTCTGAGTTTGTTTGGGGGCAAACTCCCGAAATGCCTTCCCCTCACGGGAATGATTAAAGAGAAATGAAAATCTCTTTTTGCTAGTTACTTGCGCTCTCCTCATGGCTCCATGCCGTGAGGAGAGCATTCGTTACCATTGATTGTTTATATGAATGCAGTAGATCCAAATGCTAAAGTTTCTTTACTTTTAAATAGCGCATGGCAACCAGTTTGCGCTGTCACTGCTCGCGCAGCTTTTTTACATATTTTAAAAGAGAGAGTGGGTGCTGTCGATGCTAATCAAAATATATTTTCCACTTTTTCTCAGTGGATTAAAAATGGTTCATTTTTTAAGAATCAACCAGTTTTAAGAAGCTCTCAAAAGTCTTGGCCAATTCCCACAATCATTGTGGTTACTCACAAGTTTTTTCGCCAATACAAAAAGACTAAGCTATCTCTTGGCGAATTAGCAAAAATTTATAATTATAGATGTCAGTATTGTTTAAATAAATTTAAACTTTCAGAGTTGACAATTGATCATATAATTCCTAGAAGTGCTGGTGGAGCGGATGATCATAACAATAGAACTCTTGCTTGCACAAAATGTAATAATCGAAAAGGAAGTCAATTCCCATTTTTTAACATTAAAAATGAACAAGTGAATGCTCCACCTATTCCAGCTTTTGTTTTAAATGCTAATGCGCAAAGAGAAGAGTGGAAAGATTTTTTAATTTAATTTATTATGAATAAAGAAGCAGGTAAAGGATCAAAACTTCGCAAAGGTGCAAACTTAAAAGCTTATAGAGACAACTATGATAAAATCTTTCGTAAAGTTGAAGATCCAAAAAATCTCAAAAAATAGTTGACGAGACATAAATCCTCGGCATATTAAAGCATGAACTTATCCCTTTGCTGTATCTCAAAAAGTCTCTCTGATGAAGGTCATCGTTTCAAAACAATGACTTACACTCAGTTTTGTAAAAAACCCCAAGATGAATCCATGAATGAATTGTGCGCTCGCATTTTGCACAATTTTAAAATTACTCATCGCACAATTAAATATTGCCAAGAAAACTACATTCAAGGATATCGACTCTCCTCATCTCTTGCTCCTGTTCTCACTCATAAAAATGTTAATTTAAAGATTAGCGATCTTCCAAATTATCCTTCAATTGTGCAAGAGTGCGAAAGTATTCAGCAAACATTGCAGAAACAGTATCTACGAATTTCTGCTCATCCTAGCGAGTATATCACGCTGAGTTCTTTGGATGAAAATTGCATTAAAAATAGCATTCTTGATTTAGAGCAACATGCTGAAATTTTTGAGTTACTTGGCTTGCCTAAAAGTTATCAGAATCCATTGAATATTCACATTCGACAAGATGGAGATCCAGTAGGCATCTCAAAAAGAGTGATGAAAGTTTACGACTCTCTTCCCAACTCTGTTCGCAATCGACTAGTGATTGAAAACAACGATAATGCTAAAGGAGTTTGGAGCATTAAAAATCTTCTTAAATACTTTCCCAATATTCCAATCACGTTCGATACTCTTCATCACAAACTATTAAACGATGATTGGACTCATGACTACGCTTTTCACTCAGCAGCAGACTCTTGGACCTTTTTCACTCCATTGTTTCATTACTCAGAGGGCATTGTAGAGAAGGGTAAAGAAACTCGTAAACATGCTGACATGCCAACGAGTTATCCTACAAATTATAATCGTCCAGTATTTTGGGATGTTGAATTAAAACACAAGTGCCACGCTATTTTTAAAATTCGTCAATTAGCAGCAAATAATTTGTAATTTCAGCTTGCATAATGACTCAGTCCTGCTATATTAGTTGCAGGTATAACTAATTGCTATTTCCAACACAACTACATTGCTATGAAACTAATTAAATTGTTTATTTATTCTAATTTAGCCTTGATGGAACTCTGTTCTTGCTCGAACCCATTATTTAAATTGCGCAATTTCAAAGCTAATCTTGAAAGGGATGCTATTGCATATTCAGCTGACCCAGTGTCATACCCAACAGTAGTAGTTAATAATAGTTTTTTAAAAAAATCATCAAGCAAAAAGCCAGTTCAAGCTTCAAACAAACAAAAAATTTCATCCTCTTATAATGTCACGAAACCTTATCCAATAACTGCGAAAGACTTGGATAAAATCCTACAAGGAAAACTTCGTAATAAGGGTCAAGACATTATTGATATCAGTAAAAAATATAAAATTTGTCCATTATTTTTAACTGCAATTTGCTGTCATGAAAGTAGCAATGGATCATCTGTTTATGCTCAAAAATATAATAATGTGAGCGGTCAAATGAAACGCGATAAATCTTCTGGTAAATGGGGACCATTAAAATTTGCATCTGTGAATGAATGTTTAAATCGAACCGCATCAAACTTAAAAGAAAATTATATTGATGGTGGAAGAGTTACCATTTCTAAAATTCAAGCTAAGTACTGCCCAATTATCACTAATAAAAAAAGCAAAGACTATAATGATTCTCGCGGTGTAAATCAATATTGGGATAGTGGAATTCAAAAATGGATGACTAGAATACAGTGCGGAAAATAGACTTGGCTTTAATAATTTATAATTACAAAACTACTCTCACTCTTTAAAATCATGAACACTCTATTAATATTTTTATACATCATTTTCTATACGATTATTGTTGTACCAATTTCTTTATTTTGCGACTGGAGAAAAAAAACTTTTCCAAAGTTTCTCGATAAATTTCTTAGCTTATTAGAGCGTAAAATGGGCTTGTAAGATTTATCTGGAAAAAATCTCTCATTGTAATACTATATCTCATGGGGATGTAACTCAGCTGGTAGAGTGGTAGCTTTGCAAGCTATTTGTCTGGGGTTCGAATCCCCACTTCTCCACTCATTTGCCTTCGTAGCTTAATGGTGAAGCGCCTCATTTGTAATGAGGATATTGCGGGTTCAAGTCCTGCCGAAGGCCCACTTTTTTAATATTTTATTTCGGGTAGATGCCAGAGAGGCCAAATGGAGCAGACTGTAAATCTGTTAGCGTAATTGCTTTCGTAGGTTCAAATCCTACTCTACCCACCAATTTTTATGTTTACTTTTTTTTTATGTAGTTTATTATTTTGTCTAGGATTTTTAGTTTATTCATTACTCACAATCAATGAATAAATTTTCTCCTAATTTTAAAGTTTTTCATAGTTGGGCTTGTAAATATGCTCGCAAGCACAATAAAAAAATAGACATTCGACCAACATTTTATGTTCGTAATGGTGGAAATTGTTTGGGATATTGCGATGGAGACACAATGGTCGTGGCTAGAAAAGATGAGCTTTTCGAGGATACTTTTGTTCATGAATTTTCTCATTTGATGCAAGCAGTTAATAGAATCCCTTTATGGAGAGATGGTCATGATGATTCTTTTTATTGTGATTTAAAATCTAAATCAGTCTCTATGAATAGTTGGAGTTCTTTTTGGCAAATTTTAACTATTGAACATGATTGCGAATTTCGTGCAATTAAATTGGTCAAACGGTGGAATCTGGGATGTGATAAAAAATACGCTCAAAGAGCAAATGCTCATTTGTATTATTTATGCTATCTATTTATTAATAATAGTGAAATTCCATATGATCAATCATTTCCAGACATCACTGACAAAATGCCAAAAACTCTTTGTAGTTTGCAGTCTTTTAAAAAGATAGATATGAACATCATGGAATTCATTTTTGAAAAATGCAATCCTATTCAGTAATATATCTATATGGCTCTTCCAAAACCTAAAAACCATCTAAACATTCCCATGTAGCTCAACGGCAGAGCGATTCCCTGTTAAGGAATAAGTTGTAGGTTCGAATCCTACTGTGGGAGCCACTTTAATAACAGGCTTATAGCTCAATTGGCAGAGTGTGGTTCTCCAAAAACCATGGGTTGTAGGTTCGAATCCTGCTAAGCCTGCAATTTTTATAATAATATGATTGATACAAGCGATTTCACCTCTCTACAATCTGATCAAAATCTCATTAAAAAACTAATGAATCTCTCCATTGAGAGTGAATCAGATCAAAAAACCCTTAATTTCATTTTGAAGAATGATAAATTCTCTCAAGCTCAAAGAGACTGGATGAATACTTTACTCCTTAGAAAAGGAAGTTCTTTCTCACTTTGATTTTAAATAATTTTTGATACTAATGAGTAGTTATTATCAAGAAAACAAAACAACAACACATATGAAAAACACAATTAAAGCAATCGTATTTGCCCTCGTTTCCTCTATTTCTGCATTGCAAGCAGGAGAGCCGCCTCTTCCACAAGTTGTAGCTTATGAACCAAGCGTGAAAGTTAATGCATTTGCAGCATCTCTTTTGAATGAAGATGCTGATGCAACTTATGGTGGCGGAGTTTCCATTGAAACTTTGAGCATCGATAGTGTAGGCTTACGAGCATCTCTTCTCGCTCTTGAAGATGAGACATTTACACTTGGTTTGAGCGCTCTTTACACAGTGCCAGTTAGCCAAACCTTTGGAATTTATAGTTTAGCAGGAGTAGACTATGAAGTTGATCAAGCATTTTGGAGCGCTTCTCTTGGTGGTGGAGTTACTGTGGCTCTCTCTCAGCGAGTCGATTTGTTCGTTGAAACTTCTTACAGCTTTGCTCTGGATACAGACAACAAGGACAAAGCTTGGGGAGTATCTGCTGGCGTAGGAGTTAAGTTCTAATTTAAGATGGGATGGCTGAGAGGTTTAAAGTAGCGCTTTGCTAAAGCGCCGTAGCCTTAAAAGCTACCGAGAGTTCGAATCTCTCTCTCATCGCTCTTTGCGGGTATAGCTTAGTGGTAAAGTCCTAGTTTTCCAAACTAGCTATGCGGGTTCAATTCCCGCTGCCCGCTCCAAAGACTCATAGCTCAGCTGGTTAGAGCATCGCTTTGATAAAGCGAAGGTCATTGGTTCAAGTCCAATTGAGTCTACTTTTAGGATGTGTGGTCGAGCGGTCTAAGTCAGCAGACTTGAAATCTGCCGTAGCGAGAGCTACCGAGAGTTCGAATCTCTCCGCATCCGTTATTTATAAAAGTGCAATTCGCAAGGATTGCACTTTTTTTATTTATTCATGAACTGCTGATCCTCGTCTAATAATGTATTTTTTATCTACATTTTTTAATGTATTATTTTTTACAAATACTTGAGTTTTACCATCTATATTTAAAAAAGTTGGCACATTTTCAATAAAGCAGTTTTCCACTTTAGCATCGCCATGTTTTCTGGACGTACTCTCACCTATTCTAATAGCAGTGATGCCTCCTGTTATATAGCAGTCTTTAATGATTAATCCTACCGCTCCATTAATTTGACAACTCTTATCTCCTTTTGAGTTGTTATAAAATTTACAATTTAAAATTTTAAAATTATAACTTTTATCTTTAATATTTGAAATATAATCTTCGCTAACTCCAGTAAACAATATATTTTCAATTGTTACATTAGGAACTTGAACAACGATTCCTCCAGGAATATTTACTATATAGCCATTTTTTAAAGTATAATTAGAAAGGTATAATCTAATTGGAGTATTAGATTCATTTTGACTATTTGATGATTTTTTCAAATTGGAGCCGTCTAAACATCCTCCTTGCAAATCAATTACGTTGCCTATAATTTTTACTTTATTATTAGTTGCTTCTTTAACATCATTGATGCTATTCCAAACTGGAGTTCCAGTTAGTTTGATAGTGTACTTTGGTGTAAAACTAAGCTGATTTCCACTATATTTTGGACTTAAACTAGTGGATAATCCAACTAATGTTGCACAGAAAATTGATAATAATTGTTCGATCATATTAATTAATTTAAAAAAGACTAAATTTAATTTAAAAAGTTATACTTTACGCGTCATAAACAAGACTATCCGAACCATATACTAGAGCATCACCTCCACAAACTAAAGAATTTAATTCAGCTGATTAACGGTGAGGCCAGCGAGTCTAAAGCCAGCATCATAAGGAGTAATGAGCAAACTAAAAAATCTTAAATTATAAACTCTACGATTAAATTCTCTAATTAAATGATCGTTAAAATCTACAAAAGAAGTTGCGCTCGCAAGTGCAGCTAAAACATTAGTTTGATAACTCTGCCAATCAGCAAGAACTGAAGATTTTTCAGAGTGAATCATAGACTGAAGAAAACGAGGATGCATGAATATTTTTACACGTTTAAAATGATGAGTGTATAATATAATGAAACAATAATATAATAATAAAATAAATTATGGCAATTCCAGCACAAAACCCAACAAATATTCCCGCAGTTCAAGAAAAATCATTCTTTGATCTGTGGCTTTATAACATTAATATTCATGCTCCAGCAGTTAATTCGGGGCGAATTTATATTGAAGCTCTTCCTTATAATCCAGACATTCAAGAAATTGGTCCATCTTCAGGATTGGAAGTGATCTCTACTGATTCTTTGTTTCAAGCAGCTTACGATGTTCCAGAAGTGGGCATTGCTTATCAAGCAATCATCAACGCTATTGTTCCATTGAGAGAGTGGATAGCTATGCAAAATGCTCCTAAAGCTCCCCTTGTTATTGAGGAGATTCCAGAGTTTTAACAGAAGTACCGATAGAAGAAACAGTCTAATATGAATATTCAATCTTTAATCAAAAGAGTTCAAGCATCTTTAAATTTAGAAGTGGATGGAATTGCTGGTCCCGCTACTTGGCAAGCTATTGCTGATAAACTAACTCCCGCTCTCAAAGAATCAGTGAGTGTTTCAGTTGTTAAAACTAATTCCTTGGCTAAAAAACTTGTAGAGCTTGCAAGAGAAGAAGTGGGAGTTGAAGAAGTTGACGGAACAAATTGTGGTCCAAGAGTTAATGAATATAAATCAGCAACAACTTTAAGTCCAAATGCTAGCTGGCCTTGGTGTTTTGATGAATCAGTTGATATTTTAACTGAAAATGGCTGGCGCAGTTTAAAAAAAATCGTTTCTTCAAAAGAAAAAATCAAAATAGCTCAAGTAGATCAAAGCAATTTAGACATTACTTTTGACTATCCAACTGATTATATTCATAAAACAACAGATAATGCCTCTCAAGTTAAAGCTAGGGGGCTAAATTTTATATGCGACAAGAATCATGAATTTTTTGCTTCTAAAAATAAAAGAAATTCTTCTCCAGATTTAATCGCGCTGTCTGAAATTCAATCATTTGTAAGCATCCCATCTTGTTTTATAGCTTCAAAATATAATCAAAAGTATTCTGAATTAGATTTGGATTTTATTGCAGCTTTTGTGGCAGACGGATCTTTTCATCAAAGAAGTGAAAATCATAAACAAAAAATTCGCATACAAGTTAGTAAAGATCGTAAAGTTGAAGTTTTAAAATGTCATAATGGTTCATTTTATGAAGCTAAAAAAGTTTATGGAAATAGTAAAAAGCCATTAACAACATTTGAATTTCACATTCCAGAATACTTTGATGAAATTTTCTCTGATTATAAGGAATTTAAATGGGAATGGGTTTTTTCTTTATGTTCAGAACAAATGAAATTCTTTTTAGAGAGATATTCTTTTTGGGATGGATGTTATGAAAGAAAAAATATTAGTACGTGTCGAGAACAAAATCATGATATTTTTGTAGCAATGGGCATTATGGCGGGTATGCATCCAAATAGCTCTCGTAGAACAGTTAAAAGTGGCAAAACATGTTTTGAAATTTCTCTTGGAAATAAAAAAACTAGAACGCTCCAAGCATCTAATATTCATGAATACAATGAAAAAATTGAATTATATTGCGTAACAATGCCCAAGGGTCTTATTATTGTTAGAGATAGCAAAGGCACTCCATTTTTAACTGGTAATTGTGCCGCATTTATTTGTTGGTTATTCAGGGAGACTATGAAAAACTCTAAATATTCTTTTTCTAGACCAACAACTGCTAGCGCATGGGGTTTTGAAAAGTGGGCTAGAGAAGAAAATGATTCTATCAAACTGCAAAAACCACACAACAATGACATTCAATCTGGCGACATTGTAATCTTTACTTTTTCGCACATTGGATTAGCAATTTCGGGAGTGGATTCTTCTGGTTATGTTCAAACAATAGAGGGCAATACTGACGGTGAAGGTAGTCGAGAAGGAGGTGCTGTTTTGCGAAAGAAACGTCACATTTCACAAATTCGCAGCAGAATTCGCACTTTTGAATAAATATTAGTGTAATAAATAGTATTATGGACCTTCTTCTTCAAATCTTTAAAGCTCAGCCATGGTTTCCAGTTGTTACTGCTGTTGTTACAGCAGCATCAGCAGTGGCTGCAATCACTCCAACTCCTAAACCAGGATCTCGCTGGGCAAAACTCTATAAAATCATTGATTTTGCTGCACTTAATATTGGCAAAGCAAAAGACACTGGAATTGCTCCTGCTGTTAAAAAATAATTGACAACTGAGAAATTCTCTCTATACTTGCAGAACTAAAACATTTAGCAGTCCCATCTTGGGACTGCTTTTCTATTCATGAATACTCAAACTAGATACGAAATCATTCACAGCGGCAATCGAATTAACGCTTTTTCCACTTCAATTCGTCAAAAAGCTTTTGAAAGTTATGCATCAATATGCGAGGCTTTTCCAAAAGACGTTGTGATGATTGAAGAAATTATTAACATCACAAATATTATTGCTCAGTCTGACGATCATCGACAATGCTCTTTTAACTTTGATGAGTAAAAATCATCTCTTGCATCCTGATCAAGTATCAAATACTCTTGACAAATCATCATGATGAGCTACTGTTGCACTAGATTGAAAACTTCATCTTTTCTAGATTAAAATAATATGGACATTTATATTCTTGGCGATAATCATGGTCAATACAGTGAATTATTAAAAATTATTAATAAATTTGACTTGCGCGATTCTTACATACTTCATGTTGGCGATGGTGGAGAAGGATTTTTAGATAATTATAGATCTTTGAATTTGTATTACGATTTAAATAGTGTATTCTTAAGCAGGAATATTCAATACTTGAGCATTCGCGGCAATCATAGCAATCCTGATTTTTTTCATGGTAATTTTAAACTATCTAATTTTGAGCTTTTGGAAGATTATTCGTTTCGAGAAATCGAAGGAATTAAATTCTTCTTTGTGGGTGGAGCAATATCCATCGACCGAAAAGTTAGGCAAGAAGGAATAGACTGGTGGAGAGGAGAGGAGTTTGTTTTAATTCCTGAAAAAGCGCAAAAATGTGATGTTTTAATCACTCACTCCGCTCCAAATTGGAATGGTCCAACTACTAAAGGTCCAATTCGTAGCTGGGAAATTGACGATGCAACTCTTTGGGCAGAGTGCTGCGAAGAGAGAAAAAATATTTCCGAATTAATTCGTTTATGTCAGCCCGATAAACATTTTTGCGGTCACTTTCACAGTGTTTTTCTTGCGCAAAATAATAATTGTAAAAGCCGCGTTTGCGCTGAACTTGAACTCTACAGACTAAACTATGAAAAATAAAGTATCACTCATTAATAGATGCTGACATCATGTCTCACATTCATAAAATATATGTGTAATAAATTATATGGATAAAATAAGCGGGATATATAAAATCAAATGTTTAAAAAATGAAAAAATTTATATAGGTTCATCATTTAATATAATAAAAAGAATTGATAATCATTTTAAAAAATTAAAAAATAAAAATCATATAAATAGACATCTTCAAGCATCTTACGATATATACGGTGAAGATAATTTTACTTGGGAAATTTTAGAGCAATGTGATGTTGAATTTTTGTTAGACAGGGAACAGTTTTGGATGGATAAAACTAAGTGTTACGATAGAACACTTGGATTTAATAACTGTATGAAATCAGATAGACCTTCGGGGTATAAGCATACTGAAGAAGCAAAGCTTAAAATATCGGAATTAAAATCAGGAAGAAAGTTAAGTCAAGAACATATAGATAAAATTGCAAAATCCAACACTGGTAAAAAAAGAAGCGAAGAATATAAGCGTAAAATGTCAGAATCTAGATTAGGCGAAAAAAATCCAATGTTTGGAAAAAAACAAGATGAAAACCATAAAGCAGAGAGAATGAAAAATTTTCTAGCTACTCCAAGATGGAATAAAGGCTTGACGAAAGAAGAAGATCCTCGTCTACTAAAACTAGCTTGGTGGAAAGGTAAAATACCACCCAACGCTCTTAAATGTCAATTGATAAATAAAAAAACTGAAGAAATTTGGTTTGCTGATTCTTTAAGAAAATTAGCTGATAATTGTCCATTAAGTTTATCTACAATTAATAGATTAAAAAATAATACTTGTAGCGATATAATAAAACAAACTTACGAATTAAAATATGAATATTAAACTAATAGCTGCAACTTCACCAAGAGTCGAAGGATTGCATAATGCTGAAGATATTGTTTCGTACTGTGCAAGAGTAAGTAATCCATCTAATCAGATGAATACTGAAACCGCACCAAGACTTCTCAAATATCTAATTAAACATCAACATTGGAGTCCATTTGAAATGGCAAGTGTTACTATTGAAATTACTACAAGTAGAGCTATTGCCGCACAAATTCTAAGACATAGATCTTTCGCATTTCAGGAATTCAGTCAAAGATACAGTGTAGCTACAAAGTTAGAGGATATTCAATGGCGAATGCAAGGCCAAACCAATAGACAAGTTGGTGATGCTAAAGTCGATTTATCGCCAGAAAAACTTGAATTAGTCAATAATGCGCTTGGCAGTAGTCTTAAAGCGTATGACGCATTAATTGAAGTTGGTGTTGCTAAAGAATGCGCTAGAATGGTGTTGCCATTAACTACGCAGACTACCATGTATATGACAGGCACACTTCGCAGCTGGATTCATTACATCGAATTGAGAGCAAAGGAAGATACGCAAAAGGAACACAGAGAAATTGTCGTAGGAATCAAGGATATATTTATACAAGAGTTCCCTGTCGTTAGTGAAGCTTTAGGTTGGACTTGAAACGTGACTGACAACATTTCAATAGATACAATTCGAGCATCTGCATGAAAATCTACAAAAGATTCTATGTGGAGGACAGTATGTAGTACAATATTCCCATTATCAGATTATGAGATTTGGGACTCTAGAAAAGATTATATAAGAACTATACATAACTCCATAAGAAATAATGTGAGTTCTTCTGTAAAAGATTACTTTACAACTGAAATATTAATACAATATTACGAACAAAATGCTAGTATTTAACCTCATTTTTTGTTATATACTGTAAAGATATATATGGAAACAGAAAAGTCATTATTAAAGGAATTCATAGAACATGGATGGATTGTTCCTTTGATTGGGGCTGGAGCAATGTTGGCAAGATTATTATCATCCGACTCTAATTTAACCATAGCTAATCAAATCAAACGCATCATCACTGCTGCTATCAGCAGTGGTGTTGCATGGTTTGTTTTAGAGCAGACAGATATTTCTAGTCTTTACAAAGCAGTTACTTATGGCATTATAGGAGTCATCTCACCAGAAGTGATTACTGGCATTGTGAACATTGGAATGAAATTTGCATCTGATCCATTTAAATTCTTTAAAAAATAAAATGTATCAGTATAATTGTAAAATCATTGAAATTATTGATGGAGATACTGTTAAAGTTGATATTGATGTTGGCTTTAATATTTGGATGAACAACATGGTCATTCGACTACTGGGAATATTAGAAGCTCTGGGAAAAATTCCCAAAAATTGATTGAAAATCCTTGACTCTTTCTGAATGAGTGGTAAAATATAGGACATGAGTGCCTATTCTAATATTCAAGATAAGTCCGCAGAAATTGTTTATAAAAAGCGGGGTAAAAAATACGCGCCAGTCAATGATCCTTGGGGTTATCAAGGACTCTCTGCTGGTTGGTGGTTGGTAAAAGTATCTGACAAAGGAGGAGTCTCCATGCGCAGTACTATTTATCCTCGCAACGCTGAAATTATTGCTGCTGCTCGCGACAAGTGTCAGTCTTTGATTCAAATCATTCGAGAAGCTAGTGAAGCTCGACCATCTAAAGTGCAAATTTCCCCAGAAGCATTAGCAGATTGGCAAGCTTTAATCGCTAAACATGGATCAGAATTTAGTCAACTTCAATACCCCAGCTTTAACGAGAATGCTGAAAAAATCATTGAAGCTTTAATGTCTGATAAAGTTCCACAAAATGAAAATCATTTTTAATAAAATTAAAAAATCATTAATCTTAAATACGATTGAAGAATTTTGAAAAAACGTTGACAAGGAAACTCTTCCATGGTAATGTTCAACATAATAAAAATTGCATCAACAAAACAAAATACAAACCAACAAAACAAAACAATGATTGAATCCCTTACTCCAGAACAAACTGCCAAAATGCCAGAATACACTAAAAAGTGGCTTGCAATTGGCATTAACACTGATCGTCTTGACTACGATGAAACTGTGAGCATCATTCACAAAGTGCAAACTAATTTGCTCAAAACTGAGACTACTCCAGTTATTATTGTTAATAATCCAGTAGAAGCTTGGGTTGCTTGTCACTTCCTTAAAGCTGGTGTTGAAGTGAAAGATGTTCCTGCGAAAGTTGAAGAATACTTTGTCAAAGGACTTAAAATGGAGATTGAGACTTATACCACTCCGTATCTCAACGGATCGTTCGACGCGAACGTTTGGAGCTTCTACGACTTCTTCAAAGATGAAGTAGGAATTGACTTCAAAGAAGCGAGTGAGAATTATGCTATCTGGCATTCGACTCATAAGCTTGGGCAGATTTATCCAATGCCGACGGCAGTGGTTGTGAGTCAAAAGCCTACTGTGATTCACCTCAATGAAGACAATGTGACTCACTGTGACGGTGGTCCAGCCATTGCTTACGATGGTTATGGACTAAACAGTATCTTCATCCTCAACGGAACGAGAGTTCCTGAGTGGTTGGCAGTTACTCCAAGCAATGAACTCACTCTTGATCAGTACAATACTCTGGACAATGCAGACCACAAAATGGAGTTTGTTCGTAAATTCGGAGTTGAAAGAATGCTCTCTTTTGGCAAGAAGATTGACTCTTACGAAAACTATCCTGATCAAGAGTGGTGGACTAAGAGTGAGTATGAACTTTGGGACATGGCCGCTTTGTACTCAGGCATTGATTATGCTCCTCACCTGAAGATGCTTAATCAAACTGTTGGAGTGTGGCATGTCGAAAGTGTCTCTCCAGAGTGTAAGAATCTTAAACAGGCTATTGCAGAACGACTTGGAGGCATTGACTTATCAGATCATGAAATTGTGGGCATCGCTTAATTAAACATCCAACAACAAACAATAAGCAAATATATGAAAAAGAAAATCACCAATATTAAAAAGAAAATTATTCTTCACGGCGAATGCATTGTGGCTCAGTGCTCTAGTCTTCCTGATGATGTCATTGCAGAGAGTCATGCAACTTCATCCGTTATCGTGGCTAATAGCGAAGTCACTGGAAATCATCACGTTATTGCTAATAAGCCTGGAGTTGTTTTTTATAACTCCAAGACTACTGGCAAGCGCTACATGAATAGCTCTGTTCCTACTAATATTAGTTGTGTAATGGCTGAGCGTCACACTACCATTGACATTGTGCCTGGCACTTATGTAATTGGCATTCAACAAGAATACGATTACATCGCTCAAGCTAAGCGAAATGTAGCTGATTAATTAATTTCTAGGGAATTCTGTAGGGAATTTAAAGGCTCTCTGAAATACAACTTCAGAGAGCCTTTTTATTATAATAAAATGAATAACAACGATGTGGAAAATCTTTAAATTCTTCTAATCTTGAAGTTCGGAGGAATGTAGGATTTAAAATATGGATGTTGACAGATTATGCTGTATGGAATAATGACTCTTTTTATAATATGAGTATCATTATAAAAAGACCTGTAGCAGATTCTGTAAGAGATCACTTCAAATAAAAATTAATAATAAAGCAATGAACAATTTTAATATTCGTAAAGCTGTATGGGATTCTGTATGGGATTCTGTAGGATGTTTAGTATGGGATTCTGCATGGGATTCTATATGGAGTTCTGTATATAATTCTGTAGAGAGTTCTGTAGGAAGTTCTGTACAAGCTTCTACAAAAGATTACTTTCAAAACGACCTCCGCTGAAATAAAGCAATGAATGACATTAGCGTCTATAAAGCTGTATGGGATTCTGTAGAGGATTCTGTAGAGGACTCTGTAAGTAATTCTGTATCGAATTCTGTATGGAATTCTGTATCGAATTCTATAGCAGTTTCTGTAGCGGTTTCTGTAAGGAGTTATGTAAGGGATCTTGTAGAAGATTCTGTATGGAATTCTGTATTGGATTCTGTAGAGGATTCTACAAAAGATTACTTTCAAAACAAACTCCGCTAAAATAAAGCAATGAACAGTACTATCATTCGTAAAGCTGTATGGAATTCTGTAAAGGATTCTGTAAAGGATTCTGTAGAGGATCCTATATGGGTTTTTGTAGAGGTTTCTGTATCGCGTTCTATAAGGATTTCTGTAGAGGCTTCTATATCGCGTTCTGTAGAGGTTTCTGTATCGCGTTCTGTAGAGTTTGATTCTGTAAGGAGTTCTGTAAGGGATCACTTCGAACAAAAATGATTATGAACGACTCCACTATTCGTGAAGCTGCAAGCATAGGTAGTTCTATATGCACTTCTATAGAGAATGACGCATGGCATTCTATAATTAATGCTGTAGACGATTCTATATGGGAGCTTGTAATGAATTCTCTATTAGATTCTGGATGGGAGTCTATAAGGGATTTTGTAGGAAGTTCTGTAGGGGAATACTTCGAACAAAAATAATTATGAATAAAATTAATGATTCTGTAGAGGGATCTGCAAGGGATTCTGTAAGGAGTTATGTAAGGAGGTCTGTAGAGGTTTCTGTATGGGATTCTGTAGCGAGTTCTGTAGCGAGTTCTGTAGCGAGTTCTGCATGGAGTTCTGTAGGGGATTCTGTAGATGATTCTGCAAGAGATTACTTCGAACAAAAATAAATAATTATGAATAAAATTAATAAATCTGTATGGAATTCTGTAGGGGATTCTGTAGGTAATTCTGTATGGAATTCTGTAAGTAATTCTGTATGGAATTCTGTAGGGGATTCTGTATGGCATTCTTTAATGAGTTCTGTAAGGAGTTCTGTAGGGGATTTTGTATTGGCTTCTATAAGAACTTCTATAGCAGATTCTGCAAGAGATTATTTTGAACAAAATTAATATCAATAAAATTAATGACAATATGTGGAATTTAATGTGGAATTCTCCTAGAACTTCTATAATAGAGTTTGTCGCGAATCCTATATATAATATTATATCACATTCTGTCGAGGATGATCTACGTTATTCTATAAGGATTTCTGTAGGGGATTCTGTAAGAGATTCTACAAGAGATTCTATAGGAGATTCTATAGAAGATTCTGTAAGAGATTATTTCAAACAAAATAATTATGAATAAAATTAATGATTCTGTAGAGGGATCTGTAAGGAGTTCTGTAAGGGATTCTGTATGGAGTTCTGTATGGAATTCTGTAAATCATTCTGTATGGAGTTCTGTAGTGAGTTCTGTAGGTAATTCTGTATGGAATTCTGTATATAATTCTGTAGGGAGTTCTGTAGTGAGTTCTGTTCGCGTAAGTCGTTCAAAATCAATGAGTTACGCAGTAGGGAGTTCTGTAGATGATTCTGTAGAGGATTTTGTCGTAGGTTTTGTAATCGATTACTTCGAACAAAAATAAATAATTATGAATAAAATTAATGATTCTGTAGAGGGATCTGTAAGGAGTTCTGTAAGGGATTCTGTAGGGAGTTCTGTATGGGTTTCTGTATGGGTTTCTGTAGCGAGTTCTGTATGGCATTCTGTAAAGGGTTCTGTAAGGAGTTCTGTCGGAGATTCTGCAAGAGATTATTTCGATTATTTCAAACAAAAATAATTATGAATGATGAAATTAATTATACTGAGATATTTAATATTAGAAGCTTTATAGGTTCTTTTATAAGCAATTCTGTAGAAATATCTGTATGGAGCGATATATGGGATACTATAGTGCATCCTATGAAAGATTCTGTACGGCGTTCTATACGCGATTTTGTAGATGATTACTTCGAATAAAATCAACGATTAACTATTCAGCAAAATTCCCCGAAAACCTCTTGACTTCCATATCGATTGAAGTATGCTCAATCATGCTCAAAATTCAAACTATTAAAATGCCTCAATTATCTTGCGAATTAGAAGAATTTCTTTCTGCAACAGATCAAGACTTGAATCTCGCCCAAGAAGTTTCTAATTGGACGCTTAAGAGGAGTGAAGGAATTTATTCTGACGGGGAATTTGCTTATTATTCAGTAATTATGGAAATTCCCATCAGAGGCATTATAGATCGCACTATGCATAAACCAGTTTGGATTCGATCTACTGTGAAGATGCATTCTGGTGGACGTTGGGAACCTGATGAGTATGATGAAGTTTTAGTAGATGCAGGCCAAGTTTTTTTATCTTTAGCGGATGCTGTGAAACAATCAAAACTAGATAACTATGAGAAAGAACTGATGGAAATAAACAACTCTTGCTCAATTTGTGATGGTTCTGGAATGGAAGATTATTTTGCAGAAATTTCTTGCAAAGCTTGTTTGGGCGCAGGTCATCATTTTTTCATTAAACCGCAAAAAAATAAATAACTTATATGAGATAATTAAAATTTAAAGTATATATTCCTGATTATGAGAAATCAAAAGATTACTTCCAACAAAAATAATTATGAATAAAATTGAAAATTCTACAAGGTATTCTGTAAGGGCTTCTGTAAGGGCTTCTGTAAGGGTTTCTGTAAGCAATTATGTAAGGGATTCTGCAAGGGATTCTGTAAGGGATTCTGTATGGGATTCTGTGGGGGTTTCTGTGGGGGTTTCTGTGGGGGTTTCTGTGGGGAGTTCTGTATGGAATTCGGTAGGGGATTACTTTTCAAAACGAACTCCACTAAAATAAAGGAATGAACAACTTTAACATTCGTAATTCTGTAAGGAATTCTGTATGGGATTCTGTAGCGGGTTCCATATGGGATTCTGTAGGGGATTCTGTATGGGATTCTACAAGGAGTTTTGTAAGTTATGCTGTATGGGATTCTGTAAGGGATTCTGTAAGGGATTCTGTATGGAATTCTGTAGAGGATCCTGTGTGGGATTCTGTGTGGAGTTCTGTAGAGAATTATTTCCAACAAAAATAATTATGAATAAAATTAACGTTGCTGTAAGGAATTCTGTATGGAGTTCTGTATGGAGTTCTGTAGGGTTTTCTGTAAGGTGGTCTGTAGGGGATTCTGTAGGGGATTCTGTAGGGAGTTCTGTAAGGGATTCTGTATTGATTTCTGTAGAGAATTATTTCCAACAAAAATAATTATGAATAAAATTGAAAATTCTGTAAGGGATTCTGTAAGGGATTCTGTATGGAGTTCTGTAAGGTGGTCTGTAGGGGATTCTGTAGGGGATTCTGTAGCGAGTTCTGTGGGGCGTTCTGTAAGAGATTCTGTATGGTGGTCTGTAATGAATCCTGTAGCAGATTCTGTAGGGAGTTCTGTAAGCGATTCTGTATGGAGTTCTGTAGAGAATTATTTCAAACAAAAATAATTATGAATAAAATTAACGTTGCTGTAAGGAATTCTGTATGGGATTCTGTAGCGAGTTCTGTAAGGGTTTCTGTAAGGTGGTCTGTATGGAATTCTGTAGGGGATTCTGTAGGGAGTTCTGTATGGGATTCTGTAGGGCGTTTTGTAAGTGATTCTATCAAAGATTCTGTTAAAGATTACTTCAATAAAATAAAACAATGACCTATTTTAACATTCGTAAAGCTGTAGTGAATTCTGTAGGGAGTTCTGTAGGGAGTTCTGTAGGAGACATTTCAGAACAAAAAGTAGACGTTTGGCTTCTTCGTTACTTTCGCCAATTAATAATTAATAATAATGAAAACTGACACACTAAATATTAGATATAATAGAATAAGAAAAGAGTGGTGCGTAAGCTATAAAAGATCTGATATTGAGCGCATTGATCATGTACCTAGACCATGTCACATGGGATTCTATCACTTCCATCGAAAAATTGGACCAAAAAAAGCTTTTGCTGAACTCAAAAAGTTTTTGATAGACGAAACAAATAAAGAAATTTTATCGCTTCAAGAATATATAAATGAAATGAATGCTCTACAATTGCCCGATTGGATTACTAATAAAAAAAAGAACTGATTCTGTAGTGAGTTCTGTAGTGAGTTCTGTAGAGCGTTCTGTAGAGGATTCTGTAAAAGATTACTTTCAAATAAAATGAACTTGAATAAAATTAGCAATACTGTAAGGGCTTCTGTAGTGAATTCTGTATGTGATTCTGTAGGGAGTTCTGCATGGAATTCTGTAAATCATTCTGTATGGAGTTCTGTAGTGAGTTCTGTAGGGGATTCTGTATGGCATTCTGCATGGCATTCTGTATGGCATTCTGTAGGGGATTCTATATTGCGCTCTGTAGAGGATTCTGTAAAAGATTACTTTCAAATAAAATGAACTTGAATAAAATTAACGATGCTGTAAGTAATTCTGTATGGAATTCTGTATGGAATTCTGTAAGTAATTCTGTATGGAATTCTGTATGGAATTCTGTAAGGGGTTCTGTATGGGGTTCTGTAGGACGTTCTATAAAGAGTTCTGTAAGAGTTGATGTAGGACGTTCTATAAAGAGTTCTGTAAGAGTTGATGTAGGACGTTTTATAAAGAGTTCTGTAAGAGTTGATGTAAGGGATTCTGTAGAGAGTTCTGTAAAAGATTGCTTTCAAATAAAATGAACTTGAATAAAATTAGCAATACTATAAGGGTTTCTGTAGATGATTCTGCATGGGCTTCTGTAGCGAGTTCTGTGGGGCGTTCTGTAAGAGATTCTGTATGGTGGTCTGTAATGAATCCTGTAAATGATTCTGTAAGTAATTCTGTAAGTAATTTTGTATGGAATTCTGTATATAATTCTATAGCAGTTTCTGTAGGGCGTTCTGTAGGGGATTCTGTAGGGGATTCTGTATGGCATTCTGTAGGGGATTCTATATTGCGCTCTGTAGGGGATTCTGTATGGGATTTTGTACAGGCTTCTGTAAGGGATTATTTTAAACAAAATGATTATGAATAAAATTAACGATGCTGTAAGTAATTCTGTAAGGAATTCTGTAAGGAATTCTGTATGGAGTTTTGTATGGAGTTCTGTAAGGGATTCTGTAAGGTGGTCTGTATGGAATTCTGTAGGGGATTCTGTAGCAGATTCTGTATGGGATTCTGTAGGGAGTTCTGTAGGGGATTCTGCAAGAGATTATTTCAAACAAAAATAATTATGAATAAAATTAACGATTCTGTAAGGGATTCTGTAAGGTGGTCTGTATGGAATTCTGTAGGGGATTCTGTAGCAGATTCTGTATGGGATTCTGTAGCGAGTTCTGTAGAGGATTCTGTAGAGGATTCTGTATGGAATTCTGTATGGAATTCTGTATTGAGTTCTGTATGGGATTCTGTAAGGAATTCTGTAGGGGATTCTGTAAGAGATTCTGCAAGAGATTATTTCAAACAAAAATAATTATGAATAAAATTAACGATGCTATAAGGAAGTCTATATTGAGTTCTGTATGGAATTCTGTAGGGAATTCTATAGGGAATTCTGTAGGGAGTTCTGTAAGGAGTTTTGTAAGGGATTCTGTAGAGGATTCTGTATTGGCTTCTATAAGAACTTCTATAGCAGATTCTGTAAGAGATTATTTCAAACAAAAATAATTATGAATAAAATTAATGATTCTGTAGAGGGATCTGTAAGGAGTTTTGTAAGGAGTTCTGTAGGGAGTTCTGTAGGGAGTTCTGCATGGGATTCTGTATGGATTTCTGTAGCGAGTTCTGTATGGGTTTCTGTAAGGGTTTCTGTAGGGGATTCTGTATTGGATTCTGTATGGGATTCTGTAGGGAGTTCTGTATGGCATTCTGTAAGGAATTCTGTAAGGGATTACTTCGCAAATGAACTCTAATAAAATAAAGCAATGAATAACTCTGATATTCGTAATTCTGTAAGGAATTCTGTAAGGGGTTCTGTATGGGATTCTGTAAAAAATTACTTCGAATAAAAAATGATCAAAAAATATTTTACAGAAACATCTTGATTTCCGCTCAAATCTCAGTACTCTAAACTATGTTTGAACTTCAAGCTAAAATCAACAATCATTAGCAACGCATTTTACAACATTCGAATGAATCTTATCTGAAGATTATAGGAGAGCGCCAATTCTCCCGTTATGAAAAACGCCGAATAGTTAAACTTCGGTAGAATAAACTATAAGAAAATAAACTATATGAGACAATTAAAATTTAGGGTATATATTCCTGATCATCAGAAGTTTTGTTACTTTTGGTTAAATAATTTTGATTACTCTGATCGTTACTTACATCAATATTTGCATCCCGTCCAACAATGGACAGGATTGACAGATTCAAAAGGCGTTGAAATTTACGAGGGAGACATTGTTAAAACTATTTATGAAAATGATCCTGATTTTAATATTGGAACTATTATTTATGATGTTTTAACTGGAGCTTATAGAATTAAAGCTTTAAAAAATTTATTGCCTATTATAACTTATAGATTTGTAGATGGCAAACCACAAGAATTATTACAAGTAGTTAATGAAGTTATTGGAAATGAGCACGAATTACCTTTAAATTAAATTATGAAACAAATTGGAGACTACAAATACACTGACGAACAAATGATTAAAATTGATGAGTATAAAACGCTTATTAATAAAATGCAAAAATATGAAGATGAAATGTACAAAGAATTATTGCAAAAAGAATTGACATTACAATCTAGCGATGATAATGGGGAATTCTCAAAAAAAGATGAAGAATTCTTATTTGAGTACATTTTTAACGATTATGAAATTACTAATGACGAAAAAACTCCAAATGAGTAATTACAAATAGTTTTCGGGGCAAGAGAGTTGTTTTTAATTATATTAATAGCTTTGTGTAAATACTCTGGAAAGATTCTGTGAGTTTAAACAAGGATCTTTACGCAATTATTATAAGAGATTAATCTTTGCCCTGAAAACTACTCTTTTTTATACTAAAAATTCGCCTCTAAAACTATTGCTTCAATCATCAATTTTATGAAAGATTTTATGGCGTTTCCCGCTATCTTTCTCAACCCCTTTTCTCCCTTAAAATAACCCCCCTAAACATCTCCCTTTCCCTTCTAGAACATCTTCTCCTATAAGAACAAAAAGAAACTCTCTTTCTTTACAATTAAAACAACTCTCTTATATAGAAATGATACTAGAGAAAGAGAAGAAAAAAAGATTTGTTGAGAGAAGAAGAGAGAGGTTGGTGGGAGAGAGTGGAGAAGTCCACCAATTAAAATTCTTTTTAACCTTTTTATGTTAGGATGCCGCATTTTGCACGATTTAAGTGACATTTTGTCACATTTAAAGCAATTTGTGCGACATTTTGTCACACTTTTAATTTTATGAACATCTTTTTTAAATTCTTAACGCTAGCAATAGCCATCATCATCTCTCCCATCGTGGGTTTAGCCATCGCCACGATAACATTTTTCATGAGCATCGTGGGTTTCATCAATGGAACGGTAGATGCGCTAACCAAAAAGCCAGCGTTAGAAGAGCCAGAAGAGGAGCTTGGCGTGTGGGAAAAGTATGCAAAAGAACTGGAAAAAAAATCAAAAGACAATTAAAGTGTCCTTTTTACCCCCCTAAAATACAACTTTTTGAAGTTTGGTGCTCTTTTTACCCCCCTAAAACAAGAAAAACTAATACTAAAACAACATTTGACCCATTTCGCGCCAGATCCAAGCTCTCCAGCCCCCCTTTTTTGCGTTTAAAGTACCAGTTTGGAGCCTTAAAGTACGTTTTGTATGCTTTTTACCCCCCTAAAATACAACTTTAATGGCAAAAGTGTTTTTTTTCTCTAGGCAAAACACAACTTTTATCAAAAAACTAGTTGACTCTGCTTTGATTCTCGGTAGCATATAGTATGCCAGCGCAAAAACACATCATTTACAGTCAAATAGGAACGAAAAACTTCTCTACCAAAGTTTTTGATTTGATTGATGAGCATCTTCTTTCTGGAACTGATGAAGTTCGACACTCCACATTTAAAATGATGGAAAACTTAGTGTTCGAATTACAAATGACAAACCCCGAAATATACAACAGTCAATACAGCGTCAATAACGACACAAAGACAAGCTCGACAAGCGGCGAGTATAGTGTAAAATAATGCATGGTAAAACTTTTTAAAAAAATAAAAAAACTTTTTAAAAAAAGAGAAACTCTTAGTGCTACACAATATTTACAAGATAGAGAAAGAGAACTTTTTTAACGAATAAGTAGCTCAGTTGGTAGAGCAATTGGCTTTTAACCAGTCGGTCCTGGGTTCAAGTCCCAGCTTATTCACCAAATAATTTTTGCAGAGTGGAGCAGTGGTAGCTCAGCAGGCTCATAACCTGATGGTCGTTGGTTCGAATCCAACCTCTGCAACGAATAGACGTATAGCTCAGTTGGTTAGAGCACAAAACTCATAATTTTATGGTCCTGGGTTCGAGTCCCAGTGCGTCTACTAAATTACGAAAAACATTTTGCCAAATAAGAAAAAACTCATTGACATTATTCGAGACTCCTATATTATAAGCATATAGAATATTACTTTTAATGGGGATGTGGTGAAATGGCAACCACAACAGACTTAAAATCTGTCGCCCGTAAAGGCTTGAGGGTTCGAGTCCCTCCATCCCCACCATTTTTGATGCACCAAATTACGAACGTGATTTCTCCAAATAAACAAACTTTGCAACTTTTGCCGCTAAGGGTGGAACGGATGAGTGAGGCGCAACGTAGCTCGCCCTCTGCCCTTGGTGGCAATCTCGCATTAATAAAATCGTAAATTACGAACGTGATTTTGCCAAATAAACACAATCAAGATTATATTTCTAATTTCATCTCGCAACCCAACCAAAGATGGATACTGCACGTTTTGTTTCTTAGAATTCCCAAGAACGCAAGCTCTTCAATGATGCAGTTGCTTGGCAATTATAATCTGATTAAAAAGCATGAACAAAAATTCATTTCTCAAGCAGATAAGAAAGTTTACAAAGGATTGTTTGATCCTACTCATGCCACGCAAGAGGAAGTTTACAAAGTGTTGCGCGAAGATGCAAGAAAGAGTTTCTCGTTTTGCATTGTGAGAAATCCTTGGAGTCGAGCAGTGTCCATGTATCATTTCGCCAAAAAAATGAACTTGGCAAAACTATACGGCATAGATGAAAATGTGAGCTTCGAAGAGTTCTTGGAAATTACGAACGAGTTCGCGGCAAATAAACAGTTCATTGCTGCGTTTCCACAAACTCGATGGACGCGAGGACCAATTCAATTGGACGAGATTTTAAAATTTGAAACTCTTTCTAGCGATTACGAACAGATGAGAGCTAAATATAGCTTGACTCATTTACCCGCACAAATTCCGCACGTTAATAGTACAGTGCATGATGCTTATCAAAGCTACTATTCTAGTAGCTCAAAAAAGATTGTGGAACTAATTTTCGGCGAGGACATTGAAGAATTTAAATATCAATTTTAAAAATGTTGATTGCAGAGAATTTTTTGATTCTCCAAGAAAAATTTAAACTTGAAAAAACCCCTTGACCTCATTCCACTCTAGTGTACTGTGCCCCCATCAACGAGACAGTCTCTTGATTAACCCATACTAAAATAATGAACTCAACATCTCCTAAACGTCGCGGTCGTCCTCCTGGTAGCAACAGCTTTGCAAAAGTTAAACTGCAAGACTTGATTTCTATGGTTGGCGAAAATGCAGTCATCAAAGTGTCCACTCTATGGTTGCGTGAAAACAACATCTCTATTGAGCAAAAAGCGACTCTCATTAAAACAATCGTAGAACCAAGTGAGCCAGAAAACAAAATCGCTTTTAGCATGACCAGCTTCGATGAGCAAGACTCTGCTAATGAGTGGTCAGCAGAAGATGCTTGACACGTTTTGATTCTCACCTACTCTACCACTCCACTTCACTCCACTCTACTACTACACTAAAATGGAAAACTTCTCTAATCTCGTTGGTCAAGATCACATCAAACGACAGTTGGATTTTTATCTCAACAGTCAAAGCTCTGAGACGCGCATTCCTTTCATCATGATGAATGCTGCAAAGGGCAGTGGTAAGACTGAATTTTGTCGCAATTTTGCCAAGGCACTGAAGAAACCAATCATGGAGATTAACTGCTCCACGATTAAAGACTCTAGTCAGTTCTTCGATCAGATTTTTGTGCCCATGATCATGAACAATAAAATCACAGTTTTGTTTGATGAGTGTCATGCTTTGCCAAAGAGTTTGATGATGAGTTTTCTCACTGTGTTTAATACTCAAGGACCAACTGTGCGGCAGTTTGCTTTTAATGACAACATTGCAGAGTTTGATTTTAACAAACAAACTTATTTGTTTGCTACTACTGATCAAGAGAAAGTGTTCGCTCCTCTTAAGGACCGATTCACCATCATTGATTTCAAGCCGTACACCAGCAACGAAATGGCTCAAATCATTAGCAAAACAGCAGATTGGGTAGAGTTTAAAGATGATGTGCTTGAAGTGGTCGCAGAGAGTGTTCGCGGCAATGCTCGCAGTGCAGTTCTTCGCTCAGATGAAATCTTGCGATACTGCAACAAAAACAATCAGAGCGTATTCGGACTTGATGACTGGACTGAGCTTTGCAGCTTAGTGAACATTGAAAAGAATGGCTTGCGCAATTCTGAAATTGAAGTTCTCACCATCTTGAAAGAAAGAGGCGACTGCACTTTGGGCATGTTGAGTTCAGTTACTGGCTTGAGCCGCACCACTCTGCAACGTGACATTGAAAGTTTCTTGCTGAAGAAAAACTTTATTAGAATTGATGGCACTCGAAAAATTACCACCAAGGGTTTGAATGCTCTTGCTGGTCAGTTGGAATAGTAGTAGGTAACATGGGGCAGGGAGTGTAGTGGCTCCTTGCCCCAAACCAATCATAAAATGAATCCCCCTTATCTTTTGCTTGTGAATCTTCTCATCTTGACCATTGTTGCTCTTCAGCGACCATCAGTATTTAAACGAAAGCAAAACTTTGAAGCTGTATCGGAACTCGCTTCTAACGAGTAGTACCGTAATGGAACAATGGTAGTTCGATTCTACCCAGCTTCACCAATTTTTCTTAGTCCATTATCAAACTCCCAGTGACAGTTCGGGCATAGCTGTATGATATTATCTTTATGATTAACATCTCTAATCAAAGATGAATCATCAAATGATGACACAGCTTTTATATGGCACAACTCAACATGTTTGTCGTAACTGCAAAAAGCACATGGCATTTTAGTCAAGTCTTTAAACCAAAAGCGAGCAAAGCCTCTTATCTGAACATTCGCTGATGATGGATGCAAATGTTTATTTCTTTCTCGATACTCGCCGAGAGTAGTATTTAAAATAAATTCTTTTTTGTTTTTAAAGTTATCTTGATAATGCTTCTCGCACAAACTAGATCGATGATTCCTAATAATGCAATCGCAATCTTTATGGGTACAAGTCTTTGACAGTTTTCTTTTGGGAATTTTATTGGTATACTTAGCGGCACAGCTACGAGAACAAAATTTAGGATTCTCTGTTTCGCATTCACAAGATAAACATTTCATATAACATATATTACACTAATGGAAACGACATCAGAACAAATATATTTTTAATCTTGGTTCGATTCCAAGTAGATCCACCACTTTTTATTCATTTTTATTTGACAACCTCAACTCTTCGAGTATAGTAATCTCATGAACGTCATCCTTGCTAAAAACCTTGCCAAATCTCTCATGTCCAAACATCGTTTGCACGGTTGGACTTTTCACTTCACTCGTAAAAAAAGAGTGTTCGGAAGTTGCTTTTATCGCTTACAACAAATTCACTTGTCTATTCCCCTGATAGAATGCAACAGTGAAGAAGAAGTTCGCGATACCATCTTGCATGAGATTGCTCATGCTCACGCTTACATCCTGTATGGAGAAACTGACCATGGCTACTGGTGGAAGAAAATATGCTTAGAGATTGGCGCTAAGCCAGAGAGATTCTTCACTGAGAGTGTTGCGCGAGTCAAGCCCAAGTATCATCTCATCCACTCTGAGACTGGACAAAAGCTTCGCTCTTATCATCGCTTGCCAAGCTGGCACAAAGAAATTGGTCTTCGCTTTATTAATGGCAAACGTAAAGAAACTATTGGTAAACTGCAACTCATCCCAGCTTAACACTATATGAACATGCAAGTCGATACAATTAAACTCTTCAATGCTATCACAGAAGCTTTGCGAGAAATGGAAAAATTTCCACAAGATTCTACTCAAGACATTTGGAACGAATATCTTGAATCTTGGGATACTGGACTCAGAATGAACTATAATCTTGAGTTGGAACCTATAATATCTAGAAGTGTAAACTAAAGGAGCAGCAGTCTCACCACATAAATTAACAAAGCTATGAATATAGGAGACTATGTAATTGTAACATGGGACGATGGAGAGGAAGAGCATGGATTTATAACATGTATTAGTGGTGAATTGTGCTACATTCATTTCTCTTGGTCATTTAATGACATAACATTTAAAAAATCTAGAGTCAGACTTGCAAACTAAAAAGTTGCAAATAAGAGAGTTGCAAATAAGGGAGTTGCAAATAAGGGAGTTGCAAATAAGACTCCCCTTAATAAGGAGTTGCAAACGAAAAAGTTACAAATAAGACTCCCCTAAATAAAGAAGCCGCTCAGAAATGAGTGGTTTTTTTTTGTGCCGTCAAGAGAAAGGGCGTAGTTGTAACTCGTTGATAATCAACGCACTAGCAATTCGCGCCCCGCGACTCCCTAAGTCGCTGAAAATCAACGACTTAGAGAATCGTATTCTCTACTGTTCCGTAAAGAGGTAAGCGCAAGAGTTTTTTGAATTTAAATTCTTTTTAAGCGCTCGCAACCTGTTGATTTTCAACGACTTACGCGAACGCGGGGCGCGAACTCATAACTCGTTGATTTTCAACGACTTATCAATTCCCGTTCGTTGACGCAAAAAAAGCCCACCCCGAAGGGTGGACTTGAATTAAATTGTCAACAATTATTCTGCAAAAAGTTTTGGTACAGACTTATCGTCTTCTAGGCGACCAGAGTACTTCATCCACAAGGTGAGATCAATATCGGCAATGCTCATGAATGGGAAGTTTCCGCGAGCTAAGAAAAGAAATTGTTTTTCTAATGCGAGATACTGCTTAACATTCGTTGGAGTACTCTGGGGAACGTCCACCACTTGGTTCTCGCGCAACCATTTGAGAATGTGGGTATCGAGTACGGCACATTGGCAATTTGGGCGGGTATGAAGCAAAAAGAATCGTGCGGTCTTCTGACCAACTCCATGCACATTCATCAGATCCTCTAGGGAACAGGTTGCAAGATCGAGATCGACCGCACCCATTACTGCTTTGGTTAGACGATTATACTGTCCGATCCGAGAGGCACATAGGGCATTGTAGATTCCGATCTCACCCAAGTTCTTCAGCACTTCAAAAGGTGTTTCTCCTTCGATGGTGTGAAGTAGTTTGGCGAGGCACTTAGCTGCATAGTCGCTATTCTTCCCAGCGCAGAACAACCCAAACAAAAAGAATGATTGGAGTTCAGCAGTGGTGCGAGTGAAGTTTGTGATCTTCGTGGGATCAATTAGTAGTTGCATGTGAGTAAGGTAGCAGTTGTCTGTGGGTTTGTCTATAATTATTTTCAAATATATTTAAGCTCTGAAGCATATAGTGTTAGAAGGAGAGGCGAATTGATAACTCGTTGATTTTCAAGGGGTTACGCGGGCGCGGGGCGCGAATTGCTAGTGCGTTGATTATCAACGACTTGTGACTCTGCATTTACGGGCGCAAAAAACCCGCCCCGAAGGGTGGGCTTTAAGTTAGGCTTTTAACTGTCTGGGTTCTCCGCTGAGATCACCCCCCCGTGTTTGAGATTGTAAGTGCTCCAGTCACTATTTCGCTCATCTTGCTGATCAACTAATTTGTTCCATGCTTCAATAGTGATAAGTTTGCCGCTTTCCCATACCATTTCATTAGAGCAATTTCTACAAAAATAATCAAGCTTATCACACGCTGGACAGAAAAAGTCGTTACCGTCAGGAAGATTGAACCAACAAAAGTACTCATCTTCCTGACCATGTAGCCTATCCTTTTCTCGCCGAGATTGAATAGTGCGGTTGCTCTTACAGTATGCGCAGTTGCCATGGTTGCGGCAACTGCGGTCAAAAACTAAGCTGCGGCGATACTGCACACGCTTTTCTTTACCGTATTTGATTGCTTTGTCTAGGCTCATATTTTTGGTTCGGTGTGTGAAACGATGTCTTCCATTGTTTGGGTGAGCGTTTTATATGCGATGGAAAGGCGCATTGCTTGTTCGCGTGTGCATTGTGAAGCAGCATACGCTACTGCTTTTTCGTAGCTGTGCCAGTACTTTTCCACATCTGCCGCATACATGATGATTCTATCAAGTTCAGGATCAACGGTGACATTGAGAGCATCGATGACGGTAGTGTTTGCCATATTAATGTTGGTTATATTAAATTAATTTTAAAGTCCGCATGGGAATCTTTTCATCAGAAGCGCCAATATAGCACCGATCAATAAAATGTAAAGAATTAAAAATGGAAACGGATTGGGAAATTTTGGAGTCATAACTAATTGATAATGATGATTTTTTTTCCGCAGATTAAAACGGCGGAAGCTTGCGTGACTGGATTTCCAGATTCATTTTCATAAAAGTAGTCAAAGAGGTATGGATTGTAGTTGACTGCTGTGAGTTTTTTATAGTAGTTGAAGCTTCCTGATTCAGTGCCGCAAATGTAAGCATGAACGTTTTTCCGCTTTTGTTGCAAGACTCTCTCTCTTCCAGCCTTGGACACTCGAAAGGTAACGTTGTCTAAAGCGACAGAGTCAGCATGGCGCACCACGCGCCAGACTCCGTTGATTTTTTTCTGAACGGAAATCTTTTTCTTTTGTAGGTTAAAGTAACAGCGAGTGTCCATGAGAATATTGTACAGTAGAACGGGAGATGTGCAACACTTTTTTTCAATTAAAATGCATTGAAATTTTTGGAAAAACGCGGTTGACAAGCGATGGAAGATTTTTTGTTATTAGAGGCGGCGAATTGCTAAACTGTTGAAAATCAACGACTTACGCGGGCGCGGGGCGTGAATTGCTAGCGCGTTGATTATCAACGACTTGTGACTCTGCATTTACGGGCGCAAAAAACCCACCCCGAAGGGTGGGTCAGCATAGTAGTTATTGGTAAAGTTTATGAATTGCTTCAGCAGCTTCTCTAGCTAAGTCTCTCTCTAGTTTTTGAATAAAGTTAATTCCAGCAGGGCCTTCAAGACTCTTGCTTCCTCCTAGATAGCAGAAAATTGCTTTGCCTGTTGCAATGCGATGGTTGCGTTCTTCAACGGCAGCATTCCACTGCTTTTCTGCAACGAAAGAGTCGACGCTCTCCCTACAGTCGTTCAAGTGAGCTTTTTTAATCAGGAATTGATAGGTAGTCATTTTGTTGTTGGTTGTGGGTAAAGAGACTGTCTCAGATCATCACAAAAGTTTCCCGAATCTTGCCGCACTTGAAAGTCAGCACATTTTCCTTGTGCGCAGAAACCCAACCATCGCGGTTGCGGTCCACAAAGCTAGTGTAACCACCTTCTTTCAAAGCGACGGTTGCGGGAGAGTCAACGCCCTTCACTAACCGATTATAACAGTTCTTGCCATTAATGGTGCGGGAGGTGCCGTCCTTTTTAGTAAAGGTGATGCTGAAGAATTTGCCTTTAGTGGAGGCGATGAGGTCGTCAAGTTGGTTTGTCATAGTTCACTATAGTACCATACTCTCAGCAGAGTGCAACATTTATTTTGACTTTAAAATGATTTTTTTTCTGAAAATTTGCCCTTGACAAGCTCTGAAGCATATAGTGTTAGAAGGAGAGGCGAATTGATAACTCGTTGATTTTTAACGACTTACGCGGGCGCGGGGCGTGAATTGCTAGCGCGTTGATTATCAACGACTTGCGACTCTGCTTTTACGGGCGCAAAAAACCCACCCCGAAGGGTGGGCTTTAAGTTAGGCTCTATTTTTGGTTAGTGATAGTAGAGTTAGGATGATGGCGAGCGCTAAAGTGGTAATCATGTTAGGCATTTACCAGTTTGGATTTAACAACAAATCCAGAAGAATCTTTTCTGGCGCGACCCTTGGCTTTCAGCCCAACGATAACGTTTTTACCGTCGAGAAAGCGAACGTCGGTGTCATCACCGTTAACAACAGTTTTGCCAAGGTAAGTGCTAGGAAGTTCATCGAACACGACGGCGATGTTGCCGCCCATGGAAGCGATCAACTCCACAGCAGTCTGGTTGTTTTCCTTGCGGCTGAAGGTGAGGTGATAATTGCTAGGGAGCTTGCCTTGGAGATACTGCACCATTCTGTTAGTGTTAGGGGTGTAGTCGTAAAACTGGATGTCGGGCCACTTGGAAAAGTCTAGTAATTTGTGCCATCCCACATCGGAAAGGACATTAAGGCGAATCGCGCACTTCATTCCTGCCCGCTTTGCGCTTTTCTGCGCAGCATTAATTTCTGATTCCAATTGAATCAAGAAAGTCTTTTGATGGTCAACAAATAGCATAGTGCGGTTCTTTCGCGCTGTCCTGACGTTTTCAAACACGCCGCGACCAGCGGTTTCCAAGCAACCAAAGATGCACCCCTCGCTAGCAAAGGGGCACAGATTGATCTTGCCATTCATTATGTTAGGGACGAAAGACAATCCCCATGTCATGATGCCCATTTTTTCGCCTTTGATAATCTTCGTGTTGTTTTTAGAGAGTAACTTCATGTCTGAACTATAGCACAGGAAAAAGAGATTGCAACGTTTTTTTGAATTTAAATTGATTTAAATTTTCTGAAATTATTTAAAATTCGCGGTTGACAAGGGCTGAAGCGATAGATGTTATAAGGGACTGGGAATTGATAACTCGTTGATTTTCAACGAGTTACGTGGGCGCGGGGCGCGAATTGCTAGTGCGTTGATTTTCAACGAGTTGCACATCCCCTGAAGCAGAGAAGCCCACCCCGAAGGGTGGGCTAAACTTGCTCGTATTAAATATCTCCTTTCAGAAAATCTGATCGAGTTGCCTCCAAATTATTTATGGCTACATCGAGAGCGTTAATGAGTTTATCGCGAGCATTAATGAGTTTTTGGACATCGAAACTAGGCTTTTTAATTTTGCCATTTTGATACCACCAGTCTTTTGAGCCATCAGGGCACTCAATGACAGGACCATCATAGCGACGGAGCTTTCCATTTTGATACCAACATTTTAAGCCACTAGCACACTCTACGGCAGGACCATCATCGCGATGGAGTATAGATTGGCCTGCATCGCAGTAATAATATTTACTGCCGCAAGGATGAATTACAATATATTGATTTTGATTCATGATTCTCTACTATAGACTAAAAGGGGAGTGGTGCAAGTCTTTTTTTGATTTAAAGTATTTTTTTTTCTGAAATTCGCTGTTGACAAGGGCTGAAGCGGTAGATGTTATAAGGGGCTGGGAATTGATAGCGCGTTGATTTTCAACGAGTTACGCGAATGCGGGGCGCGAATTGCTAGTGCGTTGATAATCAACGAGTTACGCAAGCCAATTTGGGTGAACGCGAAAAACCCCGCAATCGGTTAGGATTGCGGGGCTTGCGCTAGCGGTTAGGCGACCAGCATTTCAGCATCGATTTCAATGATGCTGTCATGTTTCGCAACCCGATCAAACACGCTTTGCATCACCATGGTGCGCTGGGGCAACTTGGTCAAATCTCCGTTCTTGAGATTTTCAGTGACAGAGTTGTAAAGACTCCACAGGGAATTGCCAGTGAACTCAGGATGACGGGGAGCGCGAAACTCCAGAATCGCGTTGTAAATGTCGCGAGCGGGGAAGGCTTTGCTATCTACCAACTTCACTAGCAAGTCCGAAGCGGTGGCGTCACCGATCACGGTTTCTTGATAAGCTTTGATGCGCTTGCCCATGTCATTCCAGTGACTCACCACGCGGGACACTGCACTAGCGAGAACGCGAGGAATGTCATTCATGATGTTGGTAGTGTGGCGGCGAGCCAGCTTGATATCGCTTGCGAAGCACAAGTTATCACAAACGATCATGCGGTTGCCAACGCAAATGCTGGCGGCGAAAGTTTTATCGTGAGCGTTTCGGAGACCCAGCACGATGTTGCGATCAGCACTGTCAATGCCAGTTCCGCGCAAAGCGAAACCTCCAAAGTAGCGCAAGCCGCCGCGAGAGAGAGCGTGTTCTTCCTCGACGATTTCCAGGCCAGCATTGGAAATGGCAGTCCTGGTAGACTCTGCCAGCAAAGCATGAGGAATGGGTTGGAAACGATCCACAGCATCGGGAGTGGGAACGTTGGCGAGGGCAAGAGCGGAAACGACGTTTTTGGCAAGGAGGAGAGACATATGGTTATTAGCTAGTGGTTTGGTTTAAGAGTTGCAACGTGCAACTAAAAAGACTATAGACGAGATTCTGGAAGGCGCAACATTTATTTTGAGTTTCATGCAATTATTTTTTTCGAAATTCGCGGTTGACAAGGATGAAAGCAATAGATGTTATACGATGGTGCGAATTGATAACTCGTTGATTTTCAACGACTTACGCGGGCGCGGGGCGCGAATTGCTAGTGCGTTGAAAGTCAACGATTTAGCGATGAGCAGAAAAAAGCCCACTCCGAAGAGTGGGCTAGTAGAGTTAGCGTGTTAGAGGATGACTCATTCAGATTCAACCTTGTTGATCCACTCGTCCATAATTTTTAGGTCTTCCTTTTCTTTGTTGCAGTATTCCATTTCTGGCATGTATCCATGAGTCAAAATTGACTCATGCCACTGTTCATTTTCTTTCATAGCGTTTGCCACTAGGCTGCAAATGATTGCCATGACTTCGTTTGATGGTTTTTCCATTTTGTTATTTTAGTTGATTTTTATGAATCGGGAAGGAGAAACTCCGATCTTCAAACACTGTAGCTTGAAACTCTTTCCATGCAAATCATTTTTTCCATTTTTAATTGGCCAGCCGCCATGTTCGCGCCAGTCTAAAAAGTGTGCCATTTCATGCTTTAAAATGCTGAAAAATAGTTTGCCGCTTTTCAAAGAGGTGAGAGAAAAAATGATTTTGTTGTTTTCAACATCTGCCAAAGCTAAAGCCCACTTGAGCGAATCGTTCCACTCCAACTGGACATCATCTAGGTTCCATCGTTGCAGCAGAGAAGATGCTGCAAGTTGAGCTTCAGCTTTGGAAATCATGAGATTAGAAAAAGTACACCTGCTGGGGATCGAACCCATGAGCTACAGGTGTAAAGTGTTTATTCCAGCCGAAAAGCTTTTTTTCGCAAGCTCTCATCAACTTGCTTTTCCAGCCATGACTTTTGTTCAAAAACTTTTGAACCATAAACTGGATTGGACTGTGCGGCAGTGAACCACTGCTCCATTTGCTTGTCGCTTGGAAACAGAATTTGCTGAAGGAAGTAGAAGATTTTTTTCATAGTAGTATAGTGGAGATTTAAAATGACAGGTTTTGCGCGAGAGTCAAGAAATTATTCTTCATCGTAATTTTCTTCATTCTCTTCTTCATCCACTTCTGATTCGATGAGATCAATCAAGTCATCAAAAGTGGGACCGTTGCGAAATGCTGCTTCATATCCCTTGCCCATTCCGACAGAGGCAGACAGCGCTCCAAGGAACTCTGGACACAAGAATCGTCTCTGATCATCTGGGAATGATTGCAGCATGTGTTCGATGCTATTAACAATTTCGCCAATCTGATTAGCGCTGTCACTAATCTGCTCCAGCATTTCTTTTTTATTCATGATGTTAATGGGTTGGAATGTTGTTGAACCGTCCAGAATGATACCACAGGTTTGAAGGACTGCAACTTTTATTTTCAATTAAATTATTCGTTCAGCGCTGTGAAACAGCGGGATCCAATCAGGTCGTCAACATAATCTGGTTCCAGCAGAAATTCGTGCGCGAGAATGCGCTCTGGAGACTCACCATCCCACACGCGAGCGCGAGCCTCATTAACACATTGGCGAGCTTCATCAGGGAGAACTCCATCGCGGCGAATAATAATTTCTTCTATAATGTTCATGAGGCTATAGTAATGCGATGAAAGATCTTGTCAAGAGAGAGTTGCAAGCGAGTGAGTTGCAAATAGAGGAGTTGCAAATAGCGAAGTTGCAAATAGCGAAGTTGCAAATAGCGAAGTTGCAAATAGCAGTGTGTTAAATAGGAGTAGCAAAAAAATACAAAGCAATCTTGTAACTCGTTGATTTTCAACGTACTAGCAATTTGCGCCCCAAGATTGCGTAACTCATTGATTTTGAACGACTTACGCGAACGCGGGGCGCGAACTCGTAACTCGTTGATTTTCAACGACTTAGCAATTCCTATTCCTTGATAGAAAAAAACCCACCCTTTCGGGTGGGCCAAGTTTGATTGATTCAGATTTTTTCCCAGTGGTCGCCTAGCAATTCCATCGTTTTTTCAAAGTGCAGGTCTTCCCTTTCAATAGCAGAGATCAGGTCGCCGTAAGCTTTAACCCGCTTAGAATAAGCTTCCTCCAATTCCGCGTCCAATTTGTCGAGTACGGAATTAATGGTAGTTTGATTGTGAGCCAATGTAGACGCACTCCTTGCAAGGAGCACTTGAGCGTAGCTGAGTCGCCATTGCGCGTAGAAAAAGCGCAGGGTGAGGGACTTGTGACTAGAGATGAGATCGAATGAATTCATGATTCTCTACTATAAACTAGAAAGGGAGTGGCGCAAGTCTTTTTTTGAATTTAAAGTATTTTTTTTCTGAAATTCGCTGTTGACAAGGGCGGAGGCGTGAGATGTTAGATGAGAGAGCGAATTGATAACTCGTTGATTTTCAACGACTTACGCGGGCGCGGGGCGCGAATTGCTAGTGCGTTGATTTTCAACGACTTACAACAGCGCATTTTCTAGCAACAAAAAAACCCACCCTTTCGGGTGGGTCGAGTTTGCTAGCACTAGTGATTAACCATCATGTTCAATTTCCCACAGATGAACCGACGTCAGTCAGGAAGATTGTGCCAACAAAAGTACTCATCTTCCTGACCATGTAGCCTATCCTTTTCACGCTGAGATTGAATAGTGCGATTGCTCTTACAGTATTCGCAGTTGCCATGGTTGCGGCAAGTGCGGTCAAAGGCTAAACTGCGGCGATACTGAACGCGCTTTTCTTTACCGTATTTGATTGCTTTGTCTAGGCTCATATTTTGATTCCCTACTATACATGAGAGAGAGCAACGCGCAAGTCTTTTTTTTGAATTTAAAGTATTTTTTTTCTGAAATTCGCTGTTGACAAGGGCGGAGGCGTGAGATGTTAGATGAGAGAGCGAATTGATAACTCGTTGATTTTCAACGACTTACGCGGGCGCGGGGCGCGAATTGCTAGTGCGTTGATTTTCAACGAGTTACAGCGATGCATTCTCTAGCAACAAAAAAACCCACCCTTTCGGGTGGGTCGAGTTTGCTAGTACTAGTGATTAACCATCATGTTCAATTTCCCACAGATGAATCTAACATTTGTTGCGCTTTTAAGCTGCACCCAAGATTCACGATTCCTATCAACAAACCATGAGGACTTGCTTTTTCGAGAGAGCAGAGAACGGTAAAAGTTTTTGCCGTTGATAACTTTCTTTTCACCGTTTGGCAGAGTGAAGCTTATACTAAAGAACTTGCCCTTACTAGCTTGAATGAGCGCTTCCAAGTGCGCGAACATCTTTGCTCTTTTGGCCATGCGGCAGAAGTGAGAGTTCAGCAGCATGAATGCTAGGGCTGCGCCCGTCACAATCCAAAGGACGAGGAAAAAGTAAAAGATGTTATGGCGCGAGATGTGAACGCCAAGGGCATTCATTTCGAGAGAGACAGCAATAAGTGAGGTGGTGGGCAAGAAGAATTTCATGATTCCCTACTATACATGAGAGAGAGCAACGCGCAAGATCTTTTTATATGATTTATTATTTTTTTTTCTTGAATTTCGCGGTTGACAAGGGCGGAGACATGAGATGTTATTACTAGTAACGAATTGATAACCTGTTGATTTTCAACGACTTGCGCGAACGCGGGGCGCGAATTGCTAGCGCGTTGAAAGTCAACGACTTACAACAGCGCATTTTCTAGCAAGAAAAAAACCCACCCTTTCGGGTGGGTCGAGTTTGCTAGTATTAGTCTTCGACTGGATCTTCCACTTGAGCGTAGAACTCATCTAGGAAAGCGTCGTATTCCGCCACCTCACCCGCATCAGCGGGCCAATGTGGGGAAATGTTATCGAATAGGTTGTGGAAGGTAGTGGTATCGTTCATGATCCCCTAGTATACCAGACTACGGGAAAGGCGCAAGACATTTTATTCATTTAAAAGATTTTCTTTTCTTGAATTTCGCCCTTGACAATGGCGCGGGGCGTATTTGTTATACGGAGGGGCGAATTGATAAGTCGTTGATTTTCAAGGGGTTACGCGAACGGGGGGCGCGAATTGCTAGCGCGTTGATTTTCAACGAGTTACAACGACGTATTTTGCTAGTGCTAGTATAACAGAAGCCCACCCTTTCGGGTGGGCCGTCTTGCTAGTGTTAGGAGTGCCCACCCTTTCGGGTGGGCTAGTTTACTAGTGTTAGACATCGCATCCTTGACTCTGAAGGGACTTTTTAATTTCCTCCCATCGGCAAGCAGCTTGTTCGGCAAGCAGAGATGCTTCAATGTAAGCGTTAAGCGCTTCGCTCAATCTCTTTTCAAGACTAAGGATGATGATTTCATTGGTGAGGTCGAGGGATTCGGTTGCAATGGTTTTTTCCATGTTTTTACTATAAGCGATGAATGAGAGAACGCAAGCTTTTTTTTCTTCCGTTGGGAAACTTTTTTCAAGGCACAAAAAAGCCCACCCTTTCGGGTGGGCCGTCTTGCTAGTGTTAGAGGCTTGTAATCCAATAGACTTTCGCGTTGTCAATGGCGTACATAGTTGCGCGATACAAGCGGCATTGCACTGATCGACCGCCATGCTGTTTCCAAAGCGCCATGGTTTCCGCGTGGAAAGCCTCTGTCCAGCCATTGCTGTAACCTAAGTTTTTGTAACCTGCTTCAATCATTTCTTGCTCATTCATAGTCCCCTACTATAGGCGAGGGATAGCAGAGCGCAAGCTTTCTTTTCAGTTTTTAAGCATTTTTCTGGGGGCGGAAAAAGTTCCCAACGGAAGAAAAAAAACTTGCGTTTCTTTCCCCATGGGGTAAAGTGAAGGCATGAACGAAATCACTAAAGCACAGAAATTGGCCATAGCTAAAATCACCGCATGGGAAAAAAAGATGTCAGAACTTGACACCTACGATGAAATTGCCGATGCGTTAGA
>Ga0209190_1000256_pt1 | contig 38564 bp, 30 predicted proteins | sample M_140205_XF_Meta_FD_187315 | JGI IMG/M metagenome (GOLD analysis project Ga0209190, IMG submission 187315) | Freshwater microbial communities from Lake Montjoie, Canada to study carbon cycling - M_140205_XF_MetaG (SPAdes) (version 2) | ecosystem: Environmental > Aquatic > Freshwater > Lake...
AGGAGAAAAGATGTTGATGAAGTGAGTGGTAGTAAGAAAGAGAAAAAATTGAAATAAAAGAATGAGAAAGAAGGAGAAGAAGCGAATCGAAAGAATGTTAAGAGTGATAAGATGGGTGAGTGAAAAGACGGGGCGAAGCGAGTGTGAGTTGAAGAGTGAGTTGTGGGAGGAGATAAGAGAGTGGGAAGCGGAGGTGAAGGCGATGTCGAAGATGATGGGGGCGGAAGTAGCGCCGAAGAAGAAAGCGGCGTCGGGAAAGAAGAAGGGAGCGGATGCGGAGGAAGTGAAGAAGGCGCCGGAGACACAGGGAGCACAGGGAGCAGAGGAAGAGCCGAAAGAGCCGGAGGCGGTAGCGGTAGCACAAGAAGCGCCAAAGAAGAAAGCCGCAGCGAAGAAGAAGAAAGCGCCGGAGGCGGTAGCGCAGGAAGCACAAGAAGCGCCGGAGCCGGAGGCGGGAGCACAAGAAGCACCGAAGAAGAAAGCCGCAGCGAAGAAGAAGAAGGCACCGGAGGCGGGGGTAGTGGAAGGAGAAACGGAAGCGAAGGCACCGAAGAAGAAAGCGGCGGCGAAGAAGAAGAAAGAAGAGCCGGAGGCACAGAAAGCACCGGAAGTGGAATGGAATGTGAAGGTGGTGGTGACAAAAGACGAGGAGGAGGAAGAAGAGGTGGAAGTGGAGGAGATGGAATACAATGGTGTGAAATACCTGAAATCGTCACGTGGCGTAGTGTATGACATCGAGACGAGCGAAGAGGTAGGTAGGTGGAATGAGGAAACAAAGAGCATCGAATCGGATTAAGGTGAGTAAAGTGTGATAAAAGTGGCGAGGTGGTAAATGGCGAGGTATTTTTTATTAGGATTGGGATGAATGCGTATAAAAGAAGAAAAAGCCTCAGGGCGAGTTTCGATCTCGCTGTCAAGTGATCATCAATCAAAGGAGTCTTGACTAAGTCCAAACCTGAGGTAAACAAACGCGAATGGGTAGCGTCGATGGCGCTTTCTGTAAAAGCGCAGTAAAGGAATATAAGTACCGGCGGTAGGTTTCGATCCTACGTCCTCTGGGTGATAAGCCATAACCATCCTCAAGTCGTACCACCCGGTGAAGGAGTAGTCGAAAAGATTAAGGACGGTGTTTAACAGCGCGCTTCCACTGCGCCACACCGGTGAATGCTGCGTTTAACGTCCAGCTAGACGGGTTGGGTTTACCCCCTGTAGGTTTCGATCCTACGACCTCCAAGTTATGAGCCTGGATGCTCTCATACCGCTGAGCTAAGGGGGTGAAGTAAGCTCAAGTTTAACGTCGCTTGCGCTATGACGGCCGGCTTCTACACCCGAGGAGGGATAAAGCACAGGCGAAGGATAATAATGCCGGCGGTAGGTTTCGATCCTACGTCCTCCCCGTTATGAGCGGATAACCATCCCCAGAACGTACCACGTGAGTAGTCGAAAGGTAGGAGACGGGTGTTTAGGCGCTCTTCCTCTGAGCTACACCGGCGAATGCTCCGTTTAACGTCCAGCTAGACGGCCGGCTTCTATAATAAGCACAGGCGAAGGATAATTACCGGCGAGATGATTCGAACACCTGACCTCGGGATTATGAGTCCCGCGCGCTTAACCGCTGCGCCACACCGGTTGGGTACCTCCTGATGGTTTAGATCCATCGACCTCCGGGTTATGAGCCCGGCGCTCTTCCGCTGAGCTAAGGAGGTGGAGAATGCTCAAGTTTAACGTCGCTTGCGCTATGACGGCCGGCTTCTATACACCCCAGCTGGAAGCTGGGGGATTGTGCGGTAGCACAATAAGCACAGGCGAATTGGAAAATACCGGCGACAGGTTTCGATCCTGTGTCCTCGGGGTTATGAGCCCCGCGCGCTAACCGCTGCGCCACGCCGGTGTTGGTTTGCTCGTGTTTATGGTCGCGTGAGCTATGACCAGACGTTTCTGTAAAACGTGTAAAGTGTATATACCGGTAGCAAGCGTTGATCTTGCATTTTGGAACCGCTCGTGAGATCCACGTGTTGCCGAATTACACCATACCGGTTTAGACCCCCATGACCGTTTCGATCGGTCGACCTCGGAGTTATTAGCTCCGTGCTCTAACCATCTGAGCTAATGGGTTTTGAAAGTGCTGCGTTTAACGTCGCATAGCTATGACGGCCGGCTTCTATACACCCCAGCTGGAAGCTGGGGGATTGTGCGGTAGCACAATAAGCACAGGCGAAGGATAAATACCGGCGACAGGTTTCGATCCTGTGTCCTCGGGGTTATGAGCCCCGCGCGCTAACCGCTGCGCCACGCCGGTTGGGTACCTCCTGATGGTTTTGATCCATCGACACCCGGGTTATGAGCCCGGCGCTCTGCCGCTGAGCTAAGGAGGTGGAGAATGCTCAAGTTTAACGTCGCTTGCGCTATGACGGCCGGCTTCTTTAAAGCAGGCGAATTGGAAAATACCGGCGACAGGTTTCGATCCTGTGACCTCGGAGTTATGAGCCCCGCGCGCTAACCTCTGCGCCACACCGGTTGGGTACCTCCTGATGGTTTTGATCCATCGACACCCGGGTTATGAGCCCGGCGCTCTGCCGCTGAGCTAAGGAGGTGGAGAATGCTCAAGTTTAACGTCGCTTGCGCTATGACGGCCGGCTTCTTTAATAAGCACAGGCGAAGGATAAATACCGGGGGCACGCGTCGATCATGCAACCTCGGGGTTATGAGCCCCGCGCTCTCCCTATTGAGCTACCCCGGTTAAGTTTGCTGCGTTTAACGTCCAGCTTGACAATAGACCGGAGGTTGGAATCGAACCAACGACCTCGGAAGGTGCTAATGCATCCCCTCCGCGCGCTTACCGTCTGCGCCACACCGGATTACAGATTTGCTCAAGTGCCTTAAAGCACCGATGCGATGTGAAGAATATTATACCGGCGACAGGTTTCGATCCTGTGTCCTCGGGATTATGAGTCCCGCGCGCTACCTCTGCGCCACGCCGGCGTTACAAGACGAAGTACATTAAAGCTTCGCCAGGACCAACCGTATTACATTAGAGATACGATTGGTGAGATATGTAAGAAAGAACGAAATGAGTTTCAATTTTATTTGAAATGAATGAAATGGGTGATATCATAAAAAAGTTGGAGAATGAAAGAGTGAGAGCATAAGGAGAGCATAATGTGATTCAATACTAGTTATATGGGCCATTTCGGGTTAGTATATAATAGAGTGTCGCATAACCCGCCGTAAGAATGGACCGGCGAAAGCGACGACGAAGTCGTGGAGAGTAAAGATGGACGGGGATGTATACAATAGGGAAGGTTGAAAATAGAAACGTCGAGAGATTAGAATAATCCTCCGTCAATTCATACCTACGGTAAAAATAGACGGCTGGTGTGTGTGTGATTCAAATACTAAATCTCTCGTAACATTGAATCCAAATCTCTCGTAATGTTGAATATGAATCTATCGTAATGTTGAATATGAATCTATCGTAATGTTGACACAGTAATCTCTCATAACAATGAATCCAAATCTCTCGAACTAACGAATCCGAACGTATAAAAAGGGAGGTCGCATAACCGCCGTAAGAATGGACCGGCGAAAGCGACGACGAAGTCGTGGAGAGTAAAGATGGACGGGGATGTATACAATAGGGAAGGTTGAAAATAGAAACGTCGAGAGATTAGAATCCGCCGTCAATTCATACCGACGGTAAATATAGACGGCTGGTGTGTGTGATTCAAATACTAAATCTCTCATAACATTGAATCCAAATCTCTCATAACATTGAATCCAAATCTCTCATAACATTGAAGTGTAATCTCTCATAACATTGAAGTGTAATCTCTCATAACATTGAATCCAAATCTCTCGTAATGTTGACACAGTAATCTCTCGTAATGTTGACACAGTAATCTCTCGTAATGTTGACACAGTAATCTCTCGTAATGTTGACACAGTAATCTCTCGTAATGTTGACACAGTAATCTCTCATAACAATGAATCTAAATCTCTCATAACAATGAATCTAAATCTCTCGAACTAACGAATCCAAACGTATAAAAAGGGAGGTCGCATAACCGCCGTAAGAATGGACCGGCGAAAGCGACGACGAAGTCGTGGAGAGTAAAGATGGACGGGGATGTATACAATAGGGAAGTATACAATAAACACAGGTTACCGTCGTTGGGGGGCGGAACCCCCGGTGGATATGTATGACCAAAAAGAATAGTTGAAAATAGAAACGTCGAGAGATTAGAATCCGCCGTCAATTCATACCTACGGTAAATACGGGTGTATATAATTCAAATATTAAATCTATCGTAATGTTGACACAGTAATGCCTCATAATAAGTTGTTTATTGCTTTTAATAGCGTTAACCATTATATTGACATATGACCCCCATTGCCGAATTATATCGAGACCATAATGCGAGCCGTCGGTTGTTATGTGGGCCATTTCCGGCTACCCGATAACCGGGTAAAAGAGACCCAAGCATAACCGCCGTAAGAATTGACCGGCGATAGCGTAAAGGGTAAAAATAGACGGGGGAGTTACACACCATTACCGTCGCTGGGGGCGGAACCCCTGGAATAACACAGAACGAACCATTACCGTCGCTGGGGGCGGAACCCCCTAAAAAAAAGGTCGATAAAGGAGATATCGATTCCCCGATGACCGACCCCCAGAAGTGGCTTATTGATATCGATTCAACTGCCGCAGCGCACTCCCCTGTGCGCGATTCCGGTTGATACAGTTAGCGTCGGCATCTCGACGAGAGCAGGTTTCGCACACCACTCTTGATACATTTAATGTCGGCATCTCGACAAGAGCAGGTTTCGCACACCACTCTTGATACATTTAACGTCGGCATCTCGACGAGTGTTAACATCTGTCCGTGATGGACCGTAGCGTAATTACAAATGACGCGTCGGTGATATATAGGATATAGGTGAAAAAGCATTTCAATTTTTTTAGAAATGAAAGAAAAGATACGGGACACTAATAAATTTGAAACCTAATACCAATCTCTCGAAGAACGGGATTCAAACCGAAAAAAAGGTCGAACCGGGCGCCCCTGCCGTAAGATTCGACCGGCGAAGCGTAAAGGGTAAATATAGACGGCGGATGTACTGCGACGCTTCGCTGCGACGCTTCGCTCGCATCGTTCGGCGAAAGCCGAACTAGATCGCATCGTTCGGCTTTCGCCGAACTAGATTACTGTTCCACTCCGTCCCCCTCCGTTCCCCCTCCGTTACCGTCGCTGGGGGCGGAACCCCCTCCGTTACCGTCGCTGGGGGCGGAACCCCCTTCCAAGAATTTGTCGAAGTCGAAAAGTTCACCTGTTTCGCAGTAGTATCCAATACAAGCAGTGCACATGCAAACAGAGTATAATCCGCTCGGGTGAGGGTAGTGAATGTATTCGCAGCGTTGGTCAAAGCCGGCGTCACAGCAACAACAGAGACCTAATTTGTATTTCGCACATTTTTCCGCGCGTTCTTTGTCGGTAAGTTTGAAGCCGGGAATGTGTTTTGACACAGTAGTTGAAGAGCCAGTAGTAGAAGTCATTATTTGTCACTCGGTTTGGTTCGCTGATGTAGAGGACAATAATTAAAAAGCATTTCAATTTTATTGAGAAGACGGGAACGAATAAGTATTAAAACGAATACCGATCTCTCGAACATCGGGATTCAATCCAAAAAAAAGGTCGAACCAGGCGCCCCTGCCGTAAGATGACCATAGGTATTATTATATAGACTGCGGATGTACTCACCGTCGCTGGGGGCGGAACCCCCCATTAGTCATCAGCTATTTCGTCAACACACACAGAACACACACAAACATCATTATCACCTTGCGCCAACTCACCGAGACAGTCACACTTGGGAAGCAAATTGAAGTCGATTTTGTCGGTAAGTCCAGCGCCACAGTAGAAACAGCTGCCCCAGGAGGGCACCGAACAAGGGCGCGGAATGGCGGGAAGGACGCGCAACCGACAGCCGGGATGGAAGAAGTGAAGTCGAGTGTTTTCACTGTAGAATACGGAATACGCGGAGTAAGGCATAAACCCTTCAGCACGCAAGGAATCATAGGTAGCTGATGTGCTGCCGACCAACCAGGCGTACGTATTGAACTCTTGAAGTTTCAAAAGAACAGCGCCGAGAGAAGGAAGACGAATCCAACGAGAACGAATACGCTCAAAGTGGTCGTCCGCGAAATTAGAATTGCCGTGCGACGCACACACAATAGACTTGACACGCTCACAAATAAGAGCACGAAGATGAGGAGCGATGGCGTGAAGAGACACACGGCGAGGACCGCAGCGGTGAAACTGGAAAAGTCCACGAACAATAATACGGAGAGTATCCGGAGTCCAAACGAAACGAGAAGGGCCGCGAAGTTTGCGAGCATAGATTCCACCAAAAGAACGAGTCATATATCTGAAGTCTGAGTATCCATACAATCAGATGGAATGGGAAAAAGCATTTCAATTTTATTACACACGATAATCATAAAAAAAAACACCGCTTATATTTTGTTTTTTTTGTGTCACAAGGTCATCATCGTCAAAATCATCATCAAGTCTTCAAGTCTTCATTGGAAGGCGGCATTCGAGAATGGCCCATAACCGCAGCCGACGTAGCCGGCTTTGTTGTAGTAGTCAACGCACGCGTTACACATCAGCGCGAATCCGCGGGGGAAGCGAGGGTCAGTCGTGAAGTCAGCGCGGTCGTCAAGTCCAGCATCACACGACACACACAAGCCGAATTTGTGTTCGTCGAATTTCGTCATTCGCTCTTCTTGCGTAAGCTTGAACCCGGGTTCGTGGGTCTTCGTCGTTTCCACAGCCAACGCGCTAGTAGCGGCAGCAGCCGACGCGCTAGTAGCGGCAGCAGTAGCAGTCCAGTAGCTGGTAGTAATATGTTGGGTGGTCATCGTAGGTAGTTCGTTCGTTTGTCTCTAAGTCAGGTCGCTATCATCCACCAAGAAGTGGGAAAAGTATTTCAATTTTATTCAGCCGACTCGGTAAATCGAAGTATCACACAAATTGTGGACATCGCCGCACCTCAAAAAAAATACACACTCCCCTGTGTGTCTGTCACGCGTCACGCGTCACGCGTCAGTCGTATTTACTCACCGAGAACCTCCTTGCGAAGCGCCATCATCATCGCAACCTCACACTTCGCTTTCATCGCCAGGATGCCGGAAGGGCTGGCTTCATTCTTGCGCACACCCATCGCCTTACGCGCAGCAGCAACCTTCTTCTCAATCGCAGCGCGTCCTTTACGCAGTCCTTCCGTCCACGCTGCTTCGGTAGCAGCACGTTTGTCAGCAGCAGCAACTTTGCCAGCAGCACGAGCCAATACAGCAGCAGCTTTCTTCTCACGCTTCACTCGCGCAGCAGCACGCGCAGTAGAACTCGCAGGCATCATCCCGGGAACAGCAGCACGGCAGTTCGCATCATACTTTGCGTCGTTGAAGGGCACAGCAGCAGGACTCACAAAGCCAGGGCGCTCCTTAAGAAGACGTTCTTCAGCACCAGCAAACTGGATAATCGTATTCGACGCAATGCCGTTTTGCCTTGCGAGCTTCAGGATGTAAAGCAGCTTCATCGTAGGCACGCCAGGAGATGGGAAGCCAAAACTCTTGGCCCACTCGTCAGTCATCTTCACAAATTGACCAGGATTCTTCACGGCATAGTGCTCAAGGCGGATGTCCCAGTTCAACTCGCGCTGCGCAGCCTTGTCAGCATCACTCATACCCTCTTCTCTCTTCATCTCAGCTTCACTGCGGTAATGTTCATTCTTGTAATAAGCCATTCTATTCTTTCTGTATCGTTCACTGTTATTCATCTCTTACAGGGAATAGTATTTCAATTTTTTGATGACACACGGATTTTGCGCATATCATCAAATCATTTTTTGACCACACCATATATGGTCTCATTGCCGCCGTTTTGTAACCGATTGACCGTTTTCCTACTCAAAACCGGCTACCGATATAATACAGGATTTCGGTTAATAAAAAGGCGCGGGAAGGGGGGGGCGGGAAAGGCGCATAGGGGGTGGCCACAGGGCACAAAGGCACAGGGCCACCCTCACCCAGGCCATCCACCCTCACCCAGGCCATCAACCCTCACCCAGGCCATCCACCCTCACCCACCCTACTTAAGCGCATCCCCATCCATCTACCAGGCAGCAACCGAGCAATCATCAGACAACAATGCCGCCATCATCTTATGCCATCACATCACGCTGGAACAAACTATCTGAATTCGTTCAGAGAACGTGTGCCGATAGAGACGAATCACACGGCCACGCACATATGAAAACCGTCGCAGAAACCTCAAGACACATCATCGAACAAGACTTCTGCGACCGTCGCCATTACCGTCACCTCATTCTGGACGCCATCACCGTAGCTTGGCTACACGACATCGCCGACCACAAATACGACGACAAAGAAGGCACCCTCGAAAAGCAACTCGACGAGTTCGGCCGCCAAAACATCAGCAACTACAAAGACATCAAACAAGTCATCAAGTACGTTTCATACAGCTCTGAAAACAAAGCAATCCGCGCAGGCGAACCACTGGACTACGACAAACTCCTGACGCCATACTACGCCCTCGTCCGCCACATCGTCAGCGACGCAGACAAACTTGAAGCAATCGGCCAAATCGGAATCACGCGCGCACTTGAATACACCAGGCACGCCAACCCAACACACACAGAAGCAGAAGTCATCGCAAATGTTCGTCAACACGCCGACGAAAAACTGCTGAGACTGGCAGGAGAGTTCATCCGAACACCTACAGCACAAAACATCGCACGCAAAAAACACACCGAAATGGTGGAAGGATTGAAACAATTGTGAATACCCATCTCTAAATAAATCATTTATTCTCTACATAAATCATTTATCCGCCCGTCCGTCCGTCCGTCCGTCCGTCCACCCGTCCGTCAGTCCTTAGAAACAAACGGGTACACATTCAAATCAATATCGTGGCGCGCGCTACAATTGGCAAAATCCAATCCAAGAATAGGCAACGGCGACTTATTCAGAGGAGGCACACCAGAGTCCGCAAAGTAGGATTTTTCAATACAAGTAAGCTCAATGACATCGGGAATATGCGAAATCGTATGACTATAATTATTTCCGTGCGCGTGGACAAAATAATGCGTCTCCGACAACTTATTAATACAAGCCCATTTATCTTCAAATGAAGAACCCCAGCCAGTCCCGGTAATCCCGTGAAATTCAATAACCAGTTGCCGAATCTTCCGTAAGTCATCCGCAGTCATCCGCATCAACCACGGATACTCACCTCCCTCAATATCCATCTTCAAAAAGACTCGCGAATATTTATCCAAAACAAATCGTAAATTGGTAAGAGCATCAGTATCTACCTCACCCCCACCAATATTCTTCTTAAAGAACGTAATTTTATCAGTATATTGGGTGGGATACGCCACAATCGTCCCATCAAAGGCAAAACAATTGGTTTCATTCAATGAACAAGGACCGGAATAACGCTTAAGAAAATCACGCGTAAAACTCTCTTCATTGCTAACACCGGCTGAAATATAACAGTCATACACGCCATCCACCGACGCCGCCGCCGCCGCCGCATCCGCCGCCGCACCCGCAATATCCGCAATCACATACCCACCATCATTATTAACACCAAGTCTAATCTTTTTAGAAGTATCAAAGTGATACACGCGCAATAAATCAAGACAATTCATATTGTTATTGTTATACATAAGATAAATAATAATAAAATACACGCTAAACGCACCGTGGGGGGAAGTAGCGCCCCCCCCACGGCGGATGATGACACAACAATCTCTCAAACAACAATCTCTCAAACAACAATCTCTCAAACAACAATCTCTCAAACAACAATCTCTCAAACAACAATCTCTCAACATAGACACATCCGCCGTCGATTCTTACCTACGGGCGCGTGCTTCAATTCTTACATCGGGGCGAAGCCCCGCATTGGTCTATCGAGCGGAGCTGCGACGCTTCGCTCGCATCGTTCGGCGTTCGCCGAACAGTATAGCGCCGTTGTGGGGCGCACCCCCCCCGTTGTGGGGCGCACCCCCCCCAAACAACCTAGCAAAATCAGCCGACCCATCAACATTACTCATAAAGAATGAATCAAACGTCAACGAAAGAATATGAATATCCTTATCAGGGTACATTGTAGTATAAAAAACATCCCCCCCCTCCTCTTCCTCAACGCCGCCACTCTCACCATCATTATTTGTTTGGTACCGTCGTAGAGAGGCGGACACCCCCCACCTCATATTCGCCAACGCCTCCATATTCACGTGATTCCCAACCCCATTCTTCGTATCCCACACACCGAGTCCATTCATAACATCAGGCCGATAGTTATAACCAATAACGCGCATACTCCCGCTATCGGCACGCGATACCCCACCATAAAAAGGGCAACGATTATCATCACACCCCTCTCCTCCTCCTCCTCCTCCCCCCCACGCCATCACCGAAAATATACTTTGTACGTCATATTTCAAGCGAGCCCCATTCTCTCGAAAGAGCGCATCAAGGCGTAAAATTTCGTGATACAAAGACAAGTTCAATTTCCAAAAAGAGCCGTGGATATACATCCGTTCCGGGACAGACCACAGCACACCACCACCACCATCACCACCACCACCATCACCACCACCACCACCACCATCACCACCACCAGCCCCCAATAACACATCGTGTCTCCGGTCAGAACGCAATCCACTACCGCCCCCCCCGCCGTGAAAGATAAAATAATTATCAACCCCGCCCAAATAACTCAAATCCGCCACCACAATCGTATCCAAATCAATCCACGTAAAACACACACCATCATACTCATCATACAAATTCTTAAAGGCGTGAACTCTATTAAAATTCAACTTATACCAACGATTCCGCACCGCACTCCCCTCCACCCAGACATTACCGTCACACCCATCAGCATCCAACAATAAATCCGCCCTCTCGCCCTTAACCCCCCATCCATTAACACAATCCGTCGCAGGGGGCGGAACCCCCCAACCAGCCATCCGCACCCGCGGATCATCAATCGTAATCCCCAAATTATGATAGACCACCAAAAAGAAGTCGGGATGACAACGGTCCAAAGACGAAATCAAGAGATACAACATCCGAACAAGCTCGTGATACGTATTCTTCCCGATATAAAAACAAAACGTAAACAACTTCAACGCAGTAGGTGATGGAATATTCATCGTAGTATCGAACTCAAATAACAATCTCTCAAATAACAATCTCAATCTCTCAAATCACAATCTCTCAAATCACAATCTCTCAAATCACAATCTCTCAAATCACAATCTCTCAAATCACAACAAAAACAACAACAACAACAATAACAAATAGTATATTATACAAACAGGTGCGTTTAATATAATATCAGGGGGGGTTCCGCCCCCCAACGGCGGGAACTACGTTCGATAGACCAATGGGGGCTCCGCCCCGCCGTTAGAATTGACTGTAAGTAAAAATTGACGGCGGATGTTATATCAAAACCATCACATCAATCTCTCAAACATCAATCTCTCAAACATCAATCTCTCAAACATCAATCTCTCAAACATCAATCTCTCAAACATCAATCTCTCAAACATCAATCTCTCAAACATCAATCTCTCAAACATCAATCTCTCAACCTCCGCCCACAACATCCGCCGTCGATTCTTACCTACGGTCAATTCTAACGGCGGGGCGGAACCTCCCAGTCAATTCTTACGGTGGGGCGAAGCCCCCATTGGTTCATAGAACGTAGTTCCCGCCGTTGGGGGGCGGAACCCCCGGGGGACGGACCCCCCCCCACACCACCACCACCACCACCACCACCACCACCACGAACAACAAACAACCCGAAAAGCTTATATCACCATCGGTTCCAAGTAACTCACGCCGACGACGACGCACAATATTCGCCAGAGGAGTATCATCGATGTTCACGCGTTCATCGTCCGACAAGTATCCGATATATTGAGCATCATCAGGGAACAACGACGACGACGACCTCGACGACGACGACGACCGATTCCTACCACCACCCAATCGAACGAAATGGCCTCTGGGCGGACCACCAGGCGGTAAAGCCTCCATAAACGCAGGCCGACGACGACCATCACCCCTCCGAACAATAACTCCATTTGGAACACACTCCATATTTCAGATGCTACCGCCACCATCAAAACAAATATAACATTTCAATTTTTTCGACCACGTCGACTACCACGTCGACTACCACGTCGACTACCACGTCGACGACTACCCCTTTTCTGTTTCTTCGTACGTTTCAATAATTTACACCCTCGACCACCGAAACTAGAAATCTCTCGTGGGAGGGCTTCTTCAATGAGATCGTCAGTAAATTTATATGGTTCAAGAGTATGAATACTAACGCCAATGGGGAGGTTTTGTATAAGCTCATCTATAAATGTTTTATCATAACTACTTCGTCCTATTTTTGGAGAAGCAAAAAAATAATTTATCATACGAGCCACATAACCCATTGTCTTACAAAATAAACTAGGAGTAACACGGGTTTCCGCCGCCACCACCGCAGCCGCCTCCGCCACCGCCGCCGCCTTCGCCTTCGCCGCCGCCGCCGCCGCCGCCTCCGCCACCGCCGCCGCCTTCGCCGCCGCCGCCGCCTCCACCACCGCCGCCTCCACCACCGGGTCGTCCAGTTCCACCCGTAGAGAATCCGACGGCTCCACCTTCAGCGAATCCATACTATCACCTTGACCCTCGCCAATAACGTCTTCTAGCCTAACATCACTATATTTCGGTAATTGAAATTTAACTCTATTAGAACCAATTACAATCCCGTTCCAATCATGTCTTCCAAGCGCAGTAAATGGGCGCGTTAGCACATAAGGAACCTTATCATCAAACCCAACAACAAAATCATTTGGCAAATAATTTGAATCCGGAACTCCCAGCCGTGTATAATTTTTAATAACTGGAGAACCATCTTTCTCTTTAATATCAACAAACGCAAATGATTTACAACCAGAATCGATAGAACAATGGTAATCGGCAGGCGCCCCCTCTCCCGCCCTTATACGCAAAAACGGTAACAAATCATCTATTACTTTATTTGTAGATGCACTACGCGGTGGCCCCTTTTTCTCTGGTTCCACCGATGTAGTAATAATATCTCTTATTACCACAATAAATTCAGGCCTGTTTATAAACTCCATCGCTTGTCCAATCCAAAAAGAAATACTACCCCCTTCTGTTAATCCCTTCTTCTCCCACAATTCCAGAATCTTCCGCCGAGAGATATAGAAGTAAATAAAATACATATTGGAACGCGTAACAACCTTAACAGTAACAAGAACATTATAAACCGTTTTATCAAAATATTCATCATTTCTTAAGGCTTTATTTTCTAAATAATACGGGTCACCACCGAGCGTCATTGTAGACAGACGGCCTTCTTGTATAGTAGGCCCAGCATCATAAAAACCATCATCACGATTAATTTCCCGAGTAAGCAATATAGCTTGTTTACGATTCTCTGGGTCGCTTGACTCGCGACTGGCTTCAAGATGAGGTTTTAGTTTTGAAGCAAAATTATGTCGTCCAGAATCCATAGCTCCATTTAACACATCAATAACACTTTTGACCTCTCGAAAATTATCAGCGTGAGGATTACCCCGAGCCCGAGCCCGAGCATAAGCTTCGCGTTGTTGTAAAGACCTAGGTAAAAACATTTGCTGGACTGCTTGAAAAAGTTCAAGATAACCAACTTGTAATACACCATCGCTATTTGTGATACGGGAAAAAGCACATTTAGGGGGCGGCGCTGAGGGCGCTGAGGTGAACTTCGCTTTTTTCGACGTCTGACTGTCATCGCAGTGTACTGTTGTAAACTGTAGCGGAGCATATACAAAACCATCTATGATTTTCATACCCACAGGCAATCGTTCCAGAAAAACCGCTGTTTCCGAATGGGCGATAAAAATGGAACGTACATCAATCGTTGGTTCACCGCCACCATCTTCTACAGGAATAACAACTAATCTGGATATTTCTAGTCCTTGGAAAAATTCATTAGGGGTCATAAATATAGAATCAGTAAAATGACCTAACCAGTCTAGATTAACTTTATCATAAAGGAATTTATATTTCTCGTCCAGGGTCGGCATATAAATATAATCCAGGACAGCAAGACCCAATATATATATATATGACATAAAATTGAAATGAAATTTCACGCCTCTCCAGATACACAGCGCAGACATACACGCACACTCAATAAGAACAATGCCCACCAAGAAATCATCCTCCAAATCCGGAAAAGCCAAGAAGCCCTCCGCCGCCGCCCAGGCAATGGCATCCCAGGCGGCCCAATCAACAATCATCCGCAACGCCGTCCCGCAATGGTTCCGGGTAGACCCCGACCAAATACAAGGAGCCGCCGGCGGTTTCGTCTGGCAAATCAGCGACAAGGAACAAGTCATCCGCTATCTAATCATTGGCAGTGAAGGCGGCAACTACTACCAGACCCCGCAACAAGTCAGCTCACAATGCGCCTCATGCGTCCTCCGAATGACGCGCACCCCCGACAATTTCAAATGGCTCGTAGAAACCATCCGCCAGGTAAGTACGGAAGGCCGCGCAGCCAAACAGGAATCAACGCTCCTCGCCCTGGCCACCGCCATCGTATTCGCACCCACCCCCGCAGCCAAGACAGAAGCCCTCAACGCCGTGAACGACTGTGTCCGAATCTTGACGCATATGTATATGCTAATTGGATATATCAAAATCTTCTCCAAGGCGGGACACCCAAGCCTCACCGCCGCCGCTCCAGTCACAGGCAGCGGCATCGGCCGTGGAATCCGCCGCGTCTTCGGTGATTACTTCTACTCGCGCACAGGAATTGAAATCGCCAACCTCATCACCAAATACCAAAACCGCGAAGGGTGGACCATCAAGGACGTCCTCACACTCATCCACATCGACCCCAAGAAAATGAAAGACGACGGCGGCCGTCTCGCAATCGACCACGTGTTCGGTCGTTACGTCGCTCCGTCGTTCATTGCTCCGCAATCTCGCGACTCCGCAACTTCACAACCTCACGCTTCGCCTTTGTCAAACGAAGAAACACCGCAGACACCGTCATTTGGAGGCGCCACTCTCCCCGTCGCCATCTTCTTCAACGCAATCAAAGAAATCCACACCATCGTAAATCGTTCCTCCGCCCCAGCCTCCGCCCAAGAACTCGACCGAATCGTCCACCTCATCAACACAGTCGGTCTCTGCCGCGAACAGCTACCATCGCAGCTCTTCAAACAACGCAAAGTATGGGAAGCGCTCCTCACGAACAAAGGCGCCAACGGCAAAGGAAAAGGAATGCCGCTAACCGCCCTCATCCGCAACCTAGGCAAACTCAGCACAGCAGAAATAGGAATCATTACACCAGATGGCAACCCCCCTTACTCCTCGTCGTCCTCGTCCTCGTCGTCCTCGTCGTCCTCGTCCTCGTCCTCGTCCTCCAGATTCCCCACCCTCACCAAACACATCTGCGACCGTATCACTGACGCCCACGACATCAAACGCACACGAATCCATCCATACACCATTCTCGTGGCAATGCTGACCTACAAGAAAGGCCAAGGCGACAAAGGCAGTCTCATATGGCATCCAAACCCCCAAGTCATCGCGGCACTCAACAAGGCATTCAAACTCGCCTTCCAGAACATCACGCCAACAGGCAAACGCATCAAAATCGCGCTGGATGTAAGCGGCAGTATGTCATCGGCATTCTGTACGGGTTCTCCCATCGTGAATTGCGCCACAGCCTCAGTCGCAATGATGATGATGACGCTCTACGTCGAGAATCAGCGGGGGGGTGCGTCCCCCAACGACGCCAGCTCCGCTCCATTGGCCGCCCCGGGGGCGTCGCCCCCACCGGCAACACCCCCCCTGTGGAAGACCACGCAACTACCGGACGGACGCACACTATATGAGAACACCAAGACCAACGAATGTCAGTTCCAGAAGCCCGAATCCTTGGCAGCCCCCGAGGCTGCCACTCAAGTGAAGCTTCCGCCGTCTCTGGGCAGACCCCCTACTATCGCCGAATACAAAGCCACCAAGAAATACCTCGGACACCATGACGCCTCCTCGTCCGCGTCCGCCTCCTCGTCCTCCTCCTTCCGCCCACCATTCGGCGGTGCTTCCACTCCATCATACCTCCCCGAGCTATACCCTCCCCCCGCCATTCCCACCAATGTCACCATCTGCGCCTTCTCCAACACCATAATCGACATCACCAACGCCATTATCGGTTATATGGACGCGACCACCGACCCCGCCACCGGCCTCCCCACAATGACAATCGACGACGCGCTGAAACTCGTGGAAATGCCCTTCTCAAGCACAGACTGCGCCCTGCCAATGATTCGAGCACTTGAACGCAAAGAACAAGTCGACGCATTTGTGATTTACACAGACAGTGAAACCTATATGGGCAAAATCCACCCGCAAGTCGCACTGGAAGAATACCGCAGAGCCACAGGAATTGACGCCAAACTCATCGTCGTAGGAATGACGTCAAACTGCCTGAGCATCGCCGACCCCAAGGACCTCAATACACTGAACCTAGCAGGATTTGATACGGCCACACCGAGGATTATCAACGACTTCATCGGGGGGTTCCGCCCCCCAACGGCGGTAGCTACGCTCAATCAAGGCGGCGCACAAGGCGGCGCACAAGGCGGCGATGAGGACGACTACGAAATATTATAGGGGGGTTCCGCCCCCCAACGGCGGGAACTACGTTCTATAAACCAATGGGGGCTTCGCCCCGCCGTAAGAATTGACTGTAAGGGGGGTTCCGCCCCCCAACGGCGGGATGCGCCGTAAGAATTGACTGTAAGTAAAAATAGACGGCGGATGTGTATATGATTGTGTATATGATTGTGTATATGATTGTGTATATGATTGTGTATATGATTGTGTATATTGAGAGATTGTATGTTATGGCGTCATCCGCCGTCTATTTTTACTTACAGTCAATTCTTACGGCGGGGCGAAGCCCCCATTGGTTTATAGAGCGTAGCTCTCCGTCGTTGGGGGGCGGAACCCCCCTTACAGTCAATTCTTACGGCGGACCCCCCGCAGAATAATTGAACCAACAAAACAACACAACCCAGAATCACACGACGAGAGAATAATAATGTCAACGCAACCGCATAAGAAACCGCGCCTGATAATCATTAAAAAAGAACAAGATAAGAACGTAGTTACCGATGAGAACGTAGTTACCAATGAGAGCGTAGCTACCGCCGTTGGGGGGCGGACCCCCCCTACCAATGAGAGCGTAGCTACCGCCGTTGGGGGGCGGAACCCCCGTAGTACCGCCGTTGGGGGGCGGAACCCCCGTAGTACCGCCGTTGGGGGGCGGAACCCCCGTAGTACCGCCGTTGGGGGGCGGACCCCCCCGCAGACCCTGGCGTGTACCCGTTTCAACAACAAGACGTGGCAAGAACGAGAACAATGGTTAGCAACCAATCGCCCAATCTACGAAGAAATACACAAACGTCCGCTGAAATGTATCTACGGCACTCCGAGAGAAATATCGCACAGCAAATTCACACCACAACAAAACATTCTCGTCATTGAAATGAATAATGACGAGAACAAAATACAAGGCATCGGAATGATAAAAAACCAAACAGCGAATGAAGTGTATCGAACCCCCTCGGCAGTCGTTTCATTCGCTACCGCTCATTCCACTCCCGCCTCGGGGACTGTTCTGAATCCGGATAAGAATCACGCAGTAAATAGAACCCCCTCGGCAGTCGTTTCATTCGCTACCGCTCATTCCACTCCCGCCTCGGGGACTGTTCTGAATCCGGATAAGAATCACGCAGTAAATAGAACGCCGTCGTTGGGGGGCGGAACCCCCGCACAACCCATCGAACAGCCCATTGCACCGCCGTCGTTGGGGGGCGGAACCCCCGCACAACCCATCGAACAGCCCATTGCACCGCCGTCGTTGGGGGGCGGAACCCCCGGCGGAACCCCCGGCGGACCCCACCCCACCGTGAAGTTCAACATCTTCAGCGACCGTAACTACGCGCGGTATATCTACATAGGCAACACACATTACGCAACAAGAGATGAACTGATACGGAATCACACCCCAGACGCACAATATATCAACGAACATCTGACAACCCAATTGCCACACCAGGAATCCGTCGTAGGGTATCTCGAGAGATTATTATTCAAAGGTCCGCGACATATGAAACGCGGATCGGGAATAACCAACATAAAAATTGAAAGTAATATTATATAGTATAACAATACATCACACTCGCGCTACATACGTCACACTCGCGCTAGCTACGCTACGTTACGCAATGACCGAAAAAGAAATCAACCAATTAGAACACCTTCGCGCGGAACTATCATCAACAAAAAAGAAGATATTGATACTTCAGGAAGAAATGAAACAACTCGAAGAAACCATCTATTCAAAATGTGAACACAATTGGAAGATAGACCACACAAACGTTGGAGAACACACGGAATACAAATGCATGAACTGTCAATTGAGTAAGAAATAATGCGCCGACGCACCGGCACCGGCACCGCATCACATCGCACCGCAATAATAACATTTTTGTTAATATTATTATTATTATTATTATTATTATTATTATTATTATTATTATTATTATTATTATTATTATTATTATTATTATTATTATTATTATTATTATTATTATGTCACAGGGGCGCCGTAAATTTTTACCTACGGTCGATTCCTACGGCGAAAGCCGAACAGTATCCGCCGTTTGGGGGCGGAACCCCAGGCGGAACCCCAGGCGCACCCCCGCCGTAAATTTTTACCTACGGTCGATTCCTACGGCGATTCCTACGGCGATTCCAGAGCGTAGCTGCGCCGTTGGGGGGCGCTACCCCCTCTTAAACAACCGCACAGTGGATTCAGACTCCCACTGCTCAATCAAACGACGCAACGCAGCAGGGTTCTCTTCATTTTTGCGAATCCCCATCGCCTTTCTGGCCCGCTCAATCTTCACCAACACAATCTCACGTTCCTTCCGACGGTCTTCCTCAAATTCAACAGCCTTCTTCTCGCGAGTATCCGCAGCAGCAATCTTCCCCTTAACACGAGCAGTCTTCGCCGCCGACTTCTTCTGGCGCTTCAAAGCAGCAGCCGCGCGAGCAGCAGCCAATCGGTCCACCCCGGCCGCCTTCACCGCAACATCCGCCTTCTTCAACTCAGCCACTTCCACCAATGCCTCCTTCGCAACCTTCTTCACCATCGTTTCAAGTTTCTCACACGCACCAGTCACCTTACTACGACGCGTTCCATTCGGGCAACGCTTCTTCGCGGTATAACCAGCAACACGAACACAGTCACCCGACTTATTACGGCGAGAACCACGCTTACAACGCGACTTGCCAGGAGCGCCCTTGGAACCACCGACACTAACTGGCTGCGCCCCCGACGCCGAGCCTTCAGACGCACCAAGTCCTAAACTAACAAAAGCCTTATTCAATATTTCAGACATTATAAATAGCGTATATGTATATATATTCGAATAAAAAATAACGGGGGGGTTCCGCCCCCAGCGACGGGGGGGTTCCGCCCCCAGCGACGGGAACTACGTTCGATAGACCAACGGGGGGCTTCACACCCAACCACAGCATAACGAGAGCATAACGAGAGCATAACGAGAGCATAACGAGAGTATAATGAAAAATACCGAGGTCGCCAGCCGTCGGAATTAACCGGCGAAGCAGCGAGCGAGAGAAGTCGCGGTAGCGACGTAACGAGAGCGCAAGAGTGAATATTGACGGCGGAATTATAACAACACCTCGCCTTTCATTCTCTTCCCAAACACATCCGCCGGGGGTTCCGCCCCCCAACGGCGGGAACTACGTTCTATATACCAACGGGGGCTTCGCCCCATAAAAACACCGAGGTCGCCAGCCGTCAGAATTAACCAGCGAAGCGTAACGAGTGAATATTAACGGCGGAATTATAACAACACCTCGCCTTTCATTATCTTCCCAAACACATCCGCCGTCAATATTCACTCGTTACGCTTCGCTGGTTAATTCTGACGGCTGGCGACCTCGGTGTTTTTACGGGGCGAAGCCCCCGTTGGTCTATTGAGCGTAGCTAGCGGCGTTGGGGGACGCACCCCCCCCGTTGGTCTATTGAGCGTAGCTAGCGGCGTTGGGGGACGCACCCCCCCCCGTTGGTCTATCGAACGTAGTTGCGCCGTTGGGGGGCGCTACCCCCGGAGCGTAGCTAGCGGCGTTGGGGGACGCACCCCCCCTTAGAACTCATACAACTCCTCCGTCACCAACGAAAACGACCAATCATTCCCGTGTAAATTCACAATATGCCCCTTATCATCACGCAAGGTCACCCGCAATTTATTAATGACCACAGGACCAAAATACGCCCGCTGATTCGAAAGCAACGTAGGCCCAGAGTCAATATAATGCTGCCCCATAGACAACCCCGCCGCACCGCCACCCGTCCGCAAAGGAATCACCGCAAAGACATCCGACGTCTTCGGCCCCATATCCCGATTTTTATTCGGCCCAGCCCCCCCACGATTCGCCGTAATCTGATTAAAGGTATAAATCTGCGAAAACGTCAACGTCCGCGGAATCTTCGGAACCATCAATTTCATCTTCTTCATCCCATTAACAACATCGGATGTATCATCAACACACATATCAGGCAAATCCGCATTATGATACATCGGCGTCGCCAACGAAGTCGATACTTCACCAATCCCGACAACCCCGCTATTCACGCGGCTATGATTAAAATCATCAATAATCAATAGGAAATACTGCGGACCATAACAATCCACAATCGCCTCGCTGCGAATCCACCCCGCCCCAGCCGAAAAATCATTCGCCGGATTATTATCGCTATAAAGCCCGAGTATGCCATCCGCCACTTGTGACGCCAAGGACCGCCCCCCATCCGCCGCCGTCGGCAACGCCGCCGACTCCATCTCCGCAGTGACCCCCAACACCATATACACCATTCCATAGACCTCAAACGTATTCAAGTCGCGATTATACCCGGAAGGCAACGCCCCATTCCCGAGATTATCAATCACTACCCCGTCATAATAATTGCTATTGCGAAAACCGAGCAACCAACCTAAACTATTATTCAACTTGGTGCTCTGTCGACACCCCCCAGCCGCACGCCCAGCATAAATCATCGCCGCATCATAAAAAGTAAACGAAATAACCCGGGAGGTATAATTCATAAAAAAGCACAGACCATTCACGGTATTATACGAAATATCAATACTGCCGTTAAGATACGAATTCAAACCAATCTGCCGCCGAACAGCCCCGACCAACCCAACAGGAGTATAATTCCCATTTGCGACCGTAATCGTATGGACGCCATTAACACCGGTATTCAAATCCACATACATTACATTATTCCCCACCGCCGAATCCACCGAATACCACGTATACGGAATATTAATGGAATTCAACTTCAATGAAGTGACATTTGTCAACGGTTCCGTCAAAACCACCGTGAAACTCGTAGCGGAGGTAGGTGACGCAGGGTCCATCGTGTAAGGAAACGCCGACTGGCGAAACTGACTATCAATATTAATAATGCGCGTCAATGTATTACGAAGAATCGGGTTCGTCGTGCCTTGCGCAATCGGAATCACATACGAATTCGCCACCCCAATTTTCTTCTGCTTCATTTGATAATGACCGTTTTCATCGCGGAAAATCTTCACCTTATTCGAGCGGTTGACATACGCACCATTCCCGCCTCGCCCACCGCCACTGCCGCCACCGCCGCCACTGCCACCACCGCCACCGCCATCTTCATCATCTCCGCCATCTCCCTCCTCCCCGTCATCATCAAGATACTGATTCTTCTCCCATTTCAACTGCTGTTTCCCAGAAACAAGACCGCGCTTCAAATCGCGCCGCAAACCCATAATATCGTCCTCCGCTCCCCCACTCCATCGCTCCGCCCGCTGCGCGGACCCGCGATTCCGTTCCTCCGCTGTTCCCGCGTCCTCGTCCCCGTATCCGTCATCGCCAACACCGCCCATATTATTATCATACCCACCACCACCGGCATCTTCCCCCGCTCCCCCGCCCCCGCCGTCTACCCCCGAATTATTCCCGCCCCGTTCCAATGTGCGTCTCATCGCCAAACCCTCGCGCGTATCGTCCGCTCCCCCTCTCCATCGCTCCGCCCGCTGCGCGGACCCGCGATTCCGTTCCTCCGCTGATGCTCCCTCATCGCCACCGCCCCCGCCCGACGCCAGTCTCCCCCTCATCGCCAACCCCTCGCGCGTATCGTCATCGCCCTTAACCCCCCCATTCAACCAATCATACAGCCGCCGCCCTACATCTTCAAAAAACCGCGACAACGACTCATCCGCCGCACGATACTTCAAAACAAAACCGTCAATAATATCCGAAAACTCATCTTCACCAATACCCTCTACACCAGAAAGCCCCACCAAATCAAGCAATTCTGAAATGGAATAATGAGAGACATCCGTATCATAGACATTAGAATTCATTCTACCGCGATTCTTCTACTACCGCTTATTTTACCGCTTCTTTATAATAGAATAACAAATACTTTATATAATACAAGAACGACCGCAATAATGGCGGAAGAACGTAAATTCGTATTTTCCAAATTATACAAATTATGCGTCCTCTTCGTAATCATCATATCATTTATCGTAATGCCTGTATACCCCGAGATGTTTCTGCGACTCATCATTGGTATTATACTAGCGGCCGGAGTATTTTTCGGATTCGGTTCAAATGAAGCACATTGTGAATACGTCTATAAATACATAAGAATCAAAATACGCCTACTAAAAATAAATTGGTCTTTAGGTTGTCCGCCAAGAGCATTCGCCATCTTATTAAGTATAGGATTCTACATCCTCGCAGTATATGCGGGATTTAAGTGTAAGTTGATCTAGTTGCTCGGTTGCTATGTTGCTTCACAGCGTCTACGACGCCGTTCCGCGCCTCCGCAACCTCGCGCGGTCGCCGGTCAAATAATACACACACATACCGAATTTCGTGGAAGTGATGCTCGGATACAAGGGCGGCGTGCGTGCCAATATCCTGCGCACGATCGTTAGAATGAACGATTTTTTCGACTCCCGAACAGTTCGCACGCAAGATGAACGAGTATAAGAAAACGCTTATTTCATACACGCACAAGTTGGACCCAACGCAAAATAGTGATTTGTTGAATATTCGCGACGTGGCTGCTGGCAACTCTGAACAAAACGACGTATTTATTATCTTTTCATTAATTATTAGTATATAGTAAATCAAATTTTCAATGAGTATCAGTTTTATAACAGAAAATGCCACAATACGTGACCATTTACTCAGTGCAGGATGCGTTAATTCGCAAAATACTCGAGATCTTGTGGTTAGTTTTATCCCTGATGATTTTTGTAGAAACATTGATGGTCTTGTTAATAATTTAAAAGAACAAGTGAAAAATCCAAACCGCACTGTAATATTTGTTAACGGTGGAGACACAATATTAGGAATTATAATTTTACAAATACTTACTGGCAATATAGGAATAAAGATTGAGGTTTTATGTGTGCCTGAAACCAGTAAAAAAAAGGGTATTGGTATAAAATTATTAGATTATGTAAAACAATTAGCACAAATAATGAAAGTTCCAGTATATATCCAACCAATTAGTGAAGAACTTAAAACATACTATACAAACCAAGGATTCGCTTATAACCCTAACGGATATTATATGTTTACTCCTACTAGTGTTCTTTCTTCTTCTGGTGGAACTTCCGTAATGGGATATAAAAAAGCAGGAAAGTCAACAAAGTCAAGAAAGTCAAGAAAGTCAAGAAAGTCAAGAAAGTCTGGACGCTCTACACGTGCTCGTCGTGACCACTAATGTTGTCGCCGTTTTCCAATGTATCTGAATACCGCCCGCGAAACGTCCATTGCGCGAAACTGAACCATCATCCCAGCAGACATCCCCCGTCAATTCTTACGGCGACCTCACTCGCTAACGCTCGTTCGGGGCGAAGCCCCTACTAGGTTATCGAACGTAGTTCCCGTCGCTGGGGGCGGAACCCCCCCGATTAAATATCCATCTAATATAACCGATTACGCCCATAAGGCTACTACGCCAAAAAAGAATAACAATGTCAATGAACTACCAACTCATCGATGGCGAACTCACTGCCGATAAACTGGATAAAATGGAAACAATACAACTCACAATTCGTCTATTTAGTAATTATGTAAAAGACCTCGGAGTATGGATAAAAATTCTATGGGCGCTCCTTACACGTTACTTCTTATTATTCTTATGTGTTCTCACCTACCTAGCAATGTTAAAATTCCAACCGACTCGAATGATACTCATCGCAATCTATATCTTCTTCGCCATATTCTGGAGTTTCTTTCCTTACGCATTCAAATGTGTCCTCATCTATAAAATAACGTCCATTAGTCATTGTATACACGGACTATTTTACGCCATATTCGGTCTCATCTGTTGGCTTATCGCGCTCGGAATGTATAACAGCGAACAATTTGAAGATGCGAAGGCAGGGAAGGTCAGGCTAAAATGAGGGGGGGGTCCGCCCCCCAACGGCGGGAGCTACGCTCTATAGACCAGGGGGGGTCCGCCCCCCAACGGCGGGAGCTACGCTCTATAACCGAGTCAGGACACAACAGCCGCACGATAATCAGTCACACATTTCGAATGTATTGAAAAACACGAGGTCGCCAGCCGTCGGAATTAACCGGCGAAGCAGCGAATGAGTGAAGTCGCGGTAGCGACGTAACGAATGAGTGAAGAGTGAATATGGACGGCGGACTTGTGTAGGATTTAGAGTGGGTCTGGGTCTGTGCGTAAGCCGAATATCATCCGCCGTCAATATTCACTCTTGCTCACTCGTTACGTCGCTATCGCGACTTCTCTCGTTCGCTGCTTCGCCGGTCCAGTCCGACGGCCGGCGACCCCCCTATTTTCAATACATTCGCAATGCGTGACTGATTATCGAGCGTAGCTGGCGCCGTTGGGGGGCGCTACCCCCGGCGAAGCCCCTACTGGTCTATAGAGCGTAGCTGGCGCCGTTGGGGGGCGCTACCCCCCGTTGAGGGGCGCTACCCCCCGTTGAGGGGCGCTACCCCCCCCAGACCAAACCACGCGACCACAATATAGTATAATGCGGAACGCAATTCTTATGACGCATCATATGATGATACTCCTCCTGGTAACCATCATATACTTTGAATAGCTGAACATACGTATCACCGCCGATATAATACCCGATAACACCATCACCCTCAAAAAAGAACCGGAAGTAAGGGGCCATTGTCGCATAAGAATCAGGAACGTCGACGTCACAGACCCCCGCCAAGCCATCCCCTACCATGCGAACGTAGTTGCGACGCTTTGCTCGCATCGTTCGGCTTTCGCCGAACAGTATGCGCCGTTGGGGGGCGCTACCCCCCAAGCAACCCGCCCCGCCGACCCCCAAGCAACCCGCCCCGCCGACCCCCAAGCAACCCGCCCCTACCATGCGAACGTAGTTGCGCCGTTGGGGGGCGCTACCCCCCCTCCACACATCCCCCAACAACCCAGGCCCTGTAACAAACAAAGCACGGGTAATCCACCCAGCCGAATAATCATCATCAAGTCCACCACGCGCATAACGCCTCTCCTTCGCAGCACTGACAATACGAAAAATACACTCCAGCAATATAGGATTTTTCGGTCTCGTAATCATAAACGCATTATGAATCCCGTGCCGACCAGGAGGCCAAAGACCGACGGCATCGCGCTCAAGAACAAAGACGCCACTCCCAGCGTCTTCATTAGCTAACCATCTCTCAACAATCGCACGTAATGTGCCCCCCAACGGCGCTAGCTCATCTTTATATACCAAGCGGGGCACACAACCCTCACCAGCACACCCACCAGCACAACCCTGAGCCCCACCATCGAACGTAGTTCCGCCGTAGGGGGGCGGACACCCCCCCGCCGTTGGGGGGCGGACACCCCCGTATTTCACATCCAAATAGACACCCCCATATTTATACAACACGCAATACCTCCACAAATCCGCTTTAAACGCAGTAGGTATCAAAAGGTCATACGCCATCAGAACATCAGGCGGATACTCACGCGCAATAAAGTCGCGACAATCCGCGTCATTGAATAGATAATGTATACAATCCACTCCGACGCGATTCATAATCAAATTTTCACGAACACACGCAAGCATTTTAGGTGGAAGACCGGCAGAATCCAATTCGCTCCATATGTCTACTACATCCACTCCCACCGAAGGAGTAATCGCACTATGTTCACAACACCACGTTTGAAAAAAAGGAATCGGAAACGACCCGGGAACCCACTCTTGTATTTTTACCGAAGGAAACATCGCTAATCAATCAATACAATACAATACAATATATTTTTATATGACTTGATATATATATACATTCACAATGTTATCCAACATCATCAAACAAATCCAAAACGAGCGCGAGCAAGACAAAAGAATATCAAAGCAAGTTGGAACCAATCAAAAACATAATCTAGAAAACATACCGGGACATCGTAAGATAACCACGAACGCAATGTTTCAGGTTAGACCGATGAAGGTCAAGCCCGCAGCACCAGAGCAAGCACCCGTACCCGAACAAGCACCCGTACCAGAGCAAGCACCCGCACCCGAACAAGCACCCGCACCAGAGCAAGCACCCGCACCAGAGCAAGCACCCGCACCAGAGCAAGCACCCGCACCAGAGCAAGCACCAGAGCAAGCACCAGAGCAAGCACCCGAAGAACCACAAGCACCCGAAGAACCACAAGCACCAGAACAAGCACCCGAACCGCAACCGACAGAACCGGAAACCACACTCGCTCCAGCGCCAGCTCCTGCTCCTGCTCCTGCTCCAGCTCCTGCTCCACTACCAAAGGGAATGTCAAGAGCAGCAATGCGTAAAAAGCAAAAAGAAGAAGAACAGGCCAAAGCACGAGCACTGGCACAACAAGAGGCACAACAAGAGGCACAACCAGACCCCTCACAACCAGAGGCACAACCAGAGGCACAACCAGACCCCTCACAACCAGAGTCGCAACCAGAGGCGCAGATATAGAGCGGCGAAGCGCGAGCTCGTGGAGGTGCGGGCGGAGTCGTAGACGAAGCGGAGCACTGGAGTCGAGCGAGCAAGCACAACCAGAGGCGCAGATATAGAGCGGCGAAGCGCTAGCGAGCAGAGGTGCGGGCGGCGTCGTAGACGACGCGGAGCACCGGTTGCGAGCGATCGAGCGATCGAAATAAATTGAAATGAATTTCATCAATCCATCTCAATAACAGCGTATCCACACACACACACACCGCAATGATTTCAACGAAAATTACAACTACCGACGGGAATATTCTTTCGCAAAGGTTCATCCCAGAAACCACGCGCCCTTTACTGGAAAAACGAACAGAAAACAACAAGAAGTTCGGGAGACTTGAAATAACTACCCCACTTATCAACAGACACGACGACCGCGACGACGACGGCGACGACGGCGACGACGAGACGAAATTACAACCTCGCAATTTGATTGCCGGGTTTCTTCTGGACACATCAAGCTCAATGCAGGGGACAAAAATACTAAACGCAGTGAACACAATCCAGAATTTCGTTGATGTGATTCACGCCGAACGCAATGGCAAGACAATCCAGAGACAACCCATTCGCGCGTGGATTTATTTGATTACGTTCAACGACAATGCGAATCTGGAAATCCCGTTTCAAGAAATCACAGACCAAACAATTCCAGAAATCAACCGGCGATTGGACCGAATCCGCCCAGATGGAAGCACGAGTTTCGAAGAAGCATTCAAAAAGCAAACAAGCGTGCTTGATGAAATTATGATTCAACTTGACAGCGAAGCAGCAGCAGCAGCAGCATCAGCAGCAGGAGGCGAAAAAGAACCACCGCACTACCACCTTATTCGGTTCTTTGAAACCGATGGCGAAATCACAAAAGGAACGACCGACGTCAAATTGTTATACAAAATGATGCGACAATTCACGCCTCCTGCCAATATCAGGGTGACAAGCGAAGACTATACCATTGGATATGGTTCTGATGTGGATTTGAGAAGTTTGAAAGAACTGTCGGGGCCCTACGAGCCAATCACAGACGAAGACGACGCCGCCGCCCACGCCTCCACCCACGCCCACGCCTCCGCCTCCGCAGAAACCGCCGTTGGGGGGCGGAACCCCCGGCGGAACCCCCCAAGCACACTTGTTACCATCTTGAAACCAGCCGACATTGGATTACAAATGGGCGATATCCTATTCAAACTCATCACGAGATTCGGCTCACACGTTGAAGTCTCTGTGTCATCCGAAGAAGGAATCGTGGAAATATTTGAATATCAGAAGCACGTGTGGAGTTCATCGACAACACTACACTCATTGTTTCACGGCGAAAGGAAACAACTTTGGATACAGTATACGCCAACCACCGACGCCGCATCCGCCACCGCCACCGCCGTCAATGTCAAAATTCAATACGAAAATCAATTTACCGGAAAACAATACACATACAAGTTCGCACACGAAATACCTAACGATGCCGCCGCAGTTGTTCCACCGTCGCCACTTTCAATTTCAACCATCGTGTTTCAACAGACATATAATCTCATCCTGGGAATGGTTCAAATTGAAATCCTGAAGATGTTCCGAGAGGCGGAAGCGGACCGTTACGACAAGAACACCATTGTGCGCGAGGCTTACAAGGCAAAGCGAATGCTGAACGAAATTGACGCACATTCACGACTCAGCTTTCCAAACATCGCAGCCTTCACCGCGAATCTGATGACAGATGTAAAGGTCATTATCGGTTCAACAACAATAATGGATAACAGACAAGAAAAAATGCTGCTTCACGCAAGAAGAATTTGCTCCGCAGAACAAGATGTCTTCAGCACAGGCGCCGATGTTTCGAAAAAATACGTCGAGTTTGAAGAAGACCACGAAGAAGAAGCAAAACGCGTGATTGAAGAAGCAAAACGGGACCACCAGGACCAGGACCAGGACCAGGACCAGGACCAGAACCCCGACGCGGCCGAAGAAACACAAGACGACGTGTTTCATTCAAGAATTCCCACACAACTACCAGCAGACTACTACCGCCGCCACCGCGGCCGCCACGGCAACCAACAAAGTGAAGTCAGGACACTATGTGTGAAAATCGCAATCGCGCGAAACAAGAAAGAAGACATCACCGCAAAAGAATTATACGCACAGATGCGACGAAACCAAGGTCACTACTACGGCGGCGGCGGCGACGACGAACATCACCACCGCCTAACGGACGAAGACACATTCTCAACACCGATGGCGGATGATGTTTACAGGCAACGACGGGTGGGAATGATGCGGCAGATGTCTTCATCATAAATAAATAGATACACCAAATGATGCGCATCCAATAATAAATTGAAATATTTTTTATCAATACATCTATCTACAGAGACGCAATGACAACTACCGCCGCATTAGGGGGTCGAAACCCACACCCCCGCGACACACATATCCACTTTGAAGAAGGCCCTCACAAATATACAATCCAAGGAATCAACGGCGTCACCGCAGAGACGGAATTCACATCCGTGACAACATTAGTCCATCAACACTTCGAGCACTTCAATGCCAAAGAAGTCATCGCCGCAATGATGCGAAACCAAAAGAAATGGAACGACCCCGTCGCCAATGCCAAATATTACGGGAAAACCGCGGAAGAAATCGAAGAGATGTGGTCCAAGGCAGGCAGAGACGCCGCCGCAAAAGGAACGGAGATGCATTACAAGATAGAATGCTTTTACAATGACGCCGACACCGCCGACACCGACACCGCCACCGAGACCACCGACACCGAGACCACCGCCACCGAGACCACCGACCCCGACAATAATCCCCGCCGTTGCTCGCCGGACACCCCCCCCGAACTCCAATACTTCAAAAACTTCCACAACGAACACGTCGCTGGTGAACAAGCGACCCTCCGACCCTACCGGACAGAGTGGACAGTATTTCACGAAGAAGCGCAAATTGCGGGGTCAATCGATATGGTGTATGAAGTCGTCACACGTGAATCCCGTCGTAGGGGGACGGACCCCCCCCCCCTCGCCATCTACGACTGGAAACGATGCCGCGAAATCGTGAAAACCAACCGCGGAAACAAATTCGCCACCCACCCCGCAATCGAGCACATCCCAGACACGAATTACTGGCACTACGCGCTTCAATTGAATATATACAAGTATATTCTCCAATCAAAATACAACAAAACGGTCACAGACCTCTACATCATCGTCCTTCACCCCGAAGCGAAAAACTACCAGCGAATCAAGCTCCCGGATTTACAGTCAGAAGTCGCCGAATTATTTGAAGAGAGAATCCGGAATTTCGCCGCCGCCGCCGCCGCCGCGAAGTAGTATAAAAACAAGCCGCCAATTACATACATACACAATGACAAGCCCAATCGCAGTTCTGATATTCCAAGCATTAGACAACTATAATAAAGCAATGACCGCGACACCCGAAAAACACACACTATCCAAGGCGCTACTCTACACCATCGGAACCAGTATATTCGCCGTAGTGTTATACAAGTCATTGCTACGGGGGGGAACCACGCACTCCACTTTTTTATCCGTATTCCTGAAACCGCTACATTTTATTTTCGGTAACACCGCCATCGCCGACGCCCCCCAAACACCATTTGAAGATAAGTATTTCAAAGAATACGACGAGTGGGTCGCACATCAGAGCGATAAAAACAACCAATCGTTATCCATCGCCGAGCAAGACCACCGAAAAGAGTGTTTAGAAAATATGTATTATTCCACAGTCCGTGAAACCATCGACGATTTTTACGGAGATGCTATTATGTGCTACGACCACGCAACCGCGTCCTTCGCATATTACGCGCGAACGGCAAACATCCCCTACAAATATTTAGAAACGATTTCAAGGAAGTATATGATAGAAACGAACGCTCCGAGAGAAATCCACGTGGATATCAGAGACGAATACAATAAGGCCAAAGACCGGAACAATACCGCCGCCGCCGCCGCCACCGCCTCCACGCCCTCCGCCTCCACGCCCGCACCCGCCGCCGCAGAAGAGACACCCGACGTCTTCGTGAAACTGAAATCATATAATACCGTATCTAACTTGAATTTACATACAACCACAAACGACAAATCGCACAAGTTCGCCACCGCCACCGCCACCACCGCCGCCACCGCCGCCACCGCCGCCTCCACGCCCGCCACCGCAACCCCAGGAAATAAAATATTTCGCGAAAAGGCCAACCGATACTCATATAGAGGCAAAATCACGGACTTTGACGGACGAGCGCCCGCCACCACGCCCGCCACCACGCCCGCCACCACGCCCGCCGCCGCCACGCCATCGACAGGATACGCGGAGTTTAAAAAACAATGGAAGACCACGAAATCCTCGTTATAACCCAAGTAGATATAATATTGTTATATAGTAACCAGAAAGGACGATGTCAATCATAGAAAATGCGGAACGGTATATGAAACGTTATGACTATTTAATAGAAAAACGAGAACGTAAACACAAACAAGGCAAACGACTATCACCGGAAGAAGATGAAGAACTACAAAAATTACGACCCAATGTAGTTACGCCCATATTTGTAATGTTCGAATTATTACACGATATTGTAAAATCAAACCACGAAATCAGACGCGGCGGCGGCAGAGTAGTGACCCAAAAAGGTGGCAATGGCGAAGGCGAAGGCGAAGGCGAAGGCGAATGGACAATGGCAAAGGAACAAGAGTGGAAGCCGCCATCTACTGCGACATCCGCCGCCGCATCCGCCGCAGCCGCCGCCGCCGCATCCGCCGCCGCCGCCGCAGCATCAGGAAGTGCCATCCCGAATCCACCACCGCAACCGTCCGCACCCCCGCTAGAAGACGACGATGCCCCCGACGCAGACGCCGACGCCGACGCCGACACCGAGGACGCAGACGCCAAGGAAGCAGGACGACTTATGGCATTGGAAGAATCGCTACTCCCACTTCTTTCAAAAATCATCGTATTCATCGAGCAGAACAAGAAAGCCGACAAAAAGAAAGATGACGACCTAGACGAAGAAGAGAAATACCCCGATATCGGAACAACCGCCAAGAACAGCGCCATTTTAGTTATACGACGAATCAAGAAATGGTGGAACGACCTAATCCAAGGCGGGTCATCGGACCTTTCTTCCAAAATCAACCTGAAGAAAGCCATCCCGCAACTAGCCGACAACTCAGTCGATATGAATAAATTAAACGAGATGGCGGATAAAGTAATCACCGCAGTGGACCCCCCATTACAAAAAATATCAAAAATCCTCTCCAACGATGTGCGAGATATCGCGTCGTCCTCTGTTGAGGGAATTATGAACGCATTAAGCCTTATTCCGGGAATCGGAACCACACTACAATTATGGCGTCTGTTACAAAATGTCATCGTGATTATGTCAAAGTCGGTGACGACGATGGCGGGGGCGAAAACACAGGGTGTCGCATTGAAAACCAATGTAATGGGACTTAAAGACCAACTGGCGGGAGATGCGATGAATATGGCGCAAGGGGCGGCCAAGGGCGCGGTAACGGGCGCGGTAGGAAGCGCAATGGGGGGCACGGGCGCACCCGACCTAGCTTCAATTGCTTCAGACCCGAAGAAAGCATTGGGAAGTATGATACCACCGGGCGCAGGTGACCTGACAAGTATGATACCACCGGGCGCAGGTGACCTAACAAGTATGATACCACCGGGCGCAGGTGACCTAACAAGTATGATGCCACCGGGCTTGACACCCCAGGCAATGCCAGGAATGCCAGCAGGATTGCCCGCAGGATTGCCCGCAGGAGGCGCAGCCGGTTTGGCAGGTAAATTCTTAAAAGGAGGCACCACCACCACCACCAAACACCCCACCAATCATCTACGTTCCATCAAAAAATACAAACGCGAGTATAAACAGTCACTCCGAGATATACGTAAAACACGCAAAAGGATGATGAAATACATCAAGAATATTATATAACGTCACATCGGTTAGGCATTCTTCGCCTTCCACGCAATATATCCAGAGGAACGCGATAAGTCAAACGAGCTTTCTAGATGCGACTCCGCAATCGCGCAAACACGTTGCTCTAATGGAGACAATGAAGCGAGGAATTGACTACACGACGGAGCCGAGGGCGCCTTTATTTTCAACTTAGGAGGCATTTACGTATTTCGGTGAATGAATGAGTGAACGAATGAGTGAACGAATGAATGAGTGAACGAACGAATGAATGAGTGAACGAACGAACGAATGAGTGAACGAATTTCAATTTTGTATAAAACGAATACTAAAAAAATTGAAATCATTTTCATACATACATACATACAGAGACATCTATCACGTCAGTCATCATCAATGACAACATCAATCGGCAGCAACAACAACAACAACAACATCAAGACCTACCGCCACGAATTCGGCAAAGAATTCATGGCCGACCTATCACGCTTCTCCAAAGTCCATCAATTTGATGACAGACACACCTACAAGAGCGAATGGGCTAAATGGGCCCAACAATACAATATCGCACAGGCAATGGAAATGGAAAAGCGCCGCCTGGAAGAAAATGGATACAAAGGTGACATCGACGACAAGATGTTCAAGGCAGGAAGATACTATTTCAGAAAAAAGACTGCCGCCGCCGCTGCCACCACCACCACCACCGCCCCCGAGTTGTCTGTCCCAGACCTCCCAACGCACACCACAGCGCCCACGCTGACAGCCACCGCCACCGCCACCGCCCCCGAGTTGTCTGTCCCAGACCTCCCATTGAACGTAGCCGCAGGTCACCGCCGCCCCTACATAACAATGTCAAAAAACAGCATCAAAATGATGGACGAACATATCCGCAACGCATCGGCATCATCAACCGAAGAATTCAAACCGTCGTCTTGCTATAGCGACTTCTATCAAACAAAAATGACCTCGGATGAAATGACAAAAGAAATCGGGCTTGTCATTGAAAAATACGAAAAAACCCCAGGCGCCATGTCAAACATCACGCCGGAAGAACTAACCGACCAGATTATGGATAAAATCAAAAAAACATACAAGAACAGGTACTACAAATACACGTCGTCGGCCATCATCACCGCCGCCGCCGCCTCCACCGCCGCCACCGCCACCGCCGCCGAGCAGTAGTTAACCAACAAAAAACATGTGCGGCGCAACGCACAATAAATTTTTATTCTATCAATACAAGAGACAGGATGGCGGCAACCACCAATACAGCAGGAGCAGCAGAAGAATCCAAACTAATCAATCAAGGTTCATACGGATGTATATACTATCCTTCTCTGCCATTTCAACTCAGCCGCGACAAGCATAAAGCCAAAAAACACCACCACCACCCCCCACCAGACGAGCAGCAGCAGCGGTCAAAATATGTGTCCAAGCTACAAAAACACAACTTCCATTCAGAATTTGAAGACTATATTGGGAAGAAAATACAAGAAATCCCATCCTTTGAACTATTTTTCGTCCCTATTTTAAAAACGCACAAGATCGATTTAGCTACAATCAAACAATCATATGTAACCAATTGTGATGCCATAAGTAAATACATCAAACGAAACGGCGAACGGGGCGAGCGGGGCGAGCACGGGATGACATCAAAGGATTACAATATTTTAAACAAAAAGTTCATCATTCAAAAAATGAAATACATCGATGGTATCTCTTTACGTAGGTATATATCGGATATCGGAGCCCAGGCCGAGTCCACGTCCACGCCAGACGGGGGGGGAGGAGGCATCGACGCATACACCAGCGAAAGCGACGACGCAGACGCATACGCAGACGCAGACGACTATGTCTCGAAATCTCTGCGAAAAGACGAACGCCAAGTAGAAAAATACCGTACACAGTTCAAAGCGGACGAACGAAACACAACATCTTTTCATTTAATGTCAATCGTATTCGACATGTACGAGAGAATTATCGACAGTATTCAAATACTAATCAAATACAAACTCGTCCATTATGACTTGAAAGAAAACAACATACTTATCGAAAATACGCAGCAGATACCGTATATTATTGATTTCGGTCTATCCATCGACGTCGCACGACTATTAGAGCATCCGTGGAGTGACAAACAAGAAGAATCCTCATCCTCATCCTCATCCTCATCCCACACCACAATCGACTCGGAGGTGCTATACCGAACCAATTCATCTAAAATATTCCAACACAACTACTTGTGGCGCCAACATTTCTACGTCCACGCACCAGACTATTTTCTATGGCCGATTGAAGTTCATCTGATGACGTATCTTATCAACGAACAAGAGACACTTACCGACGATAGTCTTCGTAAGATATGTTACGAATACATCCGAAATAACAAGGCATTCGCATACGTGTCGAGAGAATTCAAGAAGAAGTTGTTCCGACTATCGGTCGCGACTTTTACGCGGTTTGTTCATCAACCGAGAGAAAAGGTCCTAAATGAATTATTGAAATATTGGACCAAATGGGACATGTATGCCATAAATATAATGTTTATCAAAATATTATATGAGATGGTGTTTCACGTGGACCAGGACAACGACGACCAGGATGACGACCACCAGGATGACGACCACCAGGACGACGACCAGGACGACGACCACCAGGACGACCACGACCACGACCACGACGACCAGGACGAACAAAGACAGAAAATCCTAGACCCACATTATTCATCCGAAGCGAGCATTGTTTTTAAAAACCGCTTCAAAATCAAACTAAAACAAAAATACAACAATGAAAAAATAATGAATACAATACAGATTATGCTGCGTAATATTCACCCGAACCCAGATAAACGAATGACGCCGCAAGAAACAAAGACATTTTTCGTATCTATTTTTTATGAATGCTGAACCATTCGGCTACGCTACCGCTACGCTTCATTCGCTACGCTACCGATCGCGCATTTCATTCGGCTACGCTACGCTACGCTTCATTACAATATTATAACTGTTATGAAACTATTCTATCTACGGTTTAAGAAACGGGAGACGCACTCGCGCCAAAAGGCGCATTTCCGGCCATACCGCTTCCACCTTGCTGCTGTTTCTGCTCTTGCTGCTGCTGCGAGTTTCCACCTTGCTGCTGTTTCTGCTCTTGCTGCTGCTGCGAGCTTCCACCGCGCTTTGCGCCTCTACGACGTTTGCCGCCATTCTGGGAAGACTGGGACTGAGACTTGGACTTCTTATACGTCTTCTTGGCACGCTTCAAGACCTGCTTGAAAGACATATTGCGATTGACCTTCATCGTAGCCTTCACATGGGCCAGCCACGAGTTCTTACGAGAACCGTTCTTGCGCTTTCTGCGACCACCCAACACTGCGCCGGCTTCGGGTTCGGAGACTTTGGTGGCTACGTCGTTTTCACCGCTTTCGGTGACGTTGGGGGTGCCATCGGCGTTGAATTTGGACATTTAAAATTGAACGAAAAGAAATTCAGGTATTCGTTATACTATATATAAATATAAAATTATTAGTCTAAACAAAATGAACTACAACCAAAATTTCATCCACGAATGCGAAGAATTATACAACAAAATCAAACAGAACAAATCCATCCAAGAATGTCTAAATACAGCAGCCGCCGCCGCCGCTCCCGCAGACACGACCGATTCAGTCATAGACATATACGAGCCATTATGGTTCGACATATACGAGCCATTATGGTTCGTATATTATATGTTCTTCGCAATTCACAATCCGAAGATGGAGGGTTATATACAAAAAAAGTCCACCGACGCCGTAGGAAGGGCGCGGAACCCCCAGGATATCATCAAGAATATGTTAAATCGCCGCAACTATACGTCCACTATCGTATTTCAATTATATACGCACGCATATACAAACAAGGGAACCGTAACGCATATCTATCCTAAATACAAAGGCAATATACTCATCAAATCGTTCAAGGAGAATCACCTAAAAACAACCGCGGTGATTCTGAGAAGGGAATGCGGTGCCACCGGCGGCGACAATGCCGTCGCTATAGAACCAACCACCGCCGCCTTAACAGAGTTCTTGGAATACATCATAACGACACAACCGACCATCATACAACCCTACGCCGCCGATACTGTGGTAACGAAAATCAATAACGACATCAATTATAAACGCAAAGACCTCATTATCCTCGCATTAGTGTGTTATATGAAGGTAGACGAAGATGATATCAATAAGAAAAACATATTCATATCGGCAACGGATGAAGAAGTAAAGGAGGCAGTCGCACCCACATAGCACCGCCACCTAGCACCGCCACATAGCACCGCCACCTAGCACCGCCACCTAGCACCGCCACCTAGCACCGCCACCTAGCACCGCCGTGGCGCCGTTGGGGGGCGCAACCCCCCTGGTTTATCGGGCGTAGCCAGCGCCGTTGGGGGGCGCAACCCCCCTGGTTTATCGGGCGTAGCCAGCGCCGTTGGGGGGCGCAACCCCCCGCATAAAATTGAATTAAATCTTCCACACCTTGTATATAAGACATACACACACACAATGGTTCGCAATGAAGGAGGCGGTAATAAAATGAAACATCTTGCGCGAAAGCACGTGAATGGCGCATCACAATCACAAGCCAACAAATTTCTGCGGGTGTCGATGTCAAAAGACGAAATCTATGCGTATATCCTGCGTCTTCTAGGCAATTCGATGTGTATGGTGAGATGCGTTGACGGCTACGATAGATTATGTCAAATTCGCGGGAAATTCACAGGACGGTCCAAACGCGAAAACGCGCTGGGACAAGGCACGTGGGTGCTTATTGGATTACGACAATGGGACGCGGATAAAGAATTCGCGAAGGTATCGTCAAAAACCGAAAAAAAGATACAGAAATGCGACTTGTTGGAAATCTACTCCTCATCGGAGAGAGAGAAACTGCGCGTCCAAGAAAAGATATTCCAGGACCTCATTACCGAAGGTGTCGGTAGTGACGGCGACAGTGACGGTGACGGTGAATTCAAGACCAATTATACGGTGGAATTCAAAGACCAGAAAACGCTAGAATATCAAGAAATAATAGCGCAAGGCGGAAAACTCACGAAACTATCTTCGGCGACGAGCTACCACACGATATACGACCAGATAAGCGATAGTGACAGTGAAGACCACGACCACGACCACGACCACGACCACGACCACGACGACAACGCCCACGCCCACGACCACGACCGCGCCCACGACCGCGCCCACGACCACGACCACGACCACGACGAACTGCGCGTCAAGCACTCGTATACACAACAACTAGAAGAAGTGGATATTGATGACATATAATTCCGCATTCCATTCATTCCATTCATTCCATTCATTCCATT
>Ga0209190_1000257_pt1 | contig 38564 bp, 57 predicted proteins | sample M_140205_XF_Meta_FD_187315 | JGI IMG/M metagenome (GOLD analysis project Ga0209190, IMG submission 187315) | Freshwater microbial communities from Lake Montjoie, Canada to study carbon cycling - M_140205_XF_MetaG (SPAdes) (version 2) | ecosystem: Environmental > Aquatic > Freshwater > Lake...
ACAGGCATATCAGCTATAGTTCTTCTTATCCGATTCCTCGGCCAACTTCATCATCTTTTCCTCTTCGGACATTGAATTTTCACCCTCGGCCATGTCTTCCGACTTGTCCTTGGATTCACTTTCGCTCATGGCGTGTTCCACATTAACGTGGGCAATACCATTCTCAATCATGTCAATCGTTCCGGAGAGTTCAACAGAATCACCTACTTCAGGTGCAACATCTTCGCTTCCATCGTTCATTTCAAACTTGGAAACTGGAAGCATCACCATTCCTGATTTCATCATTTTTTTCATAGGTTTTTCAGATGAAGGAGAAGACGGGGAGGTTTCACCCTCCCCGCCTTTCCGAGGTCCCATACCAATTACTAGCATGGTTCCCATTTAATTATTAGCTGTAGTTGGACTTCGCAACGATGACTCGGAAGAACCGAGGATCGAGTTGCTTGGCAGCGTAGAACGTCTTGAAGGACGCAACGATGCGCTGTCCATACGGGTCGCTCTTGTCAGCGGCATCAAGGATCGTGACCTTCGGAGCGAAGGGCGAGCCAGAGGCTGCGATGGAGGACAAGCTAGGAACACCAAACGCGCCACCACCGAGGAGGACGTTAGCATAGCCGGTGTTAACACCAGTTGTTCCAACGCTGTTTTCAGCGATGCCGGAGGCGGAAGTATTGAAGGTCTGGACGTTAGTCGAGCTTACGCAACTTACCCCAAACAATTTTCCAATTTCTCCCCGAAAAATTTGATCGGGGGCAGAATAGCTCGACACCTTCAACCAATCATCGTCCTGCTGCAAGTCACGGATAACGGCAGGATGCGCGACAAGCGCGTAGCCGTCCTTGATCTTGGGAGCGCGAGCAATGAACAACGAAGTCGCACCATCGAGCAAGTCGGTGGCGGTCATTGCGCTGTTAGCAACGGACGAGGTAGCCCAGGTCGTGCCGTTAGTCGTGTTCTGAGCATAACGGTTATACGATTTGGTGGCTACACCGGTTCCGGTGCTGGTCGAGGAATCCTGCACCAACGCGCGGTGACAGAGTGTGTCAGCGTGGAGGGCGGCATCTTCGCCAAGTTGTTTAGTAGCTTGGGCCAAGTGGGAAAAAAGTTCGGTGGCCAAAACGACATCGGTGAGGATGATTTTGGAGCCGTACTGTACCAGCGTGGCTTCAACCGAAGACAACGTGAGATCACGCTCGTCACCGGAGCTAGGAGTCGTTCCTTCCGACAGAGCGGAGATCGCAGTAATGCTGGGATCACCGAAGCGGAAGAACCGAATGGTTTTGTTTCCACCCGTTTTGGTCGGGTAGGGTGTTTTCATTGCGAACTGCTCCATTTGGAGGAGCGGGATCGCGCGTTCCAGAAGTGCTTTCGAGAAGTAAGCCTGGAATTGCGCTGAGACTGAGCCAGTAGTTACCATATAATTAAGTATCCTTGTTTGTTATGACTACTCAACCTCTGTCAACTTCGCTTGCCATCTTCATCAATTCACGTTCCTGCTCATCGAGCGTTAGTTCGTGAAAAGCTTTAGTTTTGGCAGGACCTTTGGGTTGTCCAGATGCCGGAGTAGTCGCTTTTCTGAGTTGAGCGAGTTCTCGCTCATACTCTGCAACCTTTTTGGACAAATCGGAGGCGGACTCCGCTTGAAGCTTTACCTTTGCAATTCCAACCGCATCCTTAATCCCAGCTGGATAATTGCGTAGGATGGCGTGGTTTTGCAACATTTCCGATACGGCTTTATACAAAGTGCTGTTTGAATCTTTAAGTTCCGGATTAGCCTCGACTTCATCAAGAAGATTTTTATCCCAGGCAGACTTTAGTTCTGCTTGGGTCTTCTGCTCGATCTCGCGCCTGTCCTCAACTTCGACTTCACCAGCTTTTTGTTCAGCGAGTTTTGCAAGATCATCGCGGCCTTCGTCACGATAGCTCTTTGCCGCTTCCCTGTAATCTTCCGCGCTAAACTTGCGATTGCTCGCCTTTGTCTCGCTTTGAGTAGTTTCTGAAGTCTTCCTTGCCCTTTCAGCCTCGATCTGCTCTCGTTCAGCTTTGATTCTGGCTTTCTCTGCTCGGACATCTTCCCACTCTTTCTCAAGTCGCGACTTTGCCTTCTCGTAACGGGTAGGCTTCTTTTCGGAAGCCGACTCCGACTTGTCTTCTGAAGGTTGCGTTGTTAAAGAACTTTTATCTTCCTCGGATTTCTCCTTGGCAGACGAAGCCTCATCCGAGGCCTCTAGTTTTGTTTTTTCGGCTTTTTCAGCAGGCGCGGGTGTCTGCTCGGTATCTCCGCTGGCCTTATCCTCAACAGGTGTTTCTACTTTGGCTTTTTCGTCTTCCTTGGGAGTAGGACTAAAGTCCCGTCCTTCGTCAGCCGCTTGCGCCATAGCCAAGACATCCGCCTCGGTCAGGTTATTTGAATCTGCCATTTTGACCCTTTCTTACACTTGTCGGCAGGGAGTCATTCTGCCTAAAGGCTAGTCGACTACTTGTTCATCCGATCCATCCCCGTAGCCTGGAATGGCGGAGTTGAGTTTTTGGGTTGCAAGCGATTCTAAGGTCGCTACACAACCACGGAAACCTTTAGCATAGCCACAAGCGTCCGCAAGTGCTTCTGATTTCTTCATTACTGCGGTGCCATTTTGACGTAAAGTTAAGTTTAAAAGAATAAGGCTTAATCGCTTTCCTGTGGGTGTGGAAAGGAATCCTGTCCATGCTTTCTCGTCCTCGTCTTCCCACTTGGGTTCATCAACCCACTCTTGGTTGCGGATGAACGCCAATGCTGCCTTTAGTTTCCTCACTCTGAAAACCCACCCTTCTTGGCTTTCATCATGCGCCAAATCTTGGGCTTAATGGTTGAGTTCTTCTTGCTTCGGCTTGTGCCAGCCTTACGGCGGGCGTTGATATTGGCATATAGACCTTTTTTCATTTCGCTATTTTACCATATCCTGGCTGTTGGACAGCTTTATCGCCCATGAGTCACCATTGAATAAAGTATAATCCTTATCACCAATCTCTTCCTTTAAAGCTTTTTTAACAGATTCCCAACTCCAATCGTGACCAGCCATAATCCCGCCGTCTTTAAGTTTCTTGCGCCAGCATTTTAGGTCTGCCAGCACGCCTTCATAGCGATGATCTCCGTCAATATAAACAAGATCGCATGATCCATCCTCTACAAATTCAAGCGCATCCAGGCTCTTTCCACGGCTAAACATCACGTTCTTTAGATCGCATGTGCGCTCTTGGAATGCCTCAAAGACAAACTTCATTGGGCATTGTTGGCTTGCCCTATCGTTAATATCGTATCCGTTAAGCCAAGGATCTACGGCAAGAACTTCTTTGAAATACTTGGCAAGGACAACTGTTCCCTCACCGCTATACGCACCAATCTCAATTGCCTTACCTATTGCACCTTGCTCGTTAGCCCACTTGCAAAGTTCTGCCAAGCCTTCCTGCTGGAAGGCATCCCTCATTACCGGTACCTTCAAGCAGGCATCGGACCAGCTGGTTGGCCTTGCATTGCTTCCGGAGGCAACTGTTGTGCCTGGGCTTTCATTTGGGCCTTGCCTGCATCACGAAGCTGCTTCTGAATAGCGCGGGATGTGTTTGGATCGACCTGTTCAAGAGCCGCCAAGTGCTGTTGTAAATGTGCCATCAGAACTTGCATTGCACTCTGATCGACCTGTTGCTGCCTTGCTTGAGCCGCCTGGTTAAATGCGAACAGAACGGATATGTGCGCTTTGTGATCATCGCTAGGTTTGATTGCGACAGGGAATCCTGTAGCAAGCATCGTTGCAATTTCAGTCGCTTGATCTTCAGCCTGATCGCCAGAGGCTGCGTTCGGATCTTGGAAGAGTCTGCGGACCAGCGATGGATCATCTTGTTCAAGCACAGATTTAACCAGTTCGCCCTGGTTAACAAAAGGATTATTTTGGAACATCTGCATACGAGCTACCGACTTCTGCAATGCAAACTGCCGATTGATAAAGTCCAATCCACCTTTCGGTTCGATTGAATATTCATCATGGATACCATCCGGAGGCATAGAGCCTGTTTCCTCGGCATACCGATACATCAAGTCTTTCTTATTGTACTGCGTGTAAAGCGACCAGCATTGTTTGAATAGATGGGCAAGACCCATCCGGAACATGCGATTACGAAGGTCACCGGAGGCGGCAGCTTGCGACTGCAATGCTTGAATCTCCGTGGCAGTCTTTCGATCCGATACCTGGAACTGCGATCCAGCACCGAAGTCAGGATTGCCCATGCGCTGTTCAGACAGCAAACGCTCCTCAAGCATGAGCTTCTGGAAATCAAATGGAGGTTGGCTGAACTGAACTGGCTTTAATCCCTGTGGCAGGATCTGACCAGGCTGCATCTTCAGATTCGATGTGTTCAACGAGATCGGGTTCTGTGCTTCGAAAACGGGTCGGTTGGCCAGTTCAACGTAATCGGAGAGGGAGTTCTTTAGTTTATTTAGCAGGTTCTCGTTCGGGAGCAGGATCTCTGCAACGCCTCTCGGACTGTACCAACCGCCCCCTGTGACCTCATAGGGGAAATCTACAAAAGGAGGTTCGCCGTGACGATACGGCAAAGTGAAAGGCTTACGGACATCTTCGGTTACGACAAGCGGGCTGTACGTTTCGACCTTCCATCCGTCTTCAGAAGGCGTGTACATCTCCCAAAGAATGATGCGATCATTCTCAGCTTCCTGAGTAATTCCTTCCCGTCTATAAATCTCATCCTGAATCTCACTTCGTAAGCCCACCGATTTGGAGGGTTTACCAGAAATTGTTTTGATAAATTCCTCATCCTGCTTGTACAGGGGATTTGCCTTATAGGAATCGACACTTGTCGAGACGATGTGAACGATGAAATCTGCATCCTTAAACTCCTTTGTGTAGGCCGGAACAATGATGTGGAAAGGATCAATAGCCTCGAAGTCGATGCGCTTCTTGTCCTCATTCCAAATGATCTTCGCAACTCCACGCCCATAGAGCAGGATATTGTCGATGACGGAAACAATCTCTTTTTGGAAATTTGTTTTCTCACGCATGTTGTAGTCAAACCAACGCTCTGCAGAAACAGTCAGCGGGGTCAACTGCTGGCGCATCGGAACAAAGCTGGAAAGGATGTCGTTGCCAATTGCGCTATTTACGAAGGATGGCTTCAGCTTCTCAATCGCTGTGTCGATCAACTGAACGTGAAGGTCGGCGGCGGTAGGCCAAGGCTTGACCTTCCGGCGAACACCAAAGTAGCGAGCCTGGTAAAATAACCGCTGCCGGTTCTCCCATGTCTCGCGCTGATTAAGCGAGTCAATAATTCTGGAATAATATTCTGTTCTACGGCTGTCTTTGGCGTTCATTTGTTGCGCTCCACTTTAAGTTCATATGAAAGATCGTTCACAGCATTTAAAGCTTTTCTGGCCCACTCACGGGTTCCAGGCGTACCCCTGCGGATTTCAATGTAGGTAGGATCTTTCATCAGTTCCTCAACTATCCCTGTTGTGTTGGTTACTGGTGTCGTTGTTGCGCAACCACCAAGAGTCACCGCGCAGATCACGCTCAATAGCGTCACGATTATGCTTCCATTCACCTTCAATGTTCTGGACACGTTTCTCGCGCCAGCTAGGGATGAGTCGAAACACGGCTGCGATGATCTCAAGGATTGCACGCAGCACAAAATCAATTAGTCGATTTTAAGACCAACCGACTTTAGAAAATTTACAACTTTTTCAAGAATAGAATCGTCAGCGGGAGTGGGTGTGAGCTTGACGATGATGCGAGCGGAAAGAACGATGCCACCAATAGCGGCAACGATGCTTGTCCAATTAGCAGTAATCCAGTTCCATACATTCATTGTTTTATCCTCCAGGGTCAAATCCAGCCATGACGGGGTCGTGTGCCACCATCATTTCTTGAAGTGACTTCCAAGTTGGACGCTCTATTTGGAAAGTCAAGTCAAGTCCAACATTTGAGCTACTAAGGCATAATGCCAAAGCGTCCGCCCTATCCGGTGATGCCAATCCCCTAGCGCGCATTGAATCCTTGGATTCCACGCCTAGCTTGCCTTTGCTGTTTGTGATTGTGCGCCTGCATGTCAATTGGGCTGTTAAATCCTCGTCTTCTGGCAAGATGATCTCGGCATCCTCGATCTTCTTTGCCATGCCGTACCACATCTCGGCTGACCGGTTGGTATAGGCATTGTTGTCGTATGCAGACGCGCCAAAGTTGACCCTATTGACAGACCATCCGGATTCCGCCAAGGCATCGCACATGACCATACCCATGCCACTCGCGTCAGCGTAGATGTTGTTGGCTTCCAGCCCAGCCTTCTTAAACTCGACTATAAACCTACCTACCGCTGCCATCGTGTCTTTCTCACGCCATGCAATCATTGGCAGAATCTTGTTGCCATCACTTATGCAAATCACGTTCTGATCGCCTCCGGCAGCAAAGTCTACCCCAGCCTTCCTTACCCCTGGCTTGAATCTAGGTGGTGCATTATAGCAGTTTTGAAGCTGGTTTAAATTAATGACAAGGCTTTCTGCACCTATGTCGACAAACTCGCCGTAGATCATGGAGCGGGTTAGTGGGTGTTTCTCTCCGTACCGCTGGGTTATCTCATCAATCTGCTTCTGCGTTATGTGTGGGCAGTCGAAGGCTGTGACAGCGTGCTTTGACCACATGTTGGCTTCCTTGGTGAATGCCCTATAAAACGCACCGCTGGTACCTCCAGGGCTGGATGCGATTAACAAGCGGGTTGGTTGACACCGGCTGATGGCCTCGAATAGCGGATCTGCGACAGTCTTGGCTTCGTCCACTACCATCAGCAATGGGTGATATTCGTGGTCCTCGGCATGCCAACCTTCAGCACGCCCAGGGTCGGTAGCTGAGTAGCCTATAATGCGTGATGTGTTGCCGTTGGGGTGGAGGTAGCGGATCTCGCCAGATGTGACCTCCCACGCGCCACCAAGCTTGGCAATGTGGTTGCGCAGGCTAGGCCAGAGTTGGCTTTCGACTTGACGAAAAACGCCTGCGGTTGTTACGGCGATTGAGCGCGGGTAAACCAGCGCATGCCATATCAGAATCGCTGAGATTACTGTGCTTGTCTTGCCGGAGCCGTTTGCCGCACGCAGGGCTACACGACAGTCTTTAGGCTCAAGATCACGCAGTACCTTTCGTTGCCAATCATACAGATTGATTCCAAGGACGTTAGCAGCGAATGCGGCTGGTTTGGATAGGTCTTGTAGAATTTCTTCTTGGCTACGTTTAGGAGGCTTTGGCATTAGTGTGAGTTAAGACCTCTTTTTGTTTTGTGCCAGAATAATTTAGGGGGGTATATGCGTATTAAATGGTGGCTGGGGGCTGGGCGGGTGGCGTGGTGGTGTATTTGGCCAAGCTTTCTTTCCTTGGCTTGCGCCTTCTCATGCTTACTTTTCTAGGTTTAGGAATCTTACCAGGCATTGTGGTTACAATAGTTTGCGTGCCATCTGTCGCACAATAGCTATTGTCTCGAATTGGTAGAGCCGGTTTCTCCGCAATTACTTCCGCTTCAATAACTTGTGCCTTTTTTCTTCCAGCAATTCCCGCTAGAAGTTGAGCCAGATTACCGCTGATTCCGTGAGTGTGTTCTTGCGTAACTGCCAGGCGTGCAGATGGTTGCGCCCAGTTGTACCCTCTCTCAAGCATCCATGCTTTCGCTTGCCACGATTTCTGGCCAGCTAACTCAATATCACGGAGGAGAGACAACTCGTGTTTTTTTCTGGCTGTCTCCACTCTACGAGCAAAATCTGGTTTTCTTTGTGACCAAGTGCGAATGGTTGAAGGATTCACGCCGACCAATGCTCCCGCTTTTTCCAAGGTGAAACCAGATCCGCAAGCTGAGATTATTTCCTCGGCAATTTTATCGGTGAATATTTCTCGTCCGTTTTTTGACTTTTCAATCGTGGAACCGGATTCCGTTGCGCTTTCGTCCATAGGTAAAATCTATCATAAAAAAAAATATAAAAAAGATGTTGACGCTTTCAAGCCCTTTGGATTAGTCTCTCGCTTATGAGAACACACACACAACTGACGGCCAACCTCCTTGAGGTTGGGAAACGATATTACATGAAATCAAACGACACTTTTACCGAAGTGATCTGTGAGGAGATGATCGTGGTAGATCGTGGCTTTTACGGCCAGCCAATCTATCTCATCGCTCGTGCTTCCGATGGTGAGAAGTTTATGATTACCAGACTACGGAAGGATCACTTCGAGGATGCAAAGGGTCGGAGAGTTGGATTTGTTGAGTTCTCGGAAATTGTCTCTTAACCAAAGAAAGGACACGCATAAAATGGAAACAAACAACATCACAAAAAGAAGTGCTGGAATTAAAAAAGTATGGATCAATATAAAACATGATGACTTCAGAGCAGAAGTCCAAGAATTACTTAAACCGGAAGATGGGAAAAGTTTTGTCGTTTGGGTTACTGATTATGTTGCCAATTCGTGGGAGGAGAAATTTGATTCTCTTTCCGTGGCCATCGCAAGGGTTGGGTCTTATGTCAAGTGTTCGGAAAATCCGAATCACTGGATGCCCGAGCCTTGGGTTTTCTCTGAAAAGGTTTTAGAGATTCTATAGTAAAAAGCTAGGCGATCAGACCCCGAACACATCCGCAAAGGTGTGTTTCGGTCTGGCCGATAGGCTGGAACAAAAGAAACCAAAAAGAAAGGAAACGACACACAATGACAACAGAAACAATAGAAAACGACACAAGGAAAGAAAAAGCAGAAGCACGGAAAGCAATCCGTGAAGCAGTAAAGCACCAAAAGAGAGTTGATGAAGTAAAGGAACAAGCACAGCTTGAGTCCTTAACCATCACGATCGAATGGAAAAAGAGTCGCACTTGGGGGGCAAATCCTCACGCTACTGGTGAGGCGATAACCAAAGACGGATTTAGATTGGTTGGAACGGCAAAGGCCAGCGGTTGCGGATATTGCAAGCGGTCAACTGTTATCGCCGACCTTTTCAATCAATTCTTGCGTCATAAACTATATGACAAAAAAGTTTTAGCTCGTTTGGCGGTCAAAAAGCCTTACGGAATATCATTGCCAAATGATGATCAAAAATGGCTTCCTACTTTTGACGGAGGAATCGGCGAGGGCTGTTATCGTAAAATATCGGAAGCAATCGGCGGGACTTGGGAACTCATCACGCATACCGACAGTGTGGAAGTTTACCAATACAAGGAGATCAAAAAATGATCTGCTTCTCCATTTACTCTCGATCCGGTTCTTTCGTCTGCCGTTTTGTGGAACGCAGCCGAGCCGAAATGTGGAGGAAGTTTCACGGCATCCAAGAATATGTAATCAGAAAGGAGGTGTGGGAATGAATGTTCCTTATATATTCGCAAACGGACTAGTTTGCGGGATCGTGCTTGCATCATTTGTGTTCTTCATGGGAAGGAAATAATCCCTCCTCGTTCCACCTCGTAACGGAGGTGGGCGGAGGATGGATTCTGGCTCTCGCCTGGACATCCTAATAAACGGCAGCGCAGCCATCAGCCGGTTGCGTCTTTACAACAAACGGCAGCATAGCCATAAGGAGATCAATGGACGAAAAAGAAGTCATAAGAGAATACTTTTCCCGCCTGGGGAAGAGGGGCGGGAGCGTTAAAGGTCCGACCAAGGCAAGGGCATTGTCCAGGGAACACTATCAAACGGTAGCCCAAGCACAGCGTGAGCGTTGGGATAAGTGGCGGCTTACAAACGGAAAGCCAGCCATCAAACGGTAGCCTAGCGACCTATACTGCAACAGCAGGCTCGGTTGCCTAACGGCCTATTAATCGCTGGTAATGGCTCAACCTTAAACTTAACGCTATGCTCTGGCTGTCCTCTACTTACCTTGCCACCAAGACGCTTTCTAGGCCTATCCTGGCTCGATTTTAGGCTATCCTGATGCCTATTCTTGCCTTCCTTTACTGCCTTACGTCTCATCTACCTCATCCACATCAAAGTCCTTGGGAATCGAATCCTTGAGCGATTGTAGGTCCTTCTGATGCTTCCTAAAGAACAACGACAGCCTAGCCACAGCCAAGCTAATCTCCGCCCACTCAGTCTCGAACACCTCGAAGCTACAATTGTTCTCCATGTCATTCACAAGCTGGCACAGCAAGCGGAGGACTGCATGCAACTGCGCATTCTCTGCGTGCAGCAGCCGGATATACTGCATCTTCAGCCTATCTGAGTCTTTCACCTGGTTATTGTAGCACACTGGCTCGCACCCTTTTCAATTAAAAGTGAATCGCACTACGGGAATGAGCGTAGCGGTAGGGGTAGGACGGACTAAGGAGTCCTACCTCTACATTCCCTCCGTGATTGTCTTTCATATATATATATGAGTCTGAATGCTCAATAAATGACAGCGAAATGACAGGACCTAGAAAGTAACTTGGTTGGCAGTATATAAGCCGTTGTCTGATAGTATCTTGTTAGCTTTTGACAGCCTTTTAAGGTGGCGATAGAAAGTTGACTCAGATACTTCCAGCTTTTCCATGATGTGACGGCATAAATCTCCTGCCAGCCACTCCTTGCTACCCATCTCTGTCAGGAACCTTTTATCGTCAACCGCCTTGTGTGCGCCTGGTTTCTTTAGCTTGTCGGGGTTAAGGCTGAAGTTCTGGCGGAACAATGGATATCCCCATTGGACTACGAAGGCATCCATAGGCGAGAAGTTGCGGAGCGTGACCTCGCAGGTGAAGGTGCGCTCATCCTCCTCGTGAGGTGTGAGAACGACAAGGCTATCGGGGTTACGCGCAAAAACACCTGACCCGCTGAACCTGTCAATGGCCTCGCTGCCACTCTTATTACCCTTGGAGAAGTGATGTGACAGGATGATTGACAGATTGTGGCGTGTCGCAAGATATTCAAACTCGTTCATCAGCTCGCCCATATCTCCAGCGGAGTTTTCATCCCTGGAACCCATCAGCATGTAGTTTGGGTCGAGGATAATCGCTTTGTACCCTCTCCCCTCAATCTGCTTCTCGATCATGGGGCGGATTAGGGTTAGATCGGCAGCATGCCCTCGCAGGGTCCAAACATCAAAGTCATCGACCTTCCCTTCCAATCCCTTCGCCTTGATTACATCCGCCAACCTGTTGCGGAAACTCCATTCTTGGATCTCGAAATTAATAAACAGCACCCTAGCCTGGTGCGTCTGCTGTCCCCACCAAGGCACACCGGCATGGAGCGACAAGGCAAGGTCAATCAGCGACCATGACTTGTAAGCCTTACTGCCTCCGCCAAGGAGCAACTTGCCACCTCGGTGCAACATCCCATCAATCAGAACCTGCGGCGCAGGCATGTCTTCACGCACCAACTCTGAATATGATTTGATCGGAGGCCATTCATCCACCGGCTTTGGTTTCAGTCCTAGTGCTACTGCTGGCTCAATCATTTCCCCTCCTTGCAGAACCATAGAAGGCTCTGTGTTTTGTCTTCTCTTTTTGCCCCTGCCATCCTCACCGGCTGACTAGGCTTGAATGTTGCAGGATCGCATCCGAGCGGAACAAGAAAAGCTTTTAATTGGTTTTCCCACTCTTGCTTAACCGGACTCTCGAACCATCCGTGTAAACTCTTACCGGCTGTGTCAACGATTGCGTGCAACTTCATTCGGAATAAGTCGCGCATTAGCTGGAACACCGCGCCCATCTCCGGTTTGGTCAATACATCCGACTCCACGACTAAGTACCGGCGCACCTCCACGTTGTCATTAGCTCTGCTAATAGTTCCAGACTTGAACACGGCTCCGGTTGTAAACTGACCCACTGGTTGCGTCAGCTTCATCCAATCCTCTACACGCTGAAAGTTCTTTGGATGGCTTCCGCTATCCTTGACCGCGCCTACCCACACAATGTCATCCGATTTAAACAGCGACAGAATCCCGTGGTAATCATTAAACCCATCCAACCCTTGCGGACTGCTCTCGTACATATCCGCTGGGTCCCAGCTATAGTGGGTCAAGTACCTGGCCTTGTTCGACTCTGCAATCGTTCCGATCCTATCAATGATTTCACTTTCAGCATCCTTCTGGATTACCAATGGCCTTGGTATGCTTGACCCACCCGACATAATATTTACCGGCCTGTATAACGGATCATCCAGAATCAACTTGCGCAGTTGCTTGTTTACCAAATCTCTGTGCGCAACGCATGAGGTATGCCAGCAGAACACGGTGGGAACGTTGTCAATGAAGACTGTGGTATCTCTCACCCTGGTGTGGCTGGTGTGGGTATGCTCCCCTGGACACTTGCACAGCCCGTGGTTCTCGGACTGCCAATCCACCGACCCGACTACTGATTCAGCTTTTGATTGCGCGTTCATATAAAAAACATCCGGCTTTGTTTCAAGTGGCGACACACATGGAGGCTCCAGCCGCAGGATCTCCCTGCGTACCATTCGCCGGATTGTTTTCTAGTTTATGAAGTGACTCATAAAGTTTTGTGAGTTGGCTATAGTTGCACCTTGTGAACCGCTTGTCATCATCAAACATTTTCTCCCATTCGTTTTCATCAAGATCAGTTCCATATCTTTCAATTGTTTCAATAGATTTAGAATCTATTTTATACCTAAAGTATCTATAAAAATTGCGCAATTGATGATCTGAAATCTGCTCCTTCAGCCTCGATACCTCAAGCATCTTCTCTGTATTAAGCAATTTCTTTTCAAGTTCTGTGATCTTGTATGCAAGCCTCCTTGCGTTCCCATGCTTATCTCCACCAATAGTTCGATTGCACTTACTAAGGTAGAACCATTTATTGTGATACTTGTCACCAACCCTAACTCCCGTCTTGCGTTTGGCGGATGCCTCTACTGCCGGAATAATCCAATACTCATTCAATGGTATTGATACGCATACGATAAAATCAACTTCCCTTGGGTCATAACTAGCTCGGCTAGTTGAGCATTTATGAACAAGTTTGGAAGTGTGGAATGATGAATATCCAGCAGAATATTTCTGCACAGTTGCCTTAACCTGGATTCTGTTGATTGACCTATGATCCCATGCGATCAGATCAACCCCGCAATCCACATCTGGTTCGGCTACGTCAAATCCTTTAAGCAGAAGTTCTGCCTTAACCTTCATCACGCCAGCCGCACCAATCTTTCGATTGGCGTTCTTATCCATTTGCCTCTATCCCCCGCCTCTCCTGCTCTGCCTTGATAGCAGCGTCAATCTTTTTGCATTCGGACATAGTGAAGAACTCATCCTTACACTCAGGGCATTGTGTTCTGGTTATGTTGGGTGCGGTGAAAGGCTCGCCGTTCAGTTTGCAAACCGAATCCATCTTGAGATCGCCAGTAAACTCAATCGTGTTTGACTTGCGACAAGTAGGGCATAGCTCTGCTGGCTTCTTTAATGCCTCCAATATCCTGTCAACCCTTTCTACTGATTGCCAGGGCAAAATGGTGTGTCTGCACCTAGGGCATCTTTCTAGGTCGAGGTCTTTAATAGTTTCCCCACCTATGTGGTAGTCCTCGACTATTGCCTCGTAAGTTCCTTTCCAGCATTCTGCACACAAACCCTTCGGTGGTAGCATCCCATTCTCCATGGCAAGCTCGTCCATGCCCTTAAGCATTCTATCCGAAATATCAGAAGGTCCGTCCTCAAGCCAACAATCATCTTGGGTTACGCAAAGCGTGTAGGTTTCCTCGCCCCAACGAAACTTTACTTTGTTCATTTCTTCTCCTCCAACTCCATCGCCTTCTTGCTCGCCTCAACAATATCCTCGGCTTTAATATTGCGGAGCGCATTGCACCACATCTGAGTCTTGGCTGTCTTGTTTGTCGCATCCTTGCACTTGGCCTGAGGCAATCCTGCATGCGGCCTGCATGGGGCATGAGGACATACTTCCGGCTTAAACACCGACACGTTCAGAGGGTAGAATTGCATTCTGTCAATTGGATCATACGATCCCCACAGCGACACGCACGGCGTATTAAGTCCGGCAGCGATGTGGTTTACAGAACTATCCGGTGCCACCACAAAGTCTGCGTTGGCCACGATAGGGAACAGCGAGCGGATCGCCTTGGTCGTATTGAACAAGTCAATGACTCTCGGATGATCGACATGAAAATTGTTGCTATTGTCCAGCCCAATAATCACGGCATGATGTTCGGGGAAAGCTTCCAGCAATGCTAGGACTGCATCCTGCCCCATCTTGGGTGGGTAGGTGCGAGTAGGTCCGGACGATGAAACGTGGTAGGCAAAATACTTCTCTGGTAACGGCCATTTGCCTAAAGCCTTGATCTCTTCATGGTCTGGTTCGATTAGGTGAAGCATGGGCTTGCAATACTTCGCCATCGTCTTCTCATCCCACACGCCCATCCACTCGTAGATCCGCTTGTAGCAATTGCCAGGACCAGTTCCGAGTTTCGTTTCCCCAACCTGACCGCTGAACAAATCGTCCGTGGGTAGGTGCGCATCGTATGAATCCCAAGCCTCTAGGGTGCATGGCAGCGGGTAAAGCTTTGCGCCTAGTCCTGCATAGAGCGGAAGGTTCCTAGCCGGTGCGTAAACATCGACTATCCCGCCAGACTCCTGCACCAAGTAGTTTACGAATGCAGTTGCGATCACGGCATCCCCAATCGCTCCAGCCCGATACACAGCTGTCGCTCCGCCTGTTGATCTGCCCTTATAGTACGGCTTGATCTTGTGTGGGCATGGGATTGAATCTAACCATATCCCACCGGTCAATTCATCTGGAATGACGTAGGTATTGCGAACATGAAGAAGGTTATCATCCACCTTGTGGATTGAATTGGTTTGGTTTGTCCATAGTTTCATTTGTTATCCTCCATTACTTGGTTGATGCATCTGATGATTTCCGCCGCGACTTGCGGGACGATGGCATTTCCGAGTCCACGCAGTTTAGCCACTCGGTTGGGTACCCCATGAGCCACGCGACCCACGTTGGGTTCAGGGAGCCATTTACGTGGTTGCCATCCGCCGTCACCACTCTCCCCAATGTGTCGACCCTGTTCTTCCCGTCTTTCCTTATCGTTGCCCTCAACTCCCCCGTGTCCTTCCAATCCCGTGCGCTGGCTGTTGGAAACATCACTGACTCGTTCACCGCTCTCACCAGACATCTGAACCGATTTTCTTTCGGATTCACGTTCGCTGAATTGTCCACCGTTGGTGTCGGCCACATCTTTACCGCAGTTTGAAGAGTTGCCCCCCACTTCGTTCCGTTGGCTGATGTCCTGCTCTTGCCGTCCTCGCTCACACTTCCGCTCTTTGCTCCCGTGTGTGCTCCCCTCGGACACGCTGACGGAGTCGGCCATATCTCTGGCGATGATCCAAACTCTGTCTCTTCTGTGCGGCGCGTCGACGGCGCAAGCTGGAATAATGATCGGTTCGACTTCGTAACCTTGACCTTCCAGATCAGCGCACACCTGGTCGAGTGCCAAATTGACGATCCCAGCAACATTCTCACCAATGATCCAAGCTGGCCTTGCTTCTTGTATAACTCGCAACATTTCAGGCCAGAGGTAACGGTTGTCATCCTTGCCTCGTTGCTTGCCTGCGACTGAGAATGGTTGACATGGAAATCCACCTGTGAGAAGAGTGACTCCTGCGTATAGCTCGCCTCGTACTTCGCGGATGTCTTTGTGACACGGTACTTCGGGCCAATGTTTTTTGAGGACTGCTTGTGCGTATGGCTCGTTGTCACAGAAGCCAACGGTTCTATATCCATTCCACTTTGCTGCCAAGGCAAATCCTCCGATCCCGCTAAATAAATCGAGATGTGTTTTTTCATTCACTTTCACTTATTTCCTTACACACCAAAGCCGCAGCATCGACCAAGGCAATGATCTGGATAATGTCAATCGCATGTCCGTGGTTCGCGCGATCCCTCTCTACCGCCAGTTTTCCTCTGGCAGAGAGAAGGATGTCGCACGCCCACTTGAGGCGGTCTTTTGCCTCTACTTCCATTACATTCCGGACCGCATGCGAAATTTGCGAGGTGACTTGTTGCTCTTGCCAGCAGCCGACAGCGCAATGGCAATCATCTGCTTGCGGGAACGAGGCGTTCCGCCTGCTCCACGCTCTTTACCTTTCTTCTTATTGTCCATCGCCAGTTCATGCATGTTCTTCGATACGTCTTTGCCTAGTGGCATTGTGACCTCCTATGCTGTTTCTTCACCAACCACATCATCCCATGTGGCCTGTTCCCCATGCCATACCTGAGACTGCGTCCGCAGCCAATTAGGCTTATCGCCTGGAGTGGTGAAGCTTGATTCTTTCCAAAGGACATTGTTACCAGGGACCGCTGTGATACGCCCATTGAGAAGTGCGATGAAATGATGTGACTTGGTTTGTTCCGGAGCCATTGAGAATCCATCCCCGTAAGGTTCGGCTGTGAACATGTAGCGACCAACCTCCCATGTCTTCCTGCTGGCAATCCATACCCTGCAAGACAATCCCATGAGATAATCGTATTCAATCGTTGTGAAGTTCCAGCCAAAACAATCCCATCGTTGCGCATCGTTAATGTCCCAATCCATAATTGCAATCTCGCCATGAGCCAAAGCGTGCAATGGCAAGCCTCGGTACAGCGCACCGCACTTGAGCATCACAGTGCAACCCCAAGCTCGCCCAGGTACTGCGGTTAGTCCGAACCAAACAGCGTCTTCCAGACCTTGCTTCTGGCCATCAGAGACAAACTCCATGTCGCACTTGACATAGAGATGGCGAGGCAGATTAGCAGCGTGGGTCATCTCCATGCTGATCCTGTAAACCAAGCTACCAACACCCACCTAGTACCCCATATCGGAGCACGGGCGCGATGTTCTAGGTAGGACGGGAACCAACATCCGGCTCCCTGTTCTCGGATAAACTGCACGTTGTCGATGTCGGCCTTGATCTGCAATCCACCACCCAAATATTCAGAAGGATCGGATAGGTTGACTACTGCCGTAAGTTTCCTGTCGCTTCCGTTGTATAGGTCATAGTGCCACATGAATCTCTGGAATGCGTTGTACTTTAGGATCTGTAACTGTTGCACTCCGGTAATATCAAACCTCCAATTATCATCGTTGATAGCCTTGGTAAGCTCATTCATAATGTTGTAGATCCATTTATGATGCTGGCTGTTTGGAACCCAGCATGACGAGCACGTTCTGGTGTATGATCTTTTTGTCGTTCCATCCTTGTTCATAACAGCCGCGCGTTTCATTCCTATGATCTGCGCGTCATCCCGCAACATCATGCATTGCGCCGGAGTGAGAACATATCTGTCAACCGCTGCGCTCATTAACTTCTGTATATATTTCTTTTCCATTATTCTAATTCCTTTTTTATCCAGCAGAACAATGCATAAACACCAAACAACAGGAATGCGAGTAAAGATGCCAGCAGGGACATGTAAAGAACAACCCAGCAAGCAACCCATGCAAAATCTGCTATTGCTGTGAGCATCATTTTGTATCCTTGAAGACTCGCCTAATCAAAGTCTTGTTGTCAATAGGAACACCGGAGGCTCGGCACCAAAACCCAACCGCACCGATCTTAAAATCTCGGATTAACTTCTGGATCTGGTGAACATTCTTGTACTCCTCGCAATCACCAAGGAAGAATCTCTTGCCAAGGTTACGGCGCAGGATCTTCATTCCATCAATCACTCCGCGCCGTTGAAGTAACCTGACATCATCAATCGCTCGCTTGGCAACCTCTCCGGCCAATTGCTGTAGCTTTTCATCGTAGTCTCCCTTGGTAAGATGGGTCGAGCGCATCAGTATCTCCTCTTGGTTTTCTTCTTGTGATTCTCAACCCATTTGGCGTACTCGTTCCATAAGAAGGCTGCATTCTGCGCCTGTTGCTTGGTATCAAATATGTCAGTCAGAGGAGGTAAACCATTCGCTGGCACAGCCCCTAATAAGCGAGGACCAATCGTGTATCCGGCTGTGGTATGGATGCGCCATTTCCCACATTCGGCAACCACCTTGACTGTGGTCATCGACCAAGCTCCACAAGCTTGGCATCGTCAGACTTAATCTGTTCAATCAATTTAGGCATGTCTCCGGACTGCCCAGCGTAATGAATGCAGTACGCATCCTTGTAGCGGTCTAGGCCAAAGTGCGATTCTACGCTGGTCATGCAATTGTATGCCGGATCAAGTTCCTGTAGCGGAACATTCCACAAGTGGATCATAATGTTCATCCAGGTCTGTTCTGCAAAATGGTTTGGCAGCAGTCCAAGCGGAGGCATCGACAGCACACCAGCAGCCTTGGATGAGATCACAAACACGCCTGTGTTGACGTAGAACCTTGGATCAATCTGCGCCCCAAACGCGCTGGCAAGTTTCCCCATGTGATACTTGCGATCCAAAAACGCTCCCTCATCAAATGCACAGAACATGTTTACTTCAGCACCCATATCATCGCAGTCGTTTGCAATCAGAATATCCGAGTCAACAAACGTGATCTGCTCATATCCCTTTGTGGCCATGATGTTCCCAATTGCTGACTTGCTATATTGCACCGGCTCGACCAATGGTTTCTCAAGCGCAAGGAAATCAATCTTATGCCTCTTGCAATAAGCCTCCATCCTTGGCCTGGTAAGATCCAAAACCTTCTTCCAATCATCCCCGAATGCCTGCGTAACTAATGCACGTTTCATTCTTTATTCCTCCGGTTGGGTTTAACTTCTTTCCATACATCAAACTTTTTATCCATATCGACAGACCAAAGCATGAGAGTTTTATAAAGTCCGTATCCAATTCCAATCTTCATAATGGTACGGCTTGTCATATCACCTAAGCAATAAAACAACCAAGACAATGCAGCTTTCATTTACCAGCATCAAAATCTTCTTCTGCTTGGCGGCACAGCGCATCATCTGCCTTTTCAAGCAAATCTTTGTCTGGATTTTTGATGTATTCAGTATCAGTTGAAATTTCAATTTTTGACATAATCACATTGTTGACCACTTGGGCATAGTAATGCTCCCTATATCCAACTGGACCAATATCCTCTGTAATTGTATCAATCTCTGCGTTTCCATATGCAGTATATTTTTTACCATTGAACTCAAAATCAACTCCTACATCTTCCATAATCATAATCTTGGTACCTCTTTCTTTATTTGTGCTAACACGAATAGCGACCTTACCAACGCACGCTCCAAGTGGTCAACACTTGTTTCACCATTGTTGTCAGGACATGGTGAGGATTTGTGAAGTTGCATCTGCGCTGTGGCAAGGTGGCGAATAGCACGCGCAATATGGTAATCGTGCGTAGGCCGATCCTTCTCCAGCCAATCTCCGTAGGCAGACTTATCCGATCCCTTGCCCATAACACGCCACACAATCTCCTGCGCAGCATTGCCCATCTCTTGGATTGTTGGAGCGTTCACAGCTTCATGCCTGGAGGCGTGTATTGCTTGACCCAAGACCAAACCTTCTGCATCGCGCAGAAAGCTATTCCGGCCTGGTAAAGCTCATCCTCGTCCCAAACCTTCGTCATCAACTTGGTTGGATCGTTGGATGCTAGGACCACAGATACACAGGCGCACTTAGGATTTTCGCTTGCCGACCTGTAGGCCCAAAGTTGAGCGCAGTCCGTATCGTAGAACGGATCGTACTTCGGATTAACCTTTCTGTTCTTTAGGTCGATGATAGCGTCACCCACATTGCGTAGCTTGACGTAGGCATCACACCTGCCCGCATACCCTCCGCCGACAAGACCCTTTTCGCACCAGTACGTTTTCTCAATGTTTGCATCGGACCACTTCTTAAAGGTTTCGATATACGGAGCAAGTGTTTCATCTCCGGATACGGCTCTTCCGAGTAGGATGTTCTCCATTTCGGTATGCATTTTTGTTCCGTGTTCCGCTGCCTTCCCTGTTGATTCTTTCGAGTCTTTAACGACCCTCTTTGCGTAGTCTTCGAGTGTTTCATTTTCCTCCTTTGGCAGCGTCAAGCATGCCATGATTGCCTGTTCGATCTTCCAATTGGTAAGCTGTGGTTTGTCAAGAATAGATAGGATGCTTGTGACACTAGGGTACAGAAGCATCTTCCTGGCATCGGCCACAGTCGTGTTCCGAAAGTTTCCATTCTTGCCCATAATAGTATGGGCGGATTCTCCATTTTCTTTGTACCAATGACCCGCCTGGTCACTGTGGACCAGACGGGTATTGGATGGCTCCTTACTGGTAATAATAAGTGCCATATAACTTAAAACGGTACGTTTTCGCCGTTGCCGTCTTTGTCTCCGATTTTGACAGGACCAGAAGACGATCCGGATGCTCCAAATTCCTTGGATGCGCGGATCTTATCCTGCAACCATTCTGGCATATCCTTGAACTGACCGCCTTCCTTCTCCTCGATCTCGTAGTACATAAGATCGTTGGTGGTTTTGGCAGGAGCAGTCATGCCTTTGGGAAGCTTGGAAGCTCCGGCAATCGCGCAGTACTGCCTTCCCTGCTGGCTAGTCTTGTGGATCAATGTCAGCATGGCTGGCTTTCCAAGAAGGTTCTTCAAGCTGAATGCCTGTAGTTCCTTGGCCGTGAATGTCTGTCCGCGCCATTGTTCCAAGAGTTTCCGCAAGCTGGCTTTCTCGCCAAGGCTGCGGGTTTGCTCGATGGATACTACCATCGGCTTGGATACCTTGGTACGCTTGCCATTCTCCTCAACCTCGAACTCGTCCGTTTGATCCGGAAGCTCGAAGGTTAGGCGAACTTTGGGTGAGAACTTTTTTTGTCCTTCCCAATTGGTTTCCTGGTGACCTAGGTCGACCAAGCTGTAAAGAACGCCAACTGTTGCACCGGCTTCGGGCAACTTGCGTTCCGTGTTCTTTGATGTTTCGCTTAGGGTTAGTGCCATGTTATTTCTCCTTTATTTATTTGGGTTTTGTATTGGTTGTATGTATGTCGGGTGAAGTTCGTCTGGCTTTTTAACCCAAAAGCCTCCGCCCACTGCGGTGTGCGTTAAAGCATTGGCATGCTCAATCTCCATGCGAGGAGGAGCGATTGTTCGCGCAAGTTCACAAATGTCATCGGCTGTCAAAATGACTAACCACTTCTTCTCTCCGTTGCGCCGGAAGAACACCGCTGGGATTTTGCCATTCGGACAATCGCGCATGGCCTGTTGCATCCATGCTTCCGGCTTTAACTGCTGGCAACGCTTGCCCTCAATGTGAAATGGAAAGTTTTCACAAACCACATCCCCGCTACCACCCTCCGGATTGCCTGCGTATTGTTGGCTACGGCGAGCCTTCTGCCATCCCTGCTCGCGTAGGTATCCAGCCAACTCCCGCTCTCCCGCTGCGCCCTTTGCCCTGCTATTGATTTTTCCCATCCGCTGGTTCTAGCGGAACTACCCATGTCGGGTCAACAACCAAATTTAATTGCGATAATACTTATTAGCTTCGCTAATATCCCTATTGAACTGGCGCATCATTTCGTAAACAGTCAAACCTTCTTTAATCTCTGGATGCTTGTTCAACCATGCAATTGCCTCATCGAAAGATTGGACATCCCTCATGGCATCCTCAAACTTTGCCCAGGCTTCTTGTTCTGTCATAGGTTATTGAATACTCTCCAGCTTTGACCTGTCGAGGGACAAAGCTTTGTGGTCAATGTTCTGCACTTGGATATTGGTAATAGCCAGAAAATGTCATCGTGCATTGCCCAGCACGCAACATAATCGACCCCGCTAATCGGCCTCTTTGGGATATTAAAACCATTGCCAATGGATGTCGTGAACCTGTATTTCGTTCTACCAGGTTCAATCACTTGTGCCGTCTTTACTTGGATGCGGGAGAACTTTCCGTTCTTTTCTGCCACCAGGTCATAGCCGGAAAAGTCTTCGTATGGCTCAAGCACATTGTAGCCACATCGTAGCAACGCGCCGGTGACGCGAGCCACTCCGATTGCACCAACTTGTCGTGAGCCTAATTTCATGCTTGACTCCATTTGGTGGATACTGAATAGTTTTCACATGAAAACAATTCAAATCTTATTGATGACGGTTTTGGCTTCGGTTGCATTGGCTGATGATGAGGAAGAAATTAATGATTTTGTAGGTGGAGTCTACAAAGGTTCCGGAACAGTACATACGGCTGGAAACGTAATTATGACTGAAGAAGGATTAATATTTAAGTCTGGAAGCAGATTCATTTATCAAGATGGGAGAGTATGTCAGCACGTTGGATCAACATATATTCGCGAGGATAGTAGTGTTGTTGTTCGCGCTGGTAATGCATTTGTGTCAAATGATGGATTAACTGAAAAAGTTGGCTCTACTTATATTGGCAATGTTAATTCATTTACTGCAGGATCTACGATTGTTCGTCAATCCTGGGCAAGTCGTTAACCCTGTCCAAAAACAGATAATCTATTTCTAATCCTGGCCTCAAGACCAGGAATGAACTTGCGCCGGTTAGGGTCGATTTCGGCTTTTCTATATTCATCCTGCAATTGAGCATCGCTCGCCGCGCGCATTAACGCCTGTGGTTGCACCATTCCAATTGCCTGCAATGTCTTTGGGCCAAGACCTCCGTCAATTGGAACATTCTGTCCGAGCGTATTTAATCCTTGCTGGATGTATTTCGTTGCACCGCCCATCCCTCGATTGAACGCAAGATCTTGCGCGAAGGGGCGCATTGCTTCGGGCATTTGTGACACGAATGGGGCTGTATATGCTTTGATATATTCTGCCGCTGCTGCCGCTCTATCTTGCGCAGGCAACGCTGAGATGGCTTTGAATGCTTCCGGATGGTATTTGTCATTGATTCCAGCTACCTCATAACTTCCACCTTGATCTCCGGAAGGCAACTTGTAGATGGCAAGATTTCCTTGCTTGTCCTTGCGTCCTTCCCATTCAACTGTCTGGTATGGGTCAGGAAGCCCCTGTTGATCTAGTTGTGGTTTTGTATTCATAGTTTCTTGTTGCTGCATTTCCTGCATTGGACCCTGTCCAGGCGCGCGGGTATATGCATCAAATTCATTTTTGATCGCATTGTTTGTCATATCCAAATCAAGTTGATTGAATTTGCTGTATGGATCTTTGATATCAAAAATAGCCATTATTGCTCCTGGTTCAAAAGCTCCCTGGTTATCTGCATTCTTCTTTCAGAGTCTTCTGGCATATTTCTGTAAAGTTCCTTGAGCATTGATCTTCCAACTCTAAATTGCGGAACCTCTCCAGAAATAATAGCGGCTATGTTCTCCTTGCTTATTCCGCCCCTGCGCATTTCAGAAACAGCTTGATCCTCACTCAACCCCCAAGATAGTGCTGAATTATAAACTTTGCTCATGTCTTTGAATGTCTCAATCCTTGCGCGATCCATTTGTTCTGCTCCGCTTGCAAGGACATCGCGATTGGGTGTACCCCTACTTACCAATCCTCCGGTAAACAATCTTGTAGATTGACCCATAGCATTGTTAAACGACCTGGATTTCTTAAAAAGCTCATCACCAAGATTTAGTTTTTGAACCCTAAATCCTCCAAATGAAGAAACCATTCCTGGGATAGACGGAACTGGCGCACGAGGGCCAAAGAAAGGATCTGGCTGGCCTTTAATTGCGAAGTAAAGCTGTCGCATGTCTGAAATTGTTCCTGGTTCGATTGTTCTTCCAAGATATTCACCCCATGCCGCAAGCTTTGCAGCAGGACTTGCCTTTGGATTTACAATTTGAGTGCCGTCAGCGCGCTCATTTTTCATCACTCCGGCAAGAGTTTCTGTTGCAATGCTGAACCCAAGGAAGTCACCAAAGAATGTGCCAATGGCCCCAATCAATTTCTTGTCCAATGCATCACCGGACATGAATGCATTGATTGGCTGCCTAATAATATCGAAAGGATCAGAATAGGATATATCAATATATGTTACTTCCTGGTTCTTCGGATCATATCCAACCGGAAGAAGTGTTGCCGATTTCTGGTAACCTGGAGCAAGATTGTTTAATTGCTTGATCTTTTCATATGACCAGCCAAGCGCGTATGCTGCCATCATTTGTGATCCGAGTGAAATTGTAAGCCCAAGAATATTTCCAATAATTGTGCGCATTCCGTACTTCTCCATGCCAGAAGTCCTCATATCTTCGATTGCACCCTTTATGCTATGGTATGAATTTCTTATTCTTTCGGCATTCCACGATATAAAGTTCTTTGCGAATGGATTGGCACGAAAAGCCTTTAGAGCAGGAGGCAATTTTTCGTAAGTTGCAAACCTATCGTTAACCCAATCTGCCGCTTCAATCTCGGCATCTGCCTCGCTCATCTTCTTTCCTTCCATAAGCGAATTAACCCTATATCTCCAAAGGGCTATTTTATGGAAATTATCACCCGTGCGATACATAAAGTCCAAGAAGTTTTTAATGTTTGCAGCAGAATCAATTACTTTAGCGGCTGGACCGGAAAGCTTTCCAAAGAAATTACGCTCAACAAAGTTTTGAATGTCTCCCCTATCAATGGATGCATCTTTCATCAATGCCTCCATTTCATTAAACTTTGCGTTGTTCATCACGCCAAGACCAACAGCGCGGCGCAATTGGTTCCTAATTTGTTGGGTATCTCCGGACAATCCGTAATCAGCCATGATCATGGATGTTGTCCTTCCGAAATCCTTTCCGGTAAGAAAGTCAAAATTCCCGTTTTGAATTTGAATTGGAATGTTAAATATAAAGTTTCTAGCTTGGCTTCTCAAAGATCCAACTGTCTTGGACCATTTGATAATAGTATTTACTTTTGAGAAAGTTGATAGCCCAGGGATGTTTGAAGTGAATGCAACATCAAAATTATTCAATGCTTTCGCAACCATTGGATCTGCATAAACGCCATTGAGCGGGGACATTACCTCGCTACCCTTGGGAGCAATTTCTACTGTGTTCGGTGCCGGATAATCAAAGAATAAGCCGGAAGCAAATCCCTGTTCGCGTAGCTTGGTCAATGTGCGATTATCAACAAAAAGATTAATCTGCTTCATCGCTCCTCTCAAGAAACCAATCCTTGGGTCATCATACTCGCCCATTAAATACCTAACTTCCTCAGGTATATCTTTGCGCCGTTTCAATCCTGTCAGATCTTTTGATAGTCCATATGATTCCGGATTAAATCTTGCTTTTTGACCAAGCTCCCTGATTCCTCCCTGTTCAACTATTCTCTGCACCTCGCCCATTAGCCTTTCCATAGGCACAGATTGAGTTTCGTTTATTTTGCGGAGCCATTCAATTGGAGGTCTTCCTGCTTCTGCCGCATCATCAACCTCCTGCTTGGCTCGGTCTAAAAATTGTCTTCGCACAAAATCAACGCTCTGCGCAAATTTCTTCTTATCCTTTGCCTCAAGCTTATCCATTGTGAAGTTTTTGTCGTAAAATTTTGCATAATCACGACTCATGTAAGATCCAATATTCCCAAGTACAGTCTCTCTTTGCCCCTCACTTAAAAGACCAGGTTCATTGACAATCCTGCTTGCGCCTTGGTCGAGGAATGATCTTAATCTTTTTGTGGCTTCAAGAGTCTGCGGAGGAATTAAAGATGCATCTTCCGTTTCTCCGTACATATACTTCTTGATTGCATTGCTCAATTCCGAAGTGAGATTGCTCGATCCTGTCTCCTTGATTAAAGCTCTGTTAAAATCACGAATTCTAAATTGAGCCTCATACTGCAATTGAGCCTTGTTGTATTTGGATGCCAAAAGCGTGTCAGCCATGTCGTTTGTGAGCGCACCGGCTGATGTCATGTAGTTCTTTACTAGTTTAGATACGTCAGTTGAGACGAACCCACCCTCCCCTGCCGATCCACCCATAGGGCGAGGGATGGTTGGTTTTCCAGCAAGACCTTTTTCTATTTTTTGCCTTACAAGATTTGCAGTTTCTTGATCTGGAGCAACTATATTAGCTTTGATTTTGTTTGGTAATTCTATTTGTTCTTGACCTTGCTTTGAAACAATTTCCCCTTCTGCTGCCAACGCCAACCTCTCACCGCTAGGCAACTGCGTCCTTGGCGTGACGATTGGTACTTCACGCACAATATCGCCTTGGAGTCCACGAGTGCTTGGAGCGATTGCATCAGGGTTAATTCCCTGGGATTCTACCGAGAAAACATTCTGTCTTCTTGCGGCAGGAGTAAGGTCTGTGAACTCAGCCTGGATGTTCGTAGGAATCCCGCGCCGCTGCATCTCTGCTGTGTCAGCCTGCGTACCGCGAACATTCCCGCGAACACCGGACTCAGGCAATACATCCGGAGTTACAACAGTTGCCGGTTTCATTGGGCGCGCCTGTGGCTGGCGTGATAGTTCAATCTCTGTGGATGGAGTTGTGGGCGCAGACGGAAGTGGCTCATAGTATGGCCTAACTTCTACGGGTTGTTCGCCCCGCTGGAACCTTGTCCTATCTAGGACACTTTTTCTGCCTAGATCAACAGTAGTTCTTTCCGCTCGCTGAACACCTTTTGCTCCTACATTCTGTGCTTCATTAAGAATGTTCTTCCAATCTGCAAACTCTGCCTGAGTTGCAGAACCATTCTTTACCCTATAATTAAGATCCTTAAATTCTTCAAAATTATAACCCTTAACTCTTGTGTTCGCATTAAGTCCGGAATAAAGCACGCCAAACAAAGCATCTGACGCAACTGTACCTGGAGTTACTTCCCCGCCAGTTGCGAGCCTTGCAATTGTACCAACTCCTGCTCCAGAAACTGCTGCTTTCCCAGCATATTTACCCATTTCCTCTGCTGCTTTTTTGGCTCCAAGTTCAGCGAATAAAGTTCTTCCGGATGTGTAAAGTTGCTTTGCGCCTATTCCACCAGTAACTGCTGCCGGAGCTAATTCACCAGCAGTCTCATACCCTGGTGCAAATTTCCCAGCTCTTGCAACATTAGGAACATATTTCTCTAACGCCTTTTCAGCCATGCCACTTGCAGCAACAGCACCACCAACAGCAAGCGCTGGTGCAAGTACTGGTGCTGATGGACCGGTGGCCGCACCAACAGTAAGCCCAGCAATACCACCCAATACTCCAGCAGACCCCTTAATTAATCCTGCTGTAGCAGCAGCAGCCTTTACGCTTGCAGGAACATCAACCGCATCTTTATTTACAAAATCATCAATTTGCGCGGCCTGTTCATCAGTATAGTCAGGAAGCAGGGATGCATATTGTTTTGTTTCTGCACCCCATTGACGTGCAAGGTTAACCTGCTCTGGATATGTTAACTTCTTGTATTCTTCAGAATCCTTAATTTCGCCCCAGGCAGGCGGTTCTTCCGGCATCGGCGCGGCCTGTGGCTCAATAGGCACTCCGGCCAATTGACGAATCTTATTAGCTGAAGATAGCTCCGGTACTTGGGCTTCAGCCATTTTATCTACCTAATCTTGTTTGAATCCAAGTTGGTGCTTTAGACTGTTCTGGTTCTCCAAATACTTTATTCAATTGTTTTCTTTGTGCCGGAGGAGTTTTGGGATCGCGCCACATTGCTTCTGCTTGTGAATATGGAATTGGATAGCTTGTCTGCATGTCAGCACTCATAATCGTTACATTGCCACGGGATCTTTCTTTTAAAAGAAGATTCCTTGCGTCAGCAGAAGCCATTTTATATGCGGTATCACTATCATATCCTTCCGCCATATATGTATTTGCCGCCCTTGGAACAATGCTTTGATATGTTTGCTCGTAGGCATCACCCATTGCCTGTCCTGCCTGAGGTGCCAATACAGTGCGTTTTACTCCACCCATATCAATATTGGCAGATGGTAATATTGATTTTTCTCCGGCAAGATAATTTTCAATCGCAGCTTTTCTTGCTTCACCGGCTCGCTTATCAAGAAGTCTTTGACCTTCTTCTTTGCTCATGTCTAACAAACTTTTGCCAGCAACATTGGGGGTCTTTGAAATGTCAACACCTTCTTCCTTCTGGCGCATTTGCTCAAGCGCAATTGCATTTTCAGAAGCAATAGAAGCCCTTCCTTGAGGAGTTAGCAATTGATTTTCTTGAATTGCTTTCTGAAGATCAAGTTGTTTTTTCTGCATTTCAGAAGCAATCAAATCTGATTTCATTTGCTTTTCTGCTCTGTACGCACGAATACTATCCATCTGCCATGGCAATGGAATAAGCGGATCTTGTGGATCTAATCCTAATGCATTAACTGGCATAAATTACCCTATCTTTCCATCCATCCACTTACGGATAATTGCCTTTATCTTCGGCTTATTGCGGATAGATTCTGCAATTCTTTCACCATACTTAATATAGAAGTTTCTCAAATTGTCAGATGCTTTAGTTAACATCCACTCTCTAAATTGCAGCCATTTTGGATTGTCTATTCCGTATACCTCACGGGCTACCCAGCATAATACACCAATTGAAGCTAATCCTCCAGCAGCACCGGCAAGATCCTTAACTCCTCCAGCAAGCGTGGCAAAGTTTTGGAATCCGTTTGGCTGTCTTGATACTGCTCCAACATAATTTCCATATGTGCTGGAAGCATAATTTGCTTGCGAGCTATAAAGGTTATTGAATGCATTTGTCAAATCAACAGCCGTACTTGGTTGAGTTGTCTGATAGAAGTTAGCAGCAGTAGTTGGTGCTTGATTAAACTGCCCAGGATTGGCTTGGTTTGCATTGATGTAGTTCTGGAACTGACTCTGCTGTGCTGCTGTTCTGGCTTGTCCCAAGTTATAAAGCGAAGGACCACCACCAATAAAGTTGGCGGCTGCACCAAGTCGATTCTGCTGTAATCCTTCACGCAATGCTAAATCTCTGGCTGCTGCTGCACCGGTTGTCTCTCCGGAACCAAGGAACTGCTGTGCTGCACCATAGCGCGCAAGCTTCCTAGCCTCTCCCGCTGCGCCGATCTGCGCTGCCTCTTGTACTGCCGGTCCAAAACCAAACACATTACCACGGGCTGTCTGTGCTGCCCTTGCAGCCTGCTCGTATCCACGCCTTTCCTCGGCACCTAGGGTAGATCCAAGGCGAAGCTGATTGAGTGCTTCCTGTTCAATCGTATTGCGAATATCCTCAGTCTGCTGTGTAGTCGTTGCGCCAAGAGGCTGAGTTGCCATCTGGCGATATTGACGGCCAAGTCCAACAGCAGTCTTGTAGGACTCTGGATCAATCTGGCGGAGTTGTTGCGTGGCCTTCTCTTCCGGCAACTGCAAGTATTCACGGAAAGAAGTGATCTGGCTAGATGCCTCTGGAGATCCATAGGCAATAGGCTTAAAATCCTTAATCTGATTTGTTGCATCCGTAACCGCGCTCTGCACGCTCGTAAGGTCTGACTTCAATTGATTGACGTAAACTTGGCTTGACTCACGCCGAGCATCACCGGAAGGAAGTTGGTCTAGCAAGGTCTGCGCTGTATTAAGACGTTCTTGAATTCCCGCGATTTGTGCGTTTCCGCGATCAACAACAGAATTAAGTCTTCCAATCTTGCTGTTATTGTAATCGTCCAATATCTGCTGGTCGGATACTTGAAAGTTTAATTTTGTGGACAAATCAGAAGCACCGTAATTTCTGTCAGCGGATAAGCCAATAGGCGCACCTTGTGGCATCATTTCTGCACCAGGTGGCTGATTCACATAGTTACCCTTACCAGCAAGACCAGCAATCTGTTCAGCAAGAGAGTTTCTGGTATTTTCCTGGCTAGTAACATCAGCAAGCCTTTGCTCGTATGTCTTTTGAAGATTTGCTATTGATTCGTCTTGCTTCTTTTTAATTATTGCATTTGACGCATTGGTTGCTTCAGCAATTGAATTGTATGGATAACTATCCTTTTCCTTATTATATTTGCTTACCTGATTGTCATATCCAGTATATTTTTGTCCGTTCCAAGATGCTTGACTTATGTTCCCATCAGCATCTACTGAATATCCGTAATACAAACCTGCATTCCTATCAAGAATAGCCATGATTATTTAGTCCCCGTGCTGAAAGTAGGATTTGAAACATTCGTTCCAATCGTGCCGTAAAAATCAACTGGAGGCATCGACCTTGGATTCATTGCTACATTCTGTTCTACGGATTGGAATGGTGACGTTCCATAAAGACGCTCAAACTGGCGAGTCATCTGATTGCCAAGACCTCTATTTAGGGCATACGCCTGCGGACTCATTTCGTAGTTCCTGCGCAATCCTTCAAGCGTTCTCTGGCCGCCATATTGACGTTCTAATTGGAGTGCGGATAGGGTAGCATTTCTCTGGTCAAGTGCCGAAAGCTGTCCCTCCAAGGCACGCTGTTGAGGCATGTACTGGATACGAAGCTTGTTCTCAAGGGCTGCCATCTCTGGAGCCTTTTCAATGTAAGTTTCTACATTCTTCTTGTATGCCTCTGCATTTGCCTGCGCTACCGCACTAGGATCGGGCGGCGGAGGAGGGGCTGGAATTTTAGGACTTCCACCCATATTAGCGCAATGCCTTTCTCATAAACTTCATGTAATCATACTCCTTTGGTTTACCGGAACGATTGAAAGTGATCCGCTTGCGAGGACCAAAACGCTCCAATAGGAGCAACAGCAAGCATCTCAAGGATTTAGCACCTTTTGAGGAGATCGTCAAGTCCACAAACACATTCTCGCCATCCTCGCTATGCACATAATGGTCAGGCTTTTGCCCATCTTTTACGCACCTAGCCAATGCTACTCCAGCTATCTCATCTCCATCCCTTACAATCCCAACCATATCCTGCTTCTCAAACCATCCAAACCATTCGGGCAGATTATGCCACATGCCTTCCGGAACACCGCTTTTCTCAATGTATTCAATCGCTGTCATGTTACCAGTTTTTGCAAGACCAGTACCTAGCAGTCATTTTGCTCGGAGGATTTGAATCGCAACCATGCCTAGCTCTAAAACTACGCCTACGATCAGGATTACTCTTCTTGATCTTCATGTCAGGGTCGCCATATCGAATGGTCTTGGACTGACCATTTTGGCAGGCGCGTACAACAAACTTCTTCCGCTCGCCTGGTGTCCTTCTAGGACTATTGCAAGGCAAGTCACTCATATTGTCTGTTGAATTTGGATTGTATCCGGATTTGCCGCAGCCGTGATTTGGCGAATTGCCATCTTGTTGGCTGGAGTAGAAATCTTGATATTAAGCAACCGCCACTTCTCGTACTTTCTCAAATCTGCCGCCAACTTCTTTTTGACTGATGTTGGAAGTATTGCTGGCAACACAAATGGAAGTGTTAATACTGAACTTGAAATGTCAATATTTGACTGAACATCAATATCCCCAACGTCTGTATCTCGCTGAATTGAAATAGTTGCATCATTTGAAAATGAGTTGTCAAAGATAACTTCAAAATGACTTCCGTATTTCAACGAAAAAGGGTCACCAAAATTAAAGTCTTTAGTGCGAACATATGATTCGTATGTAGTTCCAGCATCTTTATAGTCATCACTTGTAGTTCCAGCTGGAGACTTGTATCCAGCATACTTCTCAATAATTCCATTTGTCTTCTTGAACATTGCCCTGGAACCTTCTTGATTAAAGTTAGTAAGCGTAAACTGCATTACCTGTGGACTCCAAGTTCCTTCAAATGCGCCAAGGGCTGTGTTGTAAACCAAAAGCGTGTCGTTGTAATCGTTTGAGCCGGTAGGTATGGCAAGGAAATAGCGGTTGTCATAGTAAATTGCAGTAGCTACGCGAATAGAGTCCGTATTGATACTCTGAATTACATTCTTAACAACCTCTGAAATTGGTATGCCAACAGAGCTAAAATCGTCCGCAACAGACCTGACAAGCGACCTAATTCCGTTATCGGATAGGAACAGAATATCACTGCTTACCTGGACTGCTGTTCCGGTTGCAACGCATCCGGTATTGTTCGAAATGATTGAAACTATCCAATCTGCTCCAGAAGCAGCATCATTTGGAATGTCAACTTGGAATACCCTACGTTTCTTGAATACAATCAGCCTATTCTTGTAGTATGGTACAACTGCCGTAATCGCATCGCCATCGTCTCCGTTTACAACAATGCTGTTTGTCAGGTCCCATATGGATGGATCAAGAAGATCAGAAGCATAAAGTGTGTTTCGGTTAGCTCCAGACCCAACACCAAACAACCTATTTTCAGCATTTACAAGAATCCTCAAATTTGACGGAGGCGGACTGACTGTGGCAGTAGCCGTAGCACCAGATCCATTCCCAATAATTGTAACTGTTGGCGATCCAAGATATCCAGATCCACCATTAACAACAGTAACTCCAGTAACAGCGCCTCCTGCAACAGTTGTAATTAACTCTGGCATCGTCCCGCCAAGAGATGGGCCAGCAATAATTGCGGTTGCGCTAGTGTAATTGCTACCTGCTGTTGTTACTGTAATAGCCCTTACTTTACCACCCTGCCTTGTTACAGCAGTTCCATCCCAATAATGTAAATCGCTGTCCGAGTCGGATATATACATTTTATCGACAAATTGAGCAAAAGATGTTTCAACATCTTCTGCAACACTATAACCATCTCTCCATTGATAAGATGCTGAAGACCATGTAGTGCTTGTCGTGTTCCATATAAAATAAGGAGGGTGAATCGTTGCACTACCATTTGACTCAATGCTGTAAAATCTGCCACCAGTAACAGTAAGCAATTGCTGGTATGCAGATGTTTCGTAATACCGCATTCCTCCGACTGATGTTACTGCGCTAGTCGCTCCAGTTGCAAAACTTGTTGCGCCTACGCGAGTCTCAAGATTACCCTTTGGAGAAAGGGTCATATTGTACAACTCTTGTACTTGGTTCTCGGCTAGTAGGTCAGACTGAAGACCGCTGGCTTGACCACCAGTAAAATTGCGTATTCCGTCAAAGGACAGAACATCGTCCAAATTGTCGCTGTAATAAGGCATAAGCCTCCTTTACGCTGAGAACATTTCTTCGATTGTTAACTCACCAAGGCTTTGAGGTGTAATCTGCTTAACGCCACCAACCTGGCTCAATTCGTAATTAGCCATTAAAGCAAGATCAGCATTAGCAGTCTGTGTGATGGCCTGTGCCTTGGCATATTGACGCTCACGTTCTAGGGCATCAGAATGCGTCAAGGCAAGAACGAGGTGATGCACATGAGGAAGTCGAAGCTCGTCATCAAGAGCAGCTTGGGATGGAGGAAAGTCAACAATAATATTTGTGCGAGTAAGGCATTTGAGTTTCTCTACCACTCGCAATGGAGTTGTTCCGGCGGTTTTTAACCTTGGATAAAGGTTTAGTTCTGCAACTCCGCTGCTATTACGTCCTGTAAAATGGTATGTATCTGGATCTCCAGTACGATCATCTGAAAGCAATCCTGGGTCTTGACTGATGATTGTTGCTAGATCAATTGGATCAACTTCCGCATCATTGTATGCAACAGAAAGAGGTGTTTCAACATTTGTCCCTAAAGTAATAAGGCGAGCGGTTCCAACGGAATAGGTGGAGTTTGTTACAGTCTCACGCCAAGGCGCAAAGTCCCATACGCGCCGGTAGGCCAAGCTTGCTGCCTTCTGTAAAAATGTAAGCGTGTCCGAGTCGGTCTTTCCAACCTTCTCACCCGCATATTGGGCGATTTCAGTTAATGTCATTTATTACTCTTTGTCTGGAGGAAGCGGAGTGTTGCCTTCGGAAATCCATTTTAGATACTCTTGGTAATCGGTGTTGGCTGGGTCATTTGGAATATATGCTCCATCAAGAACCCGCAAAATCCCGCTATCAATATCTCCAGAAATTTTTCTTAAAAGTTTATACATATTAAAGCTCTGAGTTTCCAGCCAAATAAGCTGTTGCTGAAGTTGCAACAATAATAGAACAAATTCCTGCTACCAAATTTGCAGAACCTTGAGATATTCCACTTGAAGATCCAATTCCATATTTATATGATGTAAAATTTCCTCCAGAAAAATTTCCTTGAACTGCTGCATTAGAGTTTGATGGGGCAAAATTTGATATGGACGAAATCTCAAGAGTTGGAGTTGATCTCATTTCAAATAGCCAAGGCTTAATAATTCCAGCTACGCCTGTTGTACTGAACGCAGACATATTCCCAACTTGTTCATTATTTGCAAAACTAAATTTTTGATAATACCTCTGACACAATTCCAACTCAGTTCCAATCGGCCTACGCTCAAAGTCGGTTGCGGTTGAGCCTGCTTCGAGTTGGACATTGTCAATCGTCCAAGTTCCGCTGGTTTGCGCTCCAACAGTAAACACAATTTCAATTCCAGTAGTTGCGGCTGAAGGAATTGAGATTTGTGCGCTGTAGGTAGTTAGAGTAGATGTAACCGTAAATGTTCCAGTAGCAATCTGAGTGCGGGTTGGGCTTGCTAGTGTTCCAAAAGCATCAGAAGTGCTGGCGTAATAAGCAGTCCAAGTTACGGATGTTAGCAAGCTATTGGCAAGCTGTACTGATAGAGTTGCAGTTGAGCCAGCAAGATCAGTTGTATTTGTGGCTTCAAGTCTAGTTCCAAATCCAATAGCCGTAACGGATGCCGCTCCAGTAAATCTATAGATAAACTCATTGGGAGCAGTTCCGGCTACACGCTGACCGGTTACATTAGCACCTGTGCAGTATCCGTAGAAACGATCTACCGAGTAAGCCAATGCAGCAGCAGCGGTAAATGTCTGACTCGCCCCAGCATTCCTCTGATCAATTCGCATATCACCATTGATGATACGATTGCGGAAACCAGTTAATCCACTCGTAATTGCAGCCGTGCCAGTGCTTGTGACTTGACCCTTTGCGTTAATCGCAAGAACCGGAACAGATGTTGAACCACCATAAGTTCCCAGGGTTGCGCCAGTAGTTCCAAGGGTACCTGTTCCCTGGCTAATCGTAAAGTCTCCAGTAAGCGTTGTAGATAGATTGCCAATCGTTCCAGTTGTGCTGTTGAGCGTTGCAACCGTTCCAGATGTAAAGATGCCAGCAGTTCCGGTTGTGGTTCCAGAGGTTAAGGTTGGAATCAATCCAGTTGTAATCGTTCCGTTAGTAATCGTTGCCGCAGTCGATGTGGTTGTTCCAGCGGTAAGATTTGGAATTGTTCCGGTTGTAATCGTTGCGCTGGTGCTGACTGTCCGATTGCCAGTAGCCGTACCGTAGGTCAACGCGCCAGTAAGGTTAAGGCTTGTGAATGTTCCAGCAGTAAGTCCGTCATCAATAAGATTTTGAACTGTTACCTTGCGCGGAGCTAGAGATGCGTCAACGCTGTCTGGAGCGATAAGAAGCAGATCAGCCGTACCAATGGTTGTAATCTCCTGCTGGTTCTTGATGATCGCAGAATTGACAAGCGCGGTATCGATTAGGTTATGCAGGCCAGCGGCAGTAACAGTGCCGTTGGTGGAAAAAGTCTGCTGACGATTGATTATGTTTGCCATATTAAGCTGTAAACCTCATTGCGGTTGCGTATAGCGTTCCTGCGGGAGTTGTGCCGTGGGAAGTTATATCTGTATTAAGTATTACATATCGAATCGTATCTGCTGATTCAACCCTAAACGAAGGAATGAGCCTTTGAGCCAAGGTAGCGTTTGTTCCTGTGCTTGAGCCAATTGATGTAAGCCCACCAAAGACGATGTCTCCCAAGGCTGCGCCTGTTACCGCAAATGTTCCTGTTGTAACATTTGATCCCGCTGTAGCCGAGTCTAGGTCTTGGAATGTAGAGCCAGTAAACGCTGCCGTGCCATAGCTGACAGCAGTAAGTCTTGGACCAGCCGCGCCAACTTTCAGCGTGCCGACTGTTGCAGTGTTCGTTACTGCAAGCGTGCCAATCGTGGATGTATTTACTGATTCAGTTCCAATCGTGGCTGTTCCTGTAGATGCCGTAAAACTTGTTCCAAATGTCGCTGGGCCAGATACAAATAGAGTTCCAATCGTTGCCGTTCCAGTTGACGCTGTTAGGTTTGTCCCAAAAGTAACAGCACCAGTAAGGATTGAGGCTCCATCAACCGAGAACGATCCAGTGCTTTTTACTCCGGATGTGGAAAGTGACAATGCCGAAGAAGTATCATCGCCATCAGTAATAACCTGTAGAGATCCATCAAGACCAGTTGTGCTAAACGTCTTGATAAGCTGTCCAAAGCTACTGCTAATCGTTTGTGTTCCAAGTGTGGGCATTTAGTCTCCTATCCGTTAAAGCGATTTTTAAGTACATCCCAGGCCATTGAACATACTAGCCCAATTAAGCCAGCAACAGCCAAAACCCTCGTCCGGAGGTGTTCCAGCGCAGATAATCTATTAGCAACATCCCCGTGGAAAGCAAGTGACCTTTCTACCATAGCGTATAATTGAACTTGACGTTCCTCCATTCTGGCAAGTCTGATTTCCAGCTCCCATACTTGCTCTTCACTCATGGCTTAACCTTGCCAGCATCTTCGGCTGCACCCATGTCACTATATCGTGGAAGATCGGAATTAGACTGCTTTGGGGGGCAGCAAGATGAAAGCAATAGACACAATAAAATTGGGTTAATAAATTGCATATTTTGTATTGAGATACGCCTCAACCTGCTGGCGTTCTGTACCACTTAATTTTCTATTGTAAGATATAATTTCACATAATTTACCATAAAAATACTCAAGATAATCTTCCGCATTAAAGTCGTAAAAAGTTCCTATAATAAAACAATTTCCAGAATTATATGTGTTAAGTGAAAGTTGACTAGAGCCAACAAGAGTGCCATTTGAATAAAGATTTCCATTTGTTCCATCATAATCAGCAGTAGCAATTTTCCATACATTATTTTGGTATGATGGTCCAGCTATGTCAGCACCATATCCGGCAAGATATGGACTAGAATTTAGACCATCATTTCTTGCTTGTATCATAAAAAATGTTCCAGTATCATTAGCGTCAAGATTGCTCTGTCCGCATATTGTGTTGGAATCTGTTGCCTCGTTATCAGTATAATAAACAACAAAAAATGTTCTTGCTGCTGATCCGCTAAATACTCCTTGACCTACCATTCTACTTCCAGCGAAAGCAAGTGCTGGTTTGCCATTTTTTGCATTACTTACAAATGTTGGATTTATTTGTGATGTAGAATTTTTCCCATTTCCACTCTGATCCGCCCATGCTGCTACATCAGATCCAGAAAGAGTAACACCAGCATCGGCTTTAAGCCATAGGGATAGGCCAGATTTTGGAATTTGTGAAGCACTACCAGTTTTTCGCAAACTTTGAACCCCAAGTCCTAGTGCTAATCTTGGCATATAATTAAAATTCAATCATCTGCCAATCAATCAATTTAATTGGCTATTTGACTATTTATAAAATTAACCGGCTTTGTATCCAATTACAGTTCCAGTGCCAGCCGTATAACTGTCAAATTCTCCGTAAATCACATTACCAGATCCAATTGTAATTCCAGTAAGAGTTCCATCATATCTTCCGCTAATTGAGCTAAACGTGGTATCTGTGAGCATTTGAATTGCCCAATAACCAGGAGTTGCAGTACCCGTGCTACCAACGGAAAATCCGTATTGACCTTGAAATTTATCTAATGCTCTTGACATATTTTTAATTAATCCTTGCGATTGTAAATTGCCATTGCTCCTCCAGTTAAAGCAACTTGGTCAATGTCACCATAAACGGTTACACCTGCGTTAAATGTTGCTGTGCTTGTTGCTCCACTAATAATAAGTGTAGCCGTTGAAAGCGTAAGAGCAGTTACTGCATCGTAGCTTCCAGTATTAGTGGAAGCTGACGATGCAATAATTGTCCCAGCATTACCAAGCGTAAGGCGGGATAATAGACGCATTAAGTGTGAAGTGCAATCCGGTAGGATGTGCCGTTAAGGGTCACGTTCAAGGACGCAGGGGATGTTGCGACTGTGTTAACAGTGCCACCGCTGGAGCTTGCAGTAAACTCAATGACGTTTGTGAAGCCTTGAGCGTCAATACGCACAGCTTTGTTCTTAGCCTTAATTGGGCTTCGATAAAACTCATTACTCATTTTATTTTCTCCTTATAGCCGCACGTTTGATGCTATCTGGCGTGTACTGGCTTCTAAACCTACTGCCAAGCTTTTGTTCTTGGCGGTAGTACCCCTTCATTAAGTTTGTTTGATTGACTCCTAGCGGGTTGTCGAGGGGTTCGCCAACCCCCACTAGGGCCAATCTTTGCGGAACTGTGAATCGTTTAAGATAACGAGGGACATAGTCCCTTTCGGCTACAGCCTTTTCCAGTTCGATAACTTTCCCATTTCTGGTGTCCTCGTACTGGTAAACAGGCATATCAGCTATAGTTCTTCTTATCCGATTCCTCGGCCAACTTCATCATCTTTTCCTCTTCGGACATTGAATTTTCACCCTCGGCCATGTCTTCCGACTTGTCCTTGGATTCACTCTCGCTCATGGCGTGTTCCACATTAACGTGGGCAATGCCATTCTCGATCATGTCAATCGTTCCGGAGAGTTCAACAGAATCACCTACTTCCGGTGCAACATCTTCGCTTCCATCGTTCATTTCGAACTTGGAAACAGGAAGCATCACCATTCCAGCTTTCGCCATTTTTTTCATAGGTTTTTCAGATGAAGGAGAAGACGGGGAGGTTTTATCCTCCCCGCCTTTCCGAGGTCCCATACCAATTACTAGCATGGTTCCCATTTAATTATTAGCTGTAGTTGGACTT
>Ga0209190_1000259_pt1 | contig 38444 bp, 26 predicted proteins | sample M_140205_XF_Meta_FD_187315 | JGI IMG/M metagenome (GOLD analysis project Ga0209190, IMG submission 187315) | Freshwater microbial communities from Lake Montjoie, Canada to study carbon cycling - M_140205_XF_MetaG (SPAdes) (version 2) | ecosystem: Environmental > Aquatic > Freshwater > Lake...
CATCAGGTGGTTAAACTTAAATTTAAGAAATTTTGCAAAGTTGCAAAGCAAGAAATCAATATATTTTTATGTTGCGCAGCTTAATTTTATTGTTATAAAAGTTATATTAACAATCTATAAGCAAGGAATTTATGCGCCCAGCATCAGATCCAAATTCAGATATTTCGTCAAATACTCCTTCAAAACGGCTGTTATTCGGGGATGTTGGGCAAAAGCATACACTCAGAAATGGTTCCATTTCTAAAATCGTTGAACCCGATGTTTACTATGAAAATACGCCTCAAAGCGACAATTGGACCATGGGTAATGGGCTGCAATCGCACAATCTAAGTTGGGATGGCGACCCAGGCCTATCTGAAACACTTCAAAGCCTTGCTATATCCATCAAAGATACTGCTGTAAAACAAGGCTGGAAGATGGTTTATAATCAAGCCAAGGTAGATCGTTTGCTAGGCGCAATTAAAAGTTTAAGCTCCGTATTTGAAGAATTGCACGCCAAAGATTGGGCCGCTGGGTATTGCCATCCAAATAATATATTTATCAAGAAAGATGGAACCGTTTTTCTTGCAGATTTGGGGTTCTATTATACGGGCGATGCTGAAAGTTCTTTTGCCCCATCATGGGTAAAAGAAAGGCGGGCAGAAGCTTTCTATTGGGAAAATGATACCCCACAAATTCGAATGGCTAAGCCTGGCAGTACGGTAGATTTTAAAGCATCGGATGCCCGCCTTTTTGGGAGAATTTTAGCTGCGGTTATTAGTACTGAATTTCATGCAAAACCTGATATTTCAATTACGCCCACAGGTCCTTTGGAGAAATATTGGAAAATTGCATTTGATGCATTTTCAGGTAAAGTTTTATTAGATGGTATTAAAAAAGCTATTGATAGTAAACCACCAATTGGCCCCCCGCCAGGTGAATCGTCTTCGAATGATTTTCCTACAAAACTTGTGATAGGAATGGTTGTGTTGTTATGTGCCGGTTTAGGGGTATTTTTTGTTGCAAAAAATCGTGACACTAATCTTGTTAAACCGGTTAGTCCAATAGTAGTAGTTAGGAAGCCTGATCCGTCAATTGATCCGCTTCCGCCCACGCCAGTCACTACAGACAAAGAGCTTGAAAAACTTTATCAGGCAGCAATCACTTGTACTAAAGATGAGCGGCTTGGGAATTTTTCGAAACTCGCAGCTTATAACAAGGAAAGCCCTGAGAAACTTGCGAAAGTGATTGCGGTGCGATTAATGCTTTCTTCTGAATTTCAAGCTGAATTATTAGAACTTGACACCAAAGTGCAAACGGATGCGTTATTAGAATACCCAACTGCAACTGCAATGGAAAAATTGCTGGTTAAAGTTACTGAGATCCGCAGAGCGGGCGGCATTTATGAAGACGAAAAAACCAAGGTTCACGAAAATTCTAATTTTGAATTCGCCAGCAGGCGTATTCAAGAACTAAGGCGGGAATAATGAAACAGTTGCTTATGGCTGCAATTCTAATGATTGCAAATGTCGCCAATGCCAGCGATATTGTTTTAATTACAAAAGTTGGCGCTACGGTTCAGCCAGATGAATTGAAAGCATCCATTGAATTTGGATTAAAAAACGCGAAGTCTAAAGCGCGGGTAATTAAGGTCGAGGCTATTTCGCCATTTGCCCACCACTTGCTTGCTGAAGTGGGTGGGATACCTGAAATATCTAAGAACTCTGTGGCTTTTGACCCTTTCATCAAATATCTAATTCCCGAAGGGGATTCTTGGATTGTAAGCATTCAGTTTCAAGAAAAAAGCAGGGTTCTTGAAGAACTCACTTTGGAATTTGCAACCCGTTCGCCTATTGAAATGAAATTAGGAAAACCGGGCACGCCTAACACTTATGCTCTTGGTTCGCCTGGCAATTATAATTTGCTATTGAACATATCTGATTCGCCTAATCGCTTTACGATGAAGTATCGCGATATTGGTAAAACAAGCACAGTAATAACTGGATCATGGCCTGTTTTACCTAGGTTTTATGCTATCAGAGTAACTGATTTCGATGGGGAATTAACCCAAGTTTTAAAATCTTTGGGGGATGAAAAACTCATGGCAAATCCATTAAGCCAGATTACCCCTGCAAATGAATTTAAATTAATGCTAGGCGATTTAAACAAACGTGGTGAGAAAGTTGCAACCACCCCAGTTGTACAAAAAGTTGGTGAAGAGATTAAAAAACCTTGTGTTAATTGCCCAGATCCGGCAGTTCAAAGTTCTAAGCCAAGGTTAGGTATTTTTAGAAGATAATTTCAATATTTGTGAATAGACCTTTTTAATGACTAAGGAGATAGCCCAGTGAAGATTTTTAATGTGTTGCCAAAGGTTTCGCCATCAATTCTATCGCTTTCATTTTTGGCGTTTTTGTTGATAGGCGGGGTTGCTGTAACTCAGGAACAAATCCCGACCACCTTGTTTCTTTTGGTAAGAACTGGTGCTAGTTTAAGCCGGGAAGACTTGCAAAAAACTTTGCAACTTGGCTTGGATGGAACCAATTGCAAATACAAGGCGCCTATAAGTGCAAAACCAATCCCACCGGGTGTGTTTCATGAAATTGAACGAATGGTTGGCAAGGGTTCGCCAGTTGTTCCTAGGCTTGCAGATGACAAAGAGATTTCCTTTGCTCAGGTTCCCGTTGCGGATGGCGTATTGCTAAGAGCCTCTCTTCCTAAAAAGTCAATGCAATTACGAGATATCAGCATCAAGTTTAAAAACGCTGGCGAAATCAAGTATTCGATTGATGCAAAAGATCCTAAATCGCATTTTATGCTAGTTACGCCTGGTGTTTACACCATGGCTGTTCCTGTTGATGATGAACCAATTTCGTATCAAGCCAAGGTTTTAGACAAAGGCGAAGATATTCCCGATATGAAAGGCGACATGGATCTTGGGCCTAAATACTATACCGTGCGAATTAATGATTTTGTAGGCGATCAAAAAAAGGTATTCGATTTTGTAAGCAACAGTGAAACGATTGCAAACAAGCTTGTAAATATCGAACCTATCAAGGATTACTCTTTTGTATTTGCAAATTTAGATACTGTTGATTCGATTCAAAAACCGCAGATTGATGATCAGAACATTTATTACCCACGGGTAAGCCAGGTAAGGGGTGCGAATGCAAGGCGTGCATGGATACTTTTCCCTTTGACTGCTGCAGAAGCAACTGCGCAAAGAGACAACTATCGAAAAATGGATTTCCTTGAACTTCCAAAAGAAATCCGAAAAAACTCTGAAACAATCACCATTGGAAAAATTGCAGAGTTAAATGCCGATTCAAAGCCTAAATGGTTCGAACTTACCACGGCGTTGGACAGGCAGAATTTCTCACGCGGAATCAAACTTAACGACCTTCCCAAAATGCAAGAAAGATTTTCAGCTTGGCATCGTCTGGTTGTATACGAATTCGATGATGGTTCAAACCCGGCCCAAGCGATTCGTGTTCGAGATGAACGAAGTGGCCAAGGGACTTATGTGATCGATGAAGTTTTGGGTGATCTTCCCGGAGCAATTAATCGTCGCATCAAGGGCGAAAAGTAAGGCCATAATACCAAGAAATTAGTAGAGGTTAATATGCCCGAAAAATTAGATTTCGAGAAGTGTCCTCTTTTGCCGGAAAATTCTCCCTTAGTCTCTGATTTCAACAGTCTTGTAGATGAGCTAAATCGAGTTAAAAAAGAATTGCCTGCAGCGGTTGGCCACTTAGGCAAATTCCTAGTCGATTTAAATGGCGTCAGGCAAAGGCTCACGCGAACCCATTACAAATTGGGGCTGCTTGGTACTACCCAAGATGGCAAATCAACAGCCTTGAATTTGATCCTAGGGTATCCCTCCGAACATGAATCTGCCCCAGCTAAAAGTGGTGGCGGCGCTGCAACAACAAGCAATGTCAGCAGAGTTCGAAAATCATCCAAGGGTGATAAAAAATTAAAAGTTCGATATCTAGATCAGCATCAGTATGAAGCCAAGAGAAAATCTTTGTCCGACAATATTCCATTGAATGTTAATAACACCAATGAAATTGCACTTTTGGCAGAACTAGAACAACTTGCTCATATCGATTCATCTCATAAATCTTATGTGAAGTCATTTCTAAATAGTTACCTGAAAAATCGAGCATTTGTTCAGAGTCCGCCTAAAGAAGAAGATGTTAATTATGATGCACGAGTTGAAATCTTAAATCACAAGCAAACATCAAGCGAAGCCCCTGATCAAAGTGGAAACAAAAACTTATTGATTTATGAAGTTGAAATTGAGATCCCAACAGAAGGGATTAGCCAAAAATGCGAACTCATCGATCTTCCTGGTTTAGGAGCATACCCTTGGGATGATTGGCTTACCGACAGATATCTTAAAGATGTGGATGGCGTTTTTGTATTTTTAAAGTCTTTTCAAACATCCAATGAAGCTGTAAGCAAGCAAGTGTTTAAATTGCGAAATTCATGGGGCGATGAATTTAAAAATAGAGCATGGATGATTTTTTCAAGGTTCCAAGGGACATCAAAAACGAATATCCCCACAAGCGAAAAGTTTGACGGAGCAAACAATTTCTTTTTTGCAGCAAAGAGCACACTAGAGAGATTTGGGATTTCCCCAGAGCAAACAGTATTCATGGAATCCAGTTGGTATGAACCTGGCCAAGATAAAACCCAAGCAGTTGAGCAACTACTAAAATACAGAAACGATATGCCAATTCTTGAAGAATATCCCCAATTTAAACATGCATTTAAAAACTTGTTGTCAAATGGGGGATTAGATTTACTAAGGCAAATCGTTCAAAATGACTTACCTACTCGGGTTGGAAAATCCATCGAAATCCTTGCTGCAAAGGATATTCATGGCCTTCGACTTGAACTGAACATGATTGAAAAAAACACACGACGACGGATGGAAGCATCTTCAGAAGATCTTGAAAAATTCGAAAAGTGTGCCCAAGGAATTCGAAGATTACTTGCCAATTATTCAGGCAAACCTCCTACCATTGATAAGGTTGTCAGGGAATTCCGCACTTATCTTGCTTCCTCGCTGGAAGAACATTGCTCCCATGATATTGTTGCTGATTGGACTCATCAAGAATTGGGTAAACGATTTGATCGCATCACCGGAATCATCAACAAAAAATACAAAGTGGAAATCGATAGTAAGCTGGCAATGCCTGTGTACGAAGAAATTACAGCGACGCTTCAAAACACTACTGATTTTCCAAAAATCGAAGTTTTAGCAAGCGAAGATATTTTAACTGCTTGGAAAAATCTAATTCGCTCTGAATTAGACCCTGATTCATCTTGGAAATCGGAACTACCCGAGTTCAATTCCCAAGCATTTTCATTGCAAATGAATCAAAATGATTCCAACTCGGTTGGGTTTGATGGTATTGCTTTGCGTACCGTTTTAATTGAAAAAACCCGTATGGCTTCCCATCAAGCAGGGCATATTGTCAGATTACGGGTCAAACATTTGTTAAGCCAAATTCATAGAGAGCTTGATATCTTGTCCACCCGTTCAGATAAACCAGCAACTGCTGCAAAGTAATATTTTATAATAGAGAAGTTTACCATGAGCTTACAACAATCTTATTCATTAAAAGACCAAATTCACCTTAAAGCAGGTGAATACCGCCAAGTATTTCAGTGGGATGCCAGAGCATCTTTTATCACTGAAAAACCGTGTCTTTTATTGCTGCTTTGGCCTAAAGAAAAGCATGGCTGGCTGAAGATTCGATTGCATGCTGTTCCTTCTGATACGGATCGCGCTAAACTTACCAACATCGATTTATCAGGGTCTTCCAATACCGTAGATCTTGATACGCTGGTAGCTAGGCACAGGCGCGGCCAAGGTTTTAAAGATGTCCTTGCTACTAAGAATTTCTTGTGTTTGCAATGGTACCCGGGTCTACCTTTAGAAATTGAATTCATTGTCGATTCTAATCACCCGGATCTTAAAAAGTTATCCGATACCCGAATTGATGCCAATGGTCCTTTGGTTGCGCAAATCGAAGTGCTTGCATTTTCTCCTTCCATCCCTGCAGGAGAGCAAGGAAGCATTGGTATATCGCTCCGCCCTTGCAAACCTTTACCGCCATTTGATGGATGTGTAGCAGTCGATCTCGGAAATTCTTCTTCCTCGATGGTTGCATTCCGTTTTGGTTCTTTGCGAATGACCGATATTCTTGAACTAAATAGTGATGAGGGTGTTTCGCGTACTACTAGGCTAGCAGAACAGTCAAACCCGGTTGAATCTGTATTACGCATTGATGAAATTCAAACATTAAGTGGGAATGCTGGTACAAATGCCCAGCCTAATCCAACAACAACAACTCGGGTTTTTGGGCAAGCTCCATTCCATGTGTTTGATGAAACTAACCCCATGGCTTGTTCTTTTGTAATTGGAAAAACTGCTCGCCAAGGTGGATTGGGAAGTAATAGCAATAAACTAATTTTTGGCTCCAAAAGATTACTTCAGAAAAAAAATACCGGGCAATTTATTACACGCATGAATAATAAAGATTGGCGAATCAACAGGCAACTTGAAACACCTGTTCAATTTGAAAACCATCATCCTGCCGAATTTATTCTTTCCAAAATGTTTCGTAACTTTTCTGGGTCGGTACTTGCAGGTGGTAATGTTGCAGGGTTCCCTAAACACCTTGCGGTCACTTATCCAACTACATACGACAGACATGAAATTGAAAAATTAAGAAAAACGGTTACCAGAGCATGGCTTCGTTTCATGGGTGTACCCCAAACAGAACTTATCGATCCTCTTTCAAACTTGGGTAGTAACTTTGGTGCTCCCACTAAAATGATTGCTGAAATCCAGAAATCACTCCACTCTAATAAAGTTAATATTAGTGATTCCGATGACCAACCTCATCCACTTGTGCCTTTGATGATTGATGAGGCGACTGCTGCAGCCTTTTATTTTCTATACGAGCGTATTTTTGAATTCGCTGGTGGCTTATCTAGTTTTTCCTACATCTACCCCAACGGCATAACTCTTTTACTTTACGATTGCGGGGGTGGTACCACAGATATCGCATTAGTTAACGCAAAGCTTGATCCTGCAAGGGAAGATAGGTTATTATTAAAAGTTTTGGGCCGCACGGGTGATGGAAATTTTGGTGGCGATACTATTACTGAAGCCGTTTGCAAATTGATGAAAGCTAAAATTAGCGAAGTCATTTTAAAATCAAACAACGAACCAAAAGTTCCCACTCTGTTTAATACGAAGCCTGCAACTATTGCAGAATCTCACAAAGCGGTAACAGCTTATATTGCAGATATCGCCAAACTTACTCCAGCAGATAATTTGCTACCTACCAAGTTTGATCCAAATGCAGATATTCCAGATATAAATGCAAAAACAAATATGGTTGAGCTTTGGCAATGGGCGGAAGATATCAAAAAAGCTCTTAATGGACCAAAAAATATTGCTGCTACCTCAGCGCCCAAGTTAATTAATTACGATCCCGTTACACAAGAAATTTCAGGTGTGCAAATTGGGCTGAAAATATCCTTTGATCCTAGTAAGGGTGGCCTTGCCAAGATAATCACATCAAAATTTGATGATAAAGATACTGCAGAAGTAGTTAAGAAACTTGAGCGGATCGAAATCAAACGATCTGAAGTTGATGCGTTGATTCACCCTGTTCTGCAAACAACCATTAACCGTTCTAACAATCTGCTACGAAAAAAAATGGAATCCGTTACCCAATCAGAAAATATACCGCATTTAGATTACCTTGTGGTTTCTGGTAATGGCGGCAGATATCCACTTGTTAACGAAATGCTTTCCAAAGAATTGATTGGCGTTGATATAGATGATAAAAAAGCAATAATTCCTGTAGAAGATCTAAAAGATGCCGTTGCCAAAGGTGCTGTTTTATTTTTAAATTGCATGAAAGAGCAGGGGCGTGCCAGAGTCGATTTTGATACGAAACTTTCGGATTGCATTCCTTTTGATATCGGCTGGCTAAATAATGAAACCAATATTATCAGAGTTGTATTTGAAGAAGGTCTTCGATATTCAAAAATGAAAGAAGAAGAAATTCAAGTTTTTTCACAAACTGAAAACAGTTCTATCAATAATCAAATAACCATTTTGCGAAGATACCCCGGCGAAGAAGAACAAGATAAAGGCGGGCCAGGAAGCCACACTAAGGGTTTTAAATCTTATCTAACTTTTGTTTTCAAGGAACCAATCCAGGGCAATATTTTCATACGCTTTGATGCTGAGAAAAATATCTTCACTGCCCGCGATGCCACAAATCAAGAACCAGAAAAAACTATTAACAATGAGCCAAATGATTCTTTTCTTTCCCCCATTGAGCGCGGGAATATTTGATTTTTTAAAGGAGTATTTTTTAGGCTATGAACGATTTTTGGCAAGCCGAGGAATTACTGTTCGCTGAAATTGCAGACCAACTTAAAACTCTGCCGGAATTTGCTCGTTTTGCATTTACTAATAATAACCTAAAAGTTTTCGTTGATGGTAACCCCGAAATTAGAATTTCCCAACTTCGAAAAGAAACTCCTTCCCCAGAGGAAATCTTAGACCGCTGGGTGGAACAAGCTGAACTGTTGCGATTTTGTGGGCTTAATGAATCTTTAGATTTTCAAGATGCTCAGGATTTCAGTTCTTTAGTTGACGGTGCTAAAGAAGTTCTTGATTCCAAGATGGCGCGAATGTTTAATTCGATGGAGAAACCAAAAAAGCTTTGCAACTTAGTACAAATCTCGAATGTAATTAGAAAAATTCATGCTCAAAAAAAATCAACAACAACCTGGATTCCTAAACTGCTTCTTAAATATGTAAATACAGACAAACTTAAAAGCGTAAATAATACCGTAACCCCTGGCGTTCATCCTCGAATCGCCGCTCAAGAATTGCTTTGTATTGCTTTACTTAAAGATTTTAAAACGAATCATTCCCTTTTAAAAGAGCTATCAATTCTTCCCGCAAATGCAGGAAAGTTAATTTTTGTTTTTGATCATTTCGACCTACCTCGCACCCCGCATGGGATAAAATTCACCTCTTCGAAACAAGAAACTGAAATGAGGGTTATTGAACCTGGTATTATTTGTGAATTCGCTGGCCAAAAACCATTTGGTAATCCTGCTCCTAAGATTCTAACTCCTCTTATTGATCAATTCTTTGCTACTGAAGAACTTAAAGTACTATGGAACAATATTGGGAAAAATTGCTCAGAATGGTCCGATGCATCAGATGTCGTCAAACTTATTGCTTGGAATGTTTCGTTAAATTCAATTAGCAAAACTAAACTAGAATTTAGCCAAGTAATTATTGATAAACTAAGTCCACCTCCTCTAACAGTTACCAATGTACCAATTACTAAATTGAATAATTCCCCCATAATCCAAATACCAAGAGATACAAAGCCTTCAACTTTGCTAGATGATCTAGTAAATAGTTTTAAAGCCCTTCCTGCTGATTACCGTATTCTAGATCAAGATTTCGCTAAGTTTTTAAATACCTTTCAAAGTGAAAGCGCAATTGTTATTAGAACTAAAGCCTTGCCTCCGTTTCTAGGCAAGCTTGTCTCTTTTGAAAAAAACACAAAACCACAACTTCACGATACATTCCTTGCCAATTTTAAATTAAATTTACTTTCAAAGGGGCTTGCATTACTTCCAAAGGAACCTATTCCACTGGAATATAATGATTCCATTAATCTAAATGATTCCGAATTTAGAATTTTACCTAGGTTTAGTGATTCAATCACTGAAAACCAATATAAGCTAGTCCGTTTTGGAATTGCTGAAGGTTTAACCGTGATTGAAAAAGCGATTGTTCATCGTTCTATGGGAAAGTATCCATTTGAACTTAAAGAAATGATCGATATTTTAGCTAAATACCCTATTCAAATTTCATTTAAATTCATTGAGATACTTGAAGACTTCGCAATAAACAAAAACAATCTCCAATTAGCTGCTACAAATTTTTACAAACTTATCTACCAAGATGAAAATATACCGTTTTTGGAATCTAATCCAGAATTAGCAAAACAATTTATCCAAAAACTTGAATCGTATCTTCGCAAAAACTTTGCAATCAAAACTTTTGATCCTACGAAAAATCGAAATTTGCCAGAAAATTATATCGAAACAATGCAAGGTCGTATGGCCACAAACGGCAGAATCAGAAAAGTTATTAGGCCTGGTCTCATTGATGATAATGATAGGCTTCGTATGACCGCCTTAGTAGAAAGAGACTAAAAGGTAATTTTATGAATACTCATACAGTTAATGATGCACAAGATTCTAAGGAATCAGTCTCCGAGATCAGCATTCCATTAATTACCAAATTTGGTTTTAGTGCAGGCGGATTTGTTTTGGTAGTTCTAACGCTTTTGATTTTAGATTCTGTTAAAGATTTCCCCCAACTTTGGAAAAATATCATTCATTGGCCATGGAATGTTTACCATGGCATTTTTGGGGCGATCTTCGGTTTAATCATGGCTGAATTTTTCTGGATTTATAAACAGTGGTGGAATTTTGAATCCGGTACTCTGCCAGGTTGGGCGAAGGTTGCTGTTCCTAAATCTCTCGAAACCCCCGAAGAAAGTGTTAACAATTTATCGAAGGTGCTATTAGATATTATTCGCAAGAAAATATTCTTTTTACTGGTGCTTTCCTTTCTTCCTTTCGGAATTGCGATATTATTCGAGTTACCCTATTTGAAGAAAGACTCAAAAATATTTGGCGAAATTTGGGCCCATGTTATTGCAGGCTCATTGGAATCAATTATTATTGCTACAGTTTCTTGCGCGCTTTACTTTAATTGGGTGAAGTTTGTTGATCATTGGAAATTAAAAGCTATTTCTGGCTCAATCAAAGAAGTTAAACTTTCAAACGAATTAAAACTTGAGGGAGCAAGACATTTAGAAAAAATAAAAGACCTTGAAGAAACGAAAGTTAGTCTTGAAATTAAAATCAAGCAACTTGAAGATGAACTTATTGGTAGGGGTAATTCAGATACAAGTACATGGGGTCACCCAATTCCATCAGGATCGCCAATTCCAGCAACATCAACTTACACTCCTGCAAACCTTGATTTTGAAAAACCGAGAGCTGCTCCGAAATCATTTTTCGAGGAATCACCTGCTTGGCAACCAGCAAACATTAATACAAATCCAATTGGCTTTTCTGATGATGTTAGCAATGGAGTTCCATTAAATCCTGATGATAGGCCAACGGTGGAATAAAAATGAAAACAAACATTCTATCTAATTCAAAGACTGTTATTGGTCAGCCTGATGATAAAAAACCAGGCTTGATCGATACAATTACAAAAATCTCGCCTGTATTTTTATGGCTTGCCTTGGTTCTTGGAATCACCGCAACTAATATTATCGCAGCAAGTATCTATGTAGAACCTAAAACTGATGTGCCACCAACACTTCCTTTTCCGGTTCCTCCAGAGACACCTGTTACGCCAACCCAACCACCAATTAATGTTGCTACTATACCAATGCCAATAACTCCGGAAGTTAAAATTTATCCTCCAAAACAAGGCGATAAACCAGAAAAGCCTGTAATCCCACAACCAATCACCCCCGTATTGCCAGAATTTAATGGCCACCGATTTTTAGTTTTGATTGCTGATACTGTAGAGTTCAGAAACAGGGAATCTAGTATCCTCGATCAACTAGTATCGTTTAATAAAAGTGTAATAGCTGAAAAAGTAAATACTTCATTTATTTTAGTAGATTCCCAAGGTGGGCGAACTTGGGATATTACTAAGGATCGTGTTCCGTCTAAAAGGGAAGTTTTTTCAAATGAAAAAACTTATGAATCCATTCATCAAGTTTATCAAGTAAGAGAGAAAACAATTATCCCTAATAGCCCTAAAGTATTTTCGGTAATCCTTTGGGGAAGCGATGTAAATCCAGACACTTTGGTAGGACTAGATTTAGGTTTAGCGCCAACTTGGCCTAAATTATTTGTATGGTATGGGCATCCTGATAAAAGCGTGAAACTTGAGCAGCATCTTGGCTCTGATAGTTTTATTAACATTAATAAAGATTTAAGTCCGCTTTCTAACTCCCTACAGTTCTACTCAAAAAAACTGGAAAGGAAGTAAAATGAAAGAAACAAAAAATGAAGATTTGCAAAAATTTATCACGGAACTTTTGAATAATTCTAACTTTAAACAAACTATAGAACTAATTAAAGCTAAAATTGACGATATTGTTTCAGCATCTAATGAAGAGCTAGAGAAATTTGATATTATTGAATTAAATTTCGATAATAAAAATAGCGAGAGTATATTTTCTGAATTAAATGCAAAAAAAACACCTGACATAATTAAAAAATATCTTGATAAAACCAAAAATAAGATTACTAGTTTATCTGATTCTGATAAAACAAAAATTTTGTATATGTTTTTAATTAAAATTATAGAGTATAGAAAAAACAAGATTTTAGATAATGAAGAAAATACGGAAATTAAACCATCATTTTTTTCAAAAATGCTTTTAAATTTTACTCATTGGTTTAATCAATCATTAATTTATACATATATTATATTGACTTTATTTGTAATTCTTTCATTAGTAATAGGGGCGATGACTATCTGGGAGAGATGGGCAAACGAAAATAAAACCAGTCCACTTGCGAAGCAAATTTCTAAAGATTTAAAAAAAATTTATTCCATTGATAACGATGACAAAAATACAGAGACTGGTATTTTAAAAACTCTTATTGATAAATTCCCGAAACAACCTGGTACACCTACACTTGATATTAAAAAACCTCAAACAGAAAAAAATTCCCCTGCTGAACAAAAATTGCAAATTGATCAATCGGTCAGTGAAGGTATTGTGTCAAAATTAAAAGATCTTCTCCCTAATGATCAAAAAATTAAAACTCTTAATGATGTTCTTGATGAACTTAAAAAGTTTAAAGTAGAGGAACTGCAAAAAAAGATAGAAGTCAAACTTGATGATGCGAAAATTAAAGAAGTTTTTAATTCGATTGTAAAAGATGAAAAATCTGAATTTGGGAAAGCGATTATAAAGATTAATGGTACAGGGGATAAGAAGCCAGTGGATACTGTCGATACTAATTCTGCTAAGACCATTAAAGATTTACAAGAAATAATTGGAAAACATAAACAAGAAATAGAAAAAGAGAAAGAGAAAGAGAAAGCTTCTGTTACCAAACTTCTTAATGGTGAAGTAGATAAAAAAACTAAGGAAATTGAAAAATTACAAGGCATAGTAAAAACTATTAGTGATGAAAAAATAGGATTTAAAGGCCCAACTGGTAGTTATGCAATATTATTGACTAATTCTGCTGATTTTCAATTGCCATCTTCTTTATTAGAGACTGTATTTGGAGTCTTGGAAAAACAAAATGGTATCAGTAAGGATGTTCAAAAAATTGGTATGTATATTGCAACTGGTGAAGATATTTCTACGAGATATGATTTAAGAACAAAAATCAAACCTAAAAATCCAACTGCAACTGAACCTCTAACCGGACGACCGACAGAATGTATCATCGAAGTTGGTAAGTCTTTTTTAAAATATGCTTTCGATAACGGCAAAGAACCAACTATCCCAATTGCTGATAGAAAAGCGATAATTATTGGTACTTGGTCAGCAAAAGCCCCTAAACTAGATTCCGATGGTTGGGATAAGATAACTCAAGTAGACGCTATTCTTATTCAAACCCCAAAAGATAAAGATTTTCGTGAAGCATCTGACTGGCTTGATTTTACGCTTAAGAAAAATGGAAGATTGGTATTTGTTCAAGGGTTTGATAAATTCGCTGCTGGTTCCCCTTCTTTGCTCCAACTTGAGAAACACCTTTTAACACTTTTAAATACTAAAAAGGAATAATCATGAATATTAGAATTTTTATTGTATTATTGTTAATTTCTGGGCCTTCTTTTGCACAGGATATCAAAGTCGAAATGGGCCCTGATGATAAGGGCAAAGCTTTACCAAAAAATAAAAAAGATAAAGGTAAATTTGAAAGAGGAGTTTGGGTTGCTCATGAGGGCTTTCAACTTAAAAAATCACCAATAATTAGTTCGGAACCTTCAGGCTATAAAGCTCTGCAATACATGGAACACTTTGATGTTTCTTATGAGTATCAAGGTGAAGACCAGACTTATTATTTGTTGGGTAAAGGTGATGACGATAATAAAAATTTTATTAATTTAGGGTGGATTCCTGAGAAATACACCTGTTCATACCAGGGACAACAAACTGCTAATAATATTTATAAAAAAGCTCTTATTGTAAATTCTTTGGATCAAATCACGAAACAACGAAAAGTTGAACCCATCCCTGTAAGATTGGCGCCCACCCTTGAAGCTCCGGTCATCGATCCTCTTAGGCTTTACAACATTTATTCTGTCTATTCTGATACCAATCCTAAAGACCCTAATAAAGGATATTGTCTTTTAGGTTCGGATTATGCATTCAAGCCAGATGATAATTCCATGATAAATCCGAAAATTCCTGCGGAAACCGTGAAAGGCTGGGTTTCCAAAGAAAATCTTTGTTTTTGGGATACCCGCGAAGCTTTAGAATGGGATGCCAATTCTACCAAAATTTCCAAAGGTGAATTTCGTAGAACCACACCCACGAAAGTCTTTCATACCCGCGAAGATGCTATGAAAGAAGCTCGCAGTGAACCAGTAACTCCTTGGTTTATAGAAAATTTTGATAAAAATGGGGAAAGCATTCCCATGCAGCATTACAGCCAACGCTACCCCAGAATTCCCATGAAAAAAGAAGAGGAAATATCCCTGCCCGAATTTGGAAAACTTATAAAAATTGGTTCGATTGGTGGTTTTGTGGATGAAAACGGCAATGAGATAGCAACCAAAGATGAACTGGAAAAGTTGCGTAAGAAAATGGATGATCTCCAATTTGAAGTGGAATCCACCGATCTTGTTTTTATTATCGATGATACAGAAAGTATGAATGAGTACTTTAAAGCGGCAGCGGAATGTGCAGAAAAAGTGCTCGAAGCAGTTAAAAAAGAAAAGGGGAAAGTTCGAATTGGTTTGGTATTTTACAATGATATACCTTTTGCAGATCGAGAAGATTCGAAAAACCTTGAAAAAGCAATTGATATCACGAGCCCATTAGTTGATATCACAAGCGCCGAGGGCCAAAAAATAATTCAAAAACTTAAAGATCATAAAACGACCCGTGGGGGCGATCCAAGGGAGCAAATGTTTCATGGATTGAAACGAGCCTTAGAAACAGTTGGCTTTTCAAGGCAATCCAGAAAAATCGCAATTCTAATAGGCGATACAGGCGACCATGATACCAACACCACTGGGAATTTTGAAAAAGAAGTTTCAATCATGGATAGAATGGTTTTTGAAGACCGTTCACCAATCGAGTTTTTTGGTATTCAAGTTATCCCACCCAAAGAAAATCCAGATTTTATTGCATTTAAATCGCAAGTTCAAAAAGTTATTGAATTAACCCATGCCAAAATGGCTTCATTAAAATCTTATGATGCTGAGGGCAAAGAAACTGGTTCGCAAAAAGATGGCAGAGAAAACCTTTATATTCAAATTACCGATGTAGATGAATTGATAGCAAAAATTCTAAATCGTTACAAAGTTCTTCGTGAAAAAGCCGAAGCAACCGCATCAGAAATTGCGAAAATCAAAGGCGGCCAATGGACTAGAGTTTCACCTGAAGTTGAAAGAATTTTAAAACAAGAAAATGTGGATCTCGATAAGTTGCGCAAAACCAAAGGGCTTCAAGTATTTGATTATGGCTGGGTTTGGGAAAAAGGAAAACCAAGCAAATGCGGTTGCAATCAAGTAAGAATGAAAATGCTTACCGAAGAATATGATCGGTTGCTATTGACCCGTTTGCTTGAAGATATTGAAAATGCCAACCCTGGCCGAAAGCCCTCACCAGAAAATATTGCAAAAATACTTAACAATGCAGGTACTGGCGAAAAAGACAAAGAAATAAAAAATGACAATCTGTCTGACCATCGTTTAAAAAGTAACGGATTAATGGCTCGTTCTCCTTTACTTTCAAAAGCACTTGGTGAATTGAAGGATGATGAATCCTTTCAAAGCGAATTGAACAAACTTTTCATGAAACGAAGGCTATTAGAAGATATTGGGAAAAATGAAAAATCTGAACTTGTTCCTGGATTTGAAGATTTAGGGGACGGCACCAAAATTCCTGTGATTAAACGTATTGGCGAACCAAAAAAAGAACCCCGAATGTTTAGACCCACTGGCAGCACTATTTTAAGCACTAAGTGGGTTTGGCTTGATTTCGAAGAAGAATGGCCGTGAAAATGAAATCGCCCTTATTCAGCATTAATAATTTCGTATTCCATTACCCCGATACGAAAACACCTTCTGTTGATTTTTCAAAAGCTAACTTAGTAATTCCTAGGGGGAAGAAAACTTTTATCCTTGGGCCTTCCGGTTGTGGTAAAACCACCCTGCTGCAAATCCTTGGATTACTGCGCGATGCATCCCTATCAACATCTATGATTACCATGGATGGCACACAGGATTATTCAAAGCTTTCCCCAAATGAAAAAACTGCAATTAGAGGTAAAAACTTCGGCTTCATTTTGCAATCATTTTATCTTTTGCCTAACTTCAGGGTTTTGGAAAATATAGCCATGCCTTTGATTCTTAATGGTATGCATCGAAGAGATGCGTGTGACCTTACAAGGGAAGTTATTAAAGATAGTGGATTGTGTGGTTCTGATGAAAATGACCTTAACCAAGTGCTTGATCATACGAGCGATAAGTTGTCGCAGGGGCAAAAGCAACGGGTTGCCATTCTTCGAGCCTTAATCCATGATCCACAAGTTATTTTTGCAGATGAACTAACCAGCAATTTAGACCCCAGTACCACCCGTAAAACTTTCGAACTCTTAAACCGATGGCAAGGCGCAGAAGATAATCGTTCGATTATTATGATTACTCACGATATTCAAACGGCAATCAGGCACGCTGATTATTTTGTAGTGATGGATAGCAACCATCATCTAGCCATGGCATTTCCCAAAGAGGAATATCCAAAAAATAAAGAACAGTTAATCAAAATCATGGACCTAGAACAAACCTATGCTTGATATGAAAATTATTTTTAAAGATCTGGTAGTTTCAATAATTAGTGTCCAATTATTGGTAAATCGTTTTCTTCTTATATGTGCAATTTTTGTGTGTGTTTCTGGAACTTTATTGGCCCAAAATACTAATGTTGAAATGGGCCCCGACGACAAAGGAAAACCAGTACCAACAACTAGTATTGGTAAAGACAAATTAAAAGCAGGTGTTTGGGTTGCTTATGATGGTTTTCTATTAAAAAAATCTCCTTTGAATAATTCGGATAATTCGGGCTATAAAGCGTTGCAATACATGGAACACTTTGATGTTTCGTATGTGTATCAAGGTGAAGATCAAATTTATTACCTTTTAAGCCGAGGGCGGGCTGAAGATTTCAAAAACTTTGGTTGGGTACCTGAAAGATTTACATGTTTTTCTGAAGGTCAAACAACCGCCAATAATATTTATAAAAAAGCTTTTATTGTAAATTCGTTGGATCAAATCACTAAACAAGGAAAAGTTGGACCTATCCCGGTAAGGTTGGCACCTACCCTTGAAGTCCCAGTCATCGATCCTATTAGGCTTTCAAATATCTACTGCGTTTATTCTGATACCAATCCTAAAGACCCTAATAAAGGATATTGCCTGTTAGGTTTGGATTATGGGTTTACACCGGATGATAATTCAAAAACAAATCCAAAAATTCCATCAGAAACAGTTAAAGGCTGGGTTTCCAAAGAAAATTTGTGCTTTTGGGATACCCGTGAAGGCCTTGAGTGGGATGTAAAATCAACCAAAGAAAGTTTAGGAGAATTAAGAAGAACGACTCCAGGGAAAATTTTTGATAGTAGAAAAAATGCAATCAAGGATGCTATTGGTGAAAATGTAAAACCATTGCTTGTTGAAAAGTTTGATGTCAAAAATGAAAGTATTCCATTACAACATTACAGTTCTAGATTCCCTATTATTCCATTAAATAATGAAGAACAGATTATTATACCTGAATTTGGAAAACTTTTTAAAATTATAATTCCTTTAACTTTTGAAGATGCTAAAAAATATATTGGTAATGGCGATTTATATTTGAAAGAAAGTTTAGCGTTTAATTTAAATACGATTAATTCTCAAATACTTATGTATGGCTGGGTTTGGGAAAAAGCAAAATCTAGTAGGGGGTCTTGCAATCAAGTAAGAATAAAAATGCTTACTGAAGAATATGATCGTTTGCTATTGGCCCGCTTGCTTGAAGATATTGAGAATGCAAACCCAGGCCGAAAGCCCTCACTAGAAAATATTGCGAAAGTTCTTAACAATGCAGGCACTGGCGAAAAAGATAAAGAAATAAAAACTGATAACCTGTCTGATCATCGTTTAAAAAGCAATGGGTTAATGGCTCGTTCGCCTTTACTTTCGAAACCTTTTGGGGATTTGAAAGATGATGAATCATTCCACAGCGAGTTAAACAAGCTTTTCATGAAACGAAGGCTATTGGAAGACATTGGGAAAAATGAAAAATCAGAATTTGTTCAAGGATTTGAAGATTTAGGAGACGGCACCAAAATTCCTGTGATTAAGCGTATTGGCGAACCGAAAAAAGAACCTCGTATGTTCAGGCCATCCGGAAGTACGATTTTAACCACAAAGTGGGTTTGGCTCGATTTCGAAGAAGAATGGCCATAAACATTCATCCTCCCGAAAAGATTATTGGAATGGATAAAATGAAATCCGGAACCCTGTTCAACATTGGTTTTTATTGTTGGTTCGCAAAGCAGGATCTTATGGATAAAAGATCTTGGCGCACTACTGCCGCTATTTTATTAAATTTAATATTAGTTTTTTGGTTCATCACTGTTTTACTTGGGGCCCCTGCAGCTTTAGAATTAATTCGTAAAAACCACCTCAAACAAAACCCCACTGCGCTTTCAGTTGAATTTGATAAAGGGGCAGGCGCTATGGTGGATATTAAACTTCACGAAAAAGAAAAATACGAAAAAGCTTTCAACGATAATCCTAATCTTGGTTTTAGAGCACTTAGCTTTTTTCGTAATCAAAAACTTGAATTCTTTCTTCCAGATGGCAGCACGGAACTTCGAGGGCGGACTGTAGATAAAAATGACCTTGTGATTAATGCTGCTGGGTTTCCAGATAAATTTGGGCAAGATCTATCTTGGATTGCGATCAGTAACTCTTTCAAAACTCAACTAACTGGAGCTTTAGACCCAACTAAGGAATTCATAACAATTCGAAGTGCAACTACAGGCAACAAAAAAACAATAAAAGTCGCTGGCTATTATTCTTCAGATTTTGATTCTTCAGGGTTTTTTATGATTTCAGAAAAAGCAGCATTAGAATTGAAAAATGAACCTAACCCAAAAAGTAAATGGATAACGACTGGCCCCCTGCCTAAATCTTGGATAGTTAAAATGTTGCCAGATAAAGTGAATGAGTATTTAGACAAATACAGCTTAAGAAGACCTTCAATTGAAACTAGAACCCTACCCGATGGTAAGGATGCTAAATGCTGGCGCCTAGATTCAACAACTGATTCAGGAGAAAAGCTTTCGGATTGGAAAGATCACCTTTTTGCTCTTGGCTCCCACATGAAAGAAAACCATGGAGAAGATACTGGCGATTTTAAGGTGATCTCGAGTTTCGATATAGAAGCTAGTGTGGATGGAACTAAAAAAGAATCGGCAACGACCTTTGATATTGGAGTATTGTATGTAAAAGATTTAGAAAACTTGGGGCCATGTATTAAGGAGTTAAAGAAAAATGGTTGTCGCCCTTTAAATCCTGAAGCTGAAGCTCAACTTAGGGAAATCAATGCATCTACGGAGTGGATTAAAACTGGATTAAATGTGATTAGCATTTTCATCATCTTTCTAGGGGCAATCAATACCGGGTTTTTAGAATTCTTCAGGCTTAGGCAAAAGATACCTGAAATTGGGCTACTTCGATCCATTGGAATTACGGATGGTAAGTTACTTTTTCTTTGTCTTTTTGAATGTTTCTTTTTATTAGCCTTTAGCTTTTTGGTTAGTATATTTTTGAGTTTCATCCTTATCTGGACAATTAAAACATCGTTGCTACCTTGGGCTAATTGGGGCGATATTTTTAATCTCCAATATTTTGGATATCTCTCATGCTTTGGGATATTTAATTTTTTTATAACAATGGGTTCATCGTATTTTGGCTCTCTTTCTTCTCGAAACAGTTGCCCTGCAGATTCGTTATGCAAAGCAGGATGATTTGGCCCTTATAATCGATTTAATCGGACTATGTTTCCTAGCTTTTTTAGCTTATCTGCTTTCATTTGCATTCTGAATACGCTTAAATGGATCAATCAGGTTTTTAAATAAGTTCATCTCAAGGATTTCCGCCCATGATTAATTTCATGAAAACATTTAGCATGGTTTTATCACTTTTGGTTGCAAGCATTGCCATTGCCCAAACACCAGATAAAGCAAATATTAATAATATCCCCTCACAGGAACTCCGATCAAGGCTAAGGGAATTTCTCAACAGTCCATCGTATTCTAAGGAATTAAAACAAATCGAACCATTGTGCGATTTGGAACCTGATACCCTTGATTATTCTCATACTGATGGAAAGCCTTCGCGCTTTAATTTGCAATACCTGCCTAAGCCAGACAAAACCTTATCTGAGGATGATAAGAAAAAGATTGAAAACATTGTTAAAGACCCGTTGCTGGAAAATTTCTTGGGCAATCACAAAGGCGGGATTGCAAACACCGACCAAATGAAAGCTATTAAAAATATAATGGCTGTTTCCCCAAGAGAAAAATCTGCATTTGACCCAGTTACTAATATCGTGAAAAATATTGATAAAGCGTTGGAAAAAGGAGGGCCTGCCAATCCAACAGAATTACAAAACATTAAAAATGCTGCGGGTGATGTTTTGAATGCGCTAAATCAGGGGGCTGTTCCTTCTGGCGCTGGCCCTGGCAGCGGAGCAGGTGGCGCTGGCCCTGGCAGCGGAGCAGGTGGTGGTGGCCCTGGTAGCGGAGCAGGTGGTGGCGGCCCCGGTAGCGGAGCAGGTGGTGGTGGCCCCGGTAGCGGAGCAGGTGGCGGTGGCCCCGGTAGTGGTACGAACCCTCCCGGACGAGCATTAGCTCAGCGAGGTTTAGAACGCTTAATTAATGATATAAATAATCGAATAGCTGGAACAACTCCAATCGATTCTTCTAAACCAACTGCAGATTTATCTAAAGAATCAAAAGATTTGAGTTCATTGCGTGACCAGATGTTTTCTTCGCGTTCTGAGCCAACTGGAAATTCTAAACCTACTTATTCGCAAAATCCCCAATATTCTGGCAATTGTGATTGTTATTGCCCTTGTTCTAATTGGGTTCTTGTTACTTATTGCCAGCCAATTGTTTCTTATGTGCAACAAGGATGCCTTTGGAATAAACAATATGTGCCTTTTGTAATTAATCTTCCAGTTTATGCATGGGTACAGATTTTAGCTAATCCAAATTACATGCAACCCACATTGAGCCGACCCATAATTGAAACAGTTTCTGTTCCATTAAATATGGACTCTGACACAGCGTATCAATTAGGTAAGCAAGCATATCAGGATCGAAAAATGGGTGATGCTTTGGAATACTTTAATCACACTCTTTCTTTGCAACCTGAAAACGCTATCGCTTGGCATTACAGAACGGTTGCCTTGTACGAACTTGGGAAAGTTCAAATGGCACAAGAGTCCGCAAAAAGAGCTGGTGCATTATTCATTAGCCATCCGGAAAACAAGTCTACGATTTTGGCAAGCCTCGAAAGAATCCAAGGTAGTCCACGAAGCTTCTTAGTAGAATATCGCCAAACAATGACGGAATCCGAAGCTAGCACAATAGCTAAGGCTGAACTTCCGAAAGATTTGCTGGCTCGTAAAGAACAAATGCTTGCTTCTGCAAAGAAGTAATAACGGCAATGTAGTTGCACCGCAGGTTTCAAAAGCTTAAAGATACTATGACCCTATTTTTAAAAAAGGTCTGGAGTTTTAAGCCAAGGAATATCTGCGGTATAGTTCTTAAGCATGTTGAACATTTTCCTTCCCTTAATTGATCCAGCGACACACATCTTTTGGCGTTAAAATCAAATATTAAGCTATTTCTTAACCACGATTGTTATTCTACTTTAGCTTTGTTCTGTTCTAGGATTTCATTAATCAATAAGAGTTGTTTTCGTAGAGAATTTTGAAAATTCAAAACACTCCCAACTGAATTCATTGGCTTACTTTTAAAAAGGAACCTAAGATAAACAAAAGACTTTATTTGATTTCTAAATAGAGAATGCCCAATGAGCGAATCAGACGAGCTTAACCAAGAAAATTTAAATTCTTCCAATTCGGCCAATTCCCAAAAAGATAGCAGTTCTTCTGGAATTCTAATATCTAACAACCCTTTCCTTATAATAGATTCCAAACAGAATTTGTACGATGGCCAGGCCTACTGGATTCACAAATTTCTTCCCACAAATTCGTTGTTTGCTGCATTACTTTTTCTCAGCATTAGTTTAGGAATCTGGCTTATAGCCTTGGCTCTTGCAGTTGATAAAACTGCATTTTGGGAATCCAAGGAATGGCATGTTCAGCCATTGCTATTTGCCGGGCACCTATTCACCGCATGGATGTTTATATTGCCCTTTACCAAACTTTTTCACCGCGCCTTAAGTGCAATGGAAGGGCCTAAAGAAAAAATCATGAGTTGGACAAATCTAGTGCTTGGCCCAAAAGGATTAATTGGCGCAGTTCTACTTTCCCTTCCCTTCCAGTACATGGTTACAAATTCTTATTTCAAAGGTGATTATGATAAATTCTTTATTGAATCTGAATCAAGCCTTGCGATTGTAGATCTCTGGATGATGGTGGTTTGGGGAATAGAGTGGATTATCAATGGTTACATATGGTTTATTTTGATTGGGTTCATTGGATTAACGATAAGTGCAATGAAACTTTGTACTTTTACGGGAAGCATTGAAGAGGTTTTAATTCACGAACGATATAAACCATTTCTTTTACTAATAGTGCAAGGCTCTAGCAGTTGCTTATTTTTCTGTTTGATTAATTCATTTTATGTCTGGTATGCAGAAGGCGACATATCTGATTTTATCGGTTTAGGGATGACGGTCGGGCTGTTTTGGTGGGTGGCTTTGCGCCTCCGTGGTTAATGTTAAGAAAAAAGCTCGAGAAAGAAATGCAGCATCGGTATTTGCAGTTAGGAACTAAGCTAATTGAAATCGACCATCAATTTTTAGCTCATGAAGGTACGCCAGATAATGTATATTTCCAAGAATCAGCTATCATCAGTCGGATAAATTTTTTGGATCGATTAAAAATGGAGTTTGGGCAAAAAGAAGGGCGGTCCGTACTTCTTAGATTGCTGATACCAACTGCAACCATGGGCTGGAAGTTCTTTAAACCATTCTTTGTAGGCTAATAAAAAGCTTTTGATCTAATAAAAATCTTGCGCATGTGGTAACCGGAATGTCTGGACTCATCATTCGGTAGTCGGGATTGCTATGGCCGCCATTAGATTCACATAGGGTACTAATGGGGTCCTATTCGAAAAAGCATAGGTGCCAATCACCCAAGCCTATTTGGTTATAAAATGAATTATTGGGATAGCGTTTGAAATTAACCTTCTGTAACGGTGGGCAAGATATTGCTGTTGATCTTTAAATGATAAAAAGGTGATCGAAGTTTGTATTAGCAATTATTATTGTTAAAAAAGTTTATAAAATTGCGCTCATAATAAAGAAAGGGCTGATTCAATCGGTTTGTGTTAAAAAAAAACTAAATAATTTAAAATACCAAGAAACAAACAAAAGAATTAACCAAAATTTTCCAAAAACAGGGGTTAATAATTTGTTTGAAGATTTGATAAAAAAAATAAATGAAATTATAAAAAAAAAACGATAGGTATTGTCATGATATTGGAACAAAGAGATTGGTGAATTTCTCCATGTATTAAAAAACTTAAGCTCCGAACACATCCAGTAGTAGGGCAAGGTAAACCAGTTAAAACAAAAAACATTGAAGGGGGAATAGATAAATTAAAAAAGAAGAAAAAATTCCAAAAGATGTAAACACAAAAGCAAGAAAATGCAGTGCACCGCAACCAGAAGTTAATACTAGATACCATCATTACCCACCAGCAAATAATAAAAAAAGTTATTTAATTACGCATCTTCTTTGTATTTACAAGAACTTATTAAAAAGGGTAACCAGCAAACTGGAAAACAAATAAACAGGAGCAAAATAAAAGCAATTGTCCCTGTTTGATTTAAACCTAAAAACACATTTTTATTTTCTACGCCATTTTGAGATAGACTGGGTGGTGCATTGATTTGAGAATATACACCAATTGCGATTTTGCCATTAATATCAAAATCTACAAGCATCCCCTTGGATGGTGGATTATTTCCTCTCCATTCAGAGCCAAGGAAACTATACCGATTACCATCTGATCCAGAAATAATTCCAGAATTTTCGCGTATTGAAAAATCAAGTATTTTTCCTGTCATTGAGCACCTATAAATTTATTTTTTGTTTTCAGCAATTTCACGCAGATATTTTAAATTTTCTAAATGTTCAACTAATCTGAAAATTATCAAAAATATTTCTAATGTAACCCTTAAAATTACAGCAGAAATAATTGCTGATATTATGTGGCCTACTAAAACTAATGCAGCTAGCCAAACTGGCATCGTAATAACAACATATACCAGTGTTCCTGCGACTGATAATGCTGCAAGAATCATCCAAAGTAAAAATACTACGCCTATCAATCTTGGGGTAGCAAACTGTTCAAAACTTAAATCTAGAAACCATAGTTTTTTTGAAACTTCTTTGGCTGTCCTCGTAGTGTTTCCTATCATCTTAGATGCCATTTGATTATCTTGAAATGAATCTGGTGGTTCTGCATAATTAGAACCTGAATTATTTGGAAAAATACCAGGAATTGAATTGGCAGGAAGCCATTTCGCCATTCCATTTTTCCAAACCATGTCTTGTGGATCTAGGCTTTTATTGCTCGCCAGTTTCTGAATTTCTGAAATTGAAACTGGTCCAGTTCTTTTTCCATCTTTTGTGAAATACCATTGATCTGCCATAATCTAACCCTTTCAAAATTACGATATTGATTTAAAATTAGTTGCATTTGCCAAAAATATTTTTGTCAAGTATTTCAATTTACCTCTTGATTGTAATATATTGTTTTTGCAAAGGAAGAAAAAAAGACAAATATATAATCTTTATTTGTTTTTTCTTTAGTACAAAACAATTCTGATAATTTTTATATTTTTTAACGTACTTTTGTATAAGTAAAAAGGATGAAGGTTTGGTATTAAGGTTATTCTGGTTTCATAATTAGTCATCATCGCCTGAATAACCTCCACCTGAATCATCTGTCGAGTAATCATCTCCCCCTAAATCTTCATCTCCTAAATCTTCATCTCCTAAATCTTCATCTTCCATTTCGTCTTCTTGAAGGTCCTCATCTTCAATATTCTCGTCGTCAGATTCATCATCTGATGAATCTAATTCTTCTTCAGTATTTACTTCTTCCTCATCTTCGTTTCCAAGGTCTTCTGCATCTAATATATCTTCATCATTCATTTCTGATGAAACATCTTCTGCGTCAAGGATTTCTTCCTCTTGCTGATTACCAATCTCAGAACTTTCCCCTTCGATTGAACTGTTTATTTCATTTTCTCCGTTAATTAATGAGTCTTCATCTAAAGAATCATCATCAGCTATCAAATTACTAGCAGAGGATTGACTGTTTTTTTTATTATTTGATGTTAAGTGGTTTCTTTTTGGTTGGTTTGGCATAATTCGCTTGCTGGAACTAATTGGCTGATTGTTAATTATTTGTAAAATTGATTGGTAATCATAATCAGACAATAAACCTTGCATATTTAATATTTTTAAGCGTTGACTTAATCCTTGCGTATCAATTAAATTTGAAGTTCGATTGGAACCAGACGACATGGCGTTTCCTAATAAAGCGCCTACCCCTAAGCCTATTGCCGCACCTGCGCCTGCAGCTAGCATTGTTGTTCCTATGCCTCCCCCGGCAGTTTTAACTTCGGGATTAGTTGGTTTTGGTGTTTCTAATGGTTCTTTATTTAAAGTAGAAGTTTTAACAGTTTCATTCTCTTTAGAAATAGCAGGTGCAACTGAATTTATAATGGGAGGATTATTAATAATTATTTCATCCTTGGCCTGGGTTACAAACGGAATCGATATCTCTGGCAAAACAAGAAAATTAAGCCCTTTGATATTTTCAGCCAAAACCCATTTTTTCATAGAATCCGTTCGTACATAATCTTTCGGTCCAATAGAGCCTTGGGTGGCTAAAGAGGAAAAATTACTATCATCAAATGGGCCAAACTGTTGTTTCCCATCTTTTGAGTAATACCAATTATTGCTCATGCTTCCTCCGGATTTAAAATTATTAACTAACTCTGACCTTTGTTTTGCATCTTGGGCAACCAATAATACCAATTTTTGCAGCTCGAATTTTAGCTTTACATTTCGGGCAACCAACAATCTTTGGTTTATCTTCTAAACTTAAATTTGGTTTATCGACAGGAGTAACCTGAAGTTGTGAAGACTTTTTACCCCAACTATCTGAAATCTGGGAAAGAGAATTAAAAAAACTTGAAGCCGAAGCATCAACTTCTGTTTTTATAATTCCTGAAAAATCAAAAACTAATTTTTGAAGTTCACCGTTTGAGGATGAAACAATTCCAATCCTATTTAAAAAGGGGGAGCCAACCTTAATACTGTTTAAACGACTTATTGCCATTCTTAAAGTTGTTTGGGCAAGCATTCTAGCAGATGAATTGGAGCTTTTTGTACCTAGCTTAGCTAGTGTAACAGCAGATTGAGCACTCTTCTTTTTAGATTTAATTTTCTCAATGTATTCCGGTGGAAATTTCCCCGCTTTTGGTTCAAAAATCTTTCTTAATTTACTAGTAGGGTAAATAAAAGGCGAAGCATCACTAGTAGGATAAAAACATAAACCTCTAAAATCATAGCGTAAATTTCCGTTAATAGGTTCGTCATAACCTGGGAAGCCAGATTGAAGTAACACACTTGCTTTGGCAACTAAACCAATTTTGTCAACCAACTCCTTGCCGCTAGAATAATGAAGATTATCTTCAGGAATTTTAAGGAAGTATTTTTCGCATTTATCATAGTCCCCTGACATAAAAAAATGCTTAGAAAGCAAAAGCATTTTTTCACCAATGAGGGACGCAATCAATTTTATTTCTGGACAATCAAGTAATTTAAGTTCATGAATTTGATCTCCGTTTTTTAAATTCAGTACGAAATAAGGTTGAGACTCCTCGGCTTTGTTAGCACTGGGAAACCAACCAGAACTTTCCTGATCTTTTTTGAAAATCAGAGTCCAATTTAATTCAGCACATGGATAATTTTTAGAAACTATTTTTCCTTCAGAGTCTGAATGGACAACGAAGACAGTATTTTTTGATATAGCAAGACTATAGTAGGGGGTATCCTTTTTTTCTGCTGAGAAAAAGCTCATTAATTTATTGCTCAATGAGCCTTCAACTTTTGTTGCAGTAGTGCCGTAAAATTCTATTTCTTCAACATTGATACTGGCATCTTCGATTTGATTCCAACATTTGGCAAAATCCTCTGGTAAAAAAAAACCTGTTTTGATTGTTGGATTAACTTTTCGAGAGACAAGCGGTGGAATATCTTTTTGGGCTACTTGTTTGGGAGGGTCGTTACTCGGGGAAGTGGTTGATTTTGTTGCGGCTTCTTTCGCTTGGTTTAAAGCAACTTGGGCTTGCTCATTTAATTTTTGACCAATTTCAATTGTTTTTTCCTGAGCTTTTGCAATTGCAATTTTAGCTGAATTGAACCAGCCTGAAGCCAAACTTCCTAATCCAGTGGTTTCAGGCATTAAAGGAGGAGGTTCTTGAAACAAAGGAGGAGGTTCTTTTTCTGTTACCAAATTATCACTTAAAATGTTTTCAGAAAGTTTGAGCTCTATTGGTCTAACTTTTAATAAAACCAAAACTTCTGGAAGTTTAACCCAAGACTTCAAATCTTCTCTGCGTAAATGATCTGTTTCAATTATTTTTTTATCTTCAATAAGCTTTAGGAGTTGAGTTTCCAAGATGGGCCCAAATTGCTTTTTTCCATCTCGTGTATAGAACCATTTATTAGCCATAAAAACCTTAAAGTAAGGATGTTAAATATATTACTAATACACCCCTAAAACTTGCCTCAAGTAAAATGCAAGCAGCAAGCTTTTTTATTTTTCAACATTTGAAAGTATTTTCATTAACCGTTCTTCCTGTGCTTTGGAAAAGCCTTTCTTTTTTGCAGTATCAATTTTATCTTCAAATGTTCGAGCCTTTTCAAATAACTTTTCAAGCTCTTTATCAGCACCAGGCGTATTCGATCTTAATTTTGCCTCAAGGGCTAATTTTTGCTAGGATACAGCTTCCATTTCGTCAAGTAATGCATCTGTTGCATTCTTGCCGCAACCTTGAGTAAATAAAACCAAACATAATAATATCAAAATTTCGGTAATCTTTTTCTTTTTTGCACTCAACATTAAAACAATCTTTTCTAAGAAAGAGGGTTAGCAATCTTATTTCTTATTTAACAGGAACTAAAGATGTTAAATTTGAAGGCTTAATCCCAGTATATAAATGGCTACTAGTTAGACTGACTTCTTGAAATTTCAATTGAAATTCTTTCGTACTATCAATTGAAAATTTCACTAAATTTCCATTTGTCAGGGTTTTGACTGTATCCAATACTTCTTTATTCATGCCAGTTGTCGAAATAGTAAAGTGGATTAGTTCTCTTGTATTTAAATAAACATATAAACTAATAGATGATGAATTAACCACTACAGTTCCGACCCAATCTTTAATCCCATTAATTGATAAATCTTCATTTGTATTAATAAGTAAATCTTTGAAATCTTTTGCTAAACCAGTAGCGGTTTCTTTTTTCACTACAGCATTGATTGTTTTACTTCTTGAATTTTCAGTATACCTACTTTTCAAATCAATATATTTAGCTATCAGATCTTTTTGTTTTTTAGGCATCAATTCAACAGGAACATCTTGATTTTTTTTTGAAGATTGGAATCCATCAGCCGAATTAGACACAAAAAACAGGGGCAGTGAAATTATCACGATAACAAGGTACTTATTCATCTTTTTAATCCTTTGCTGTAATTGTAATTTCAAATAACGTTTATTTGATCCGTGCAGTAGTTTGAAGAATCAGTATCATCTCTCTTTTTTCATGATTAACATTTTAATTGTGTTCTTAAAGTATTTGCATTAACGGTTATTCTTTTTTTAAAGGTGATCAAGATGAAAAACGGTCAAATTTTATTTTTGTTTTTTTAAACAATTTATAATTGTTATTTTTTCATTAATTTTTCAATCTTTGTAGCTGCCTCTTTAAATTCCCTGACAGCCTTGTCTTCTTTTGATTCACCACATCCACAAACGGTTAATAAAAATGAAAGGTTCGCCAAAACAAATAACTTTTTCATAATTGCTCCTAGAAAAAACAAAATAAAAGATCACTAATATGCAATGCGATTTTACACAAACAATAGTGTCAAAAATAATTGCTTTTTAATGAGATATTTATTTGTCGACCATATTTATGAAAAATTATAAGTATTTTTAGGAAAGTCTTAATCTTTATTTGATTTTTGCTTTTCAGTTTTTATATCTTCAGCTTTTTCATTATCAGCCTGAGCTTCTTTCTTTTTGCCTAGTGCTTCATAAACCAAAGCCCGCTTTTCGTAATGCCATGCTATTTTTGGTGCTAATTTTACCGCTTCAGTTAAATCAGCAACCGCTTTTTCGTATTCCATTGATTTAAAATAAAGGATGCCCCTCTGTTGGTAGTTTAACGCAGTGGGGTCGTATGAAAGTGCACGGGTAGAGTTAATTATAGCTTCTGCATATTTTTCATTCATTTCAAGATCGTAAGCTTTTGCATAATAGACTGTTGAAAGAAGTTTTTCGGATAGTATTTTTGTGGCTGGTTCAAATTCTATAGCATTAGTCAGATCATTAATTGCTTTTTCAAATTGTTTAAGGTGCATAAACGGCAGTGCGCGATTTCGAAGGAGTTCAGCATTTTTAGGTGAAAGCTCTACTGCTTTATTGAAATCTGGAATAGAGTCCTGATATTTGCCCAAGTTGAACAATGCAGCGGATCTTCGATGGAAAGCTTCAAGGCATGTTGGGTCAAGTTCGATTACCCGAGTAAAACTAGAAATAGATTCCTGAAAATTTTTATTGCTAAAATTTTGCCTTCCTAGTGATAGTGCTTCTTCCAAAGAGGGCGATTTTTCAGGTGTAATAATTTCAGCTTTTGTTGGCAGGCCACTCTTGTTAAACCATAATCCTAAACTTAATAGCCCAAAGATGATTGCAAAAATTACCATGAGGGAAAAAGGTAAATTTGAAGGCTTGGGATTGATATTTGCCACCTTCAAAGCTGCAGCAAATTTGCCTGCAGAATCAAAACGGTTGTTTGGTTCTTTTGCGAGACATTTAACCAACACTTTTCTTAAATTTTTTCCCAAAATGAGGGAGTCATGAACAAAATCGATCTTGCCCTCAAAAATATTTCTCCGAAGGGTATTTAGGCCGCTTTTTGGGTAGGGAAGTTCGCCATTCAATAATTCATAAAAAAGCACGCCCACGCTGTAAACATCACTTCGGGCATCTAAAGGTTTTCCTGCAAGGTGTTCGGGCGACATATAGGGCAAAGTCCCGATGCTTGGGGCAAAAGCGCCTTTTTTATTGGCGGAAAGAGCGATACCAAAATCAGCAATCATTGCATTGCCATTTGCATTTAACAAAATATTTGCTGGTTTGATGTCGCGGTGAATGATACCTTGAGCGTGGGCGTAATCCAAGGCATCGGAAATTTGGCAAACCCAGGCGATTGCTTCATCTCTGGTTGGTTTTCTTATAACCAGAACATCCCGCAAGCTTCCCCCAGAAACATATTCGCTGATGATATAAATTAAGTTGTTTTCCTTGACGATATCATGAACAGGAACAATGCCAGGGTGTTTAAGCCTTGCAACCCGCCGAGCCTCTGCAACAAATGCTTCAAGGCCTCCAACTTGTGCTGGTTTTGGAAGTTTAATTGCAACATTACGATGCAGCTCGATATCAAATCCAAGCCAAACTTCTGCAAACCCACCTTCTGCGATTTTGCTTTTTAGTTGGTAACGATTGGATACAAGTTGATTGATAAAACCCGATGAGAAGATCTCATCATTTAAAATCATCGTTTCCGGGTCAGACGATGAATTCATCCATTCTGTTTTCTTCAAATTGTCGATGCGTTTTTTTAATTCAAGTAATAGATGGGTGTTTAGGCCACACAACTCTTCTGCTGAAAGATCGTTACCATTTTGGAAGTTTTCATCCCATTTAAGTAACGCTTCAGATAAGAATCTCTCATCAGGGTTCAATTAAAAAGTCTCCGCAAGTTTTAACCTAGCAGCATGCCATCGTCTTTTTACTGTGCTTAACGAAATTCCAAGAAATTCAGCCGTTTCTTCTTGGTTAAAGCCTTCGTAAAAAAGCATATTTATGATTTCTTGCTCTTCTGCTGGCAGAGTGTCGATATTTTCATGAAATTTTTCCAAGGATTTATTTTTAATTGGATTATTAGTCGCATTGGCAAGAACTGCGTCCGGTCCGATTTGGTGGTCCGAATGATGATTAGATCCTATACCAAGTTTTCCGTAATAATGTTTGGTCAGGTCAAGAAGTTCTCTGCGAATTTGCAGGGCTGCCAAGTTGAAAAAATGCCTGACATCATCTATTTGGACTTCCAAGAGCGACCGGTGCAAACGAACTAAAGCATTTTGGAAGACATCATCTGTTTGCTCCCAGCGTTGCAAGCTTTTAAAGTTATGGAACATTTTTCTAGTAAGTTTCAATAATCGACTACAGCTATGATTGATTAATTCGTTACGGTCAACTTCTGCACCTGATTTTGCTTTATCAAGTAATCTTTGGATCTGGGTATCCGTGGGCGTCATAGATGCTCCGATTTTAATAATAGTGCATCTATTTTAGCCTTAATCAGTAATGCGATAAAGAAGATTTAAAGAGATCAGCATAAAAATAAAAAAATAATTAATACATTTTAAATAATTAGATAATTATTGAGCTATTAACAAATTATATCGCCTTTGGGGCCGGCAGCAATTAAAACCGCTACCGACTACTACTAAAAAAATTTTATATTAAGAATAGAGAAAATAAATTGAAAATATTTATAATTTATATTTTTTAAGTGTTAAACTGTTAACTGTAGTTGTAACTGTAAAACGATCAGTCTTTTTTTTAATACAGGAGTAGTCCATGCCTGTTCAGATGTCTTGCCCTAATTGTGTTAAAAGTTATTCTGTTCCCGATGAAAAAGCGCACAAAAAAATAAAATGTCCAACTTGTAGGACCTTGCTTGAAGTAGGGCCGGCTTCTCCTGAGTTTCCACCGATTCAACCATATATCCCTTCTTTTCCTTCACTTAATTCGCCTCCCCCTGATTTCCCCCAAATTGAACCACCGCCATCCGAACCGAAATCCAAGGGAAAATCAAAACAAGTATTAAAAAACGAACCTCCACAACCTAAGTCTGGTGCCGGAAAAATTCTAGTAATATGCGGAATTGTTTTTTTTCTGGTTTTTATTGGGGTTGGTGCGGGTGCGTATTTTTATCTTAATCGGGGCGTAACCAAGGATGATAGTAAAGCTGTCGCTAAGAATTCTGCAATTGAAAAAAAAAGCTCTGCAAATATGGCTTCGCTGGTTTTCAAATCTAGAACTCCTGAGCAGGTTTACAAAGAACTTTTGTCTTCAACTGCATGGATTATAACTAATGATGGAAGCGGAAGTGGCGTTTTGGTTCATCCGGAAGAAAAACTTTTGTTAACTAATTATCATGTAATCGATAATGACAGTTCGCCATTGGTTTATTTTCCTGAATCGCGTGGCGATTCTTTGGTGTCCGAACCGTCGTCATACCTTAGTAATAAAACTAGTGCAATTAAGTCCAGAGTTGTAATGCGTGATCCGGGTCGGGATTTAGCATTGTTACGGCTTGAAAATTTACCATTAAAAATCCAGCCTGTTGCTTTGGCGAAAAAAAGCGCGGATGTGGGGGCTAAGCTTTTTTCTATCGGAGCTTCTGGGGCGAATTTTAATAATGGAAACATCAAAGGTGCGTTATGGAGACTTACAACCGGGGATGTTCGGCAAGTTTATTCACATGAATATAGCTTTAAAACTCGGCAAACTATCAGGTGCAAAGTTGTTGAAACACAAGCTCCAGTGAACCCAGGTGATAGTGGCGGCCCATTAGTAAATGATCGGGTTGAATTGGTAGGAATTGTTTCAGCATTTTCTGCTAAAGACCGTCAAGTAAGTTTGAATATTGATATTTCAGAAGTGCGTGAAATTTTAAGCCGTTATTTTCGACTTAAAGGGCAGGAGTGGGTTGATGTTAGGCCGTCGATGCCAGGTTTAATGGATTCCACGGAAGAGGCTAAACCACCAAGTTTCTGGTTGGAGGTTTTGCGGGAAGGTGATGACTCTCAAGTTGAAGCGGCTAAAGGAATGTTAGTTCGTTTTGGCACAAAAGCGCTTCCCGAATTACGCGAGGCTATCAAGGATAAGAAAAAATCAACTCGTATCGCAGGATTAGATTGCGTTACACTTATTGGAAAAAAAGCTTCAGAAATGGTAACTGATTTGCAAGAACTGATAGCTGATGCCAATTGCGATGTTGATGTTAAGATAGCCGCTATTCGGGCAATCGGTTTACTTGGGCCAAGCGCCCGGGTTTCAGTTCCAACCTTGATTCAATCTTTAACCGATTCAAATAATCATGTTCGAGAAATTTCTGTTTCTACCTTAAGTCGATTTTTGCCATTCAATGAAAAAGATCTACCTACATTTACTGGTTTGCTTTCTCATAAGGAAGCTACAATCAGAGAGTTTGCTATTCGAAGTGTTGCCGATATGAAAGCTTCTGCAGATGAAATTTATAAGCTTATCCAACCCATGTACCAAGATAAGGCCCCTGAAGTTCGTGCCGTAGCAGTAAGATCAAGCGTTGGCATTGCTAAAAATTACAAAGAAAAAGTTGTTAATGATATTTTCAAGCTTTCAAATGATGAGAATGATGAAGTTCGAAATTCTGTAGAAGAAGTAATGGAGAAATTAGCCCCTTATTCAGCTAAAGAGCTTGAACCTTTTCTTCAATATCTTGGCCCCCAGTCCGAACCTCGATTACGTAATCAGACAATTAAACTTATTGCAAGATCTGATGTGGATATGACACCGTATGTTGATGGATTTGCATATGCTCTTAATGAAAGAGATCGAGAACTGCGCATAATTATCCTTGCTGGCTTTTCAAAAATTACTTCAACTCAACCGTTGAAGGTGGCCGTTGCTGTTATTCCTCTCGTTGCTGACGAAGATAAACCTGTTCAAGAAGCAGCAAAAAAAGTTATGGGGCAAATTAATATTGTATCGTCCACTGATATCCAGACGCTTTCTGGTTTTCTCAAGTCAAATAATAAAATGCAAGTTAGGCTTCAGGCCCTTAATCTTTTAATGAATGCTAAGAATCTTGTTTGGGATCCGATTATTAAAGATTTGGCGGGTTGCCTTTCAGATCCAGAGATTGAATTAAGAAAAACTGCCTTAAAGGCTGTTTTTCTTATTGGTAATAGTGGCAAAGATCTGGCCCCAGAAGTTATTACGCTTACAAAAGATAAAGATGCTGCCATCAAGCTAGAAGCTTTCAAAGCGTTATCTGTGGTTGGTCGCGACCCCAAAGCTTTAAATGTTCTTTTTGAGGGTTTAAGTGATTTAGATCCGATGGTTAATGAGGCTTGTAATACTGTTCTCAAAGATATAAAACCTCCAATTGGCCTTAAAGATTTGGATTTGGTAAAAATCCCCCTTACTAAAGAACATAAATTCGGAAAAATGTTTGCGCTAAAAACTTTGCTCGGGTTAGGGAAGGAGATTGTTCCTCTTACCCCAGAAATTGGTAAATCTCTTAAGGAAGTAGACAAGGATATAAAACTTCTTGCGCTTGAAGCTTTGGTGTACTGTGGCCCTAATTGCAAAGATTTTCTTGTTGATATAGTTGATATGGCGAAAGTCGATAATGGCCCGACTCCAGATCAATTAATTCTCAGGAAACAGGCTTTTATTACTCTAAACAAGTTGGGGCCTGATTCTGCTTCGGTTGTAAGTGCTCTTGGCGAAATGGTTGAAAGTAAAGATATGGAAGTTTCTGAAAGTGCATTGAAAGTTCTTGGTTCCATTGGCAAAGAGTCATTGCCAGCTCTGAACAAGATGATTTTCGCCTTTAACAATCGGGTTTTACTTCCTGTTGCTGCAGAGCAAATTTCGAAAATTGGTATTGAGGCTGTTAAGCCATTAATAAAAGGATTGGACAGCATTAGTCCGGAAATTCGGATTGGCTGTGTCGTGGCCTTAGGCAGAATGGGCCCAGTTGCCAAGGAAGCTGCTCCTGGCTTAGCTAAGCTGGCGTTTCAAGATAAAGTTCCATTGATTCGGACGGAAGCTAAAACTGCACAAACAAGGGTGCAATCAGGAATAAAGTAGAGCTATTAATGTGTGTTCGTTTTGTGAAATCCCTGCCTGTATTTACTGAAGCTTTATTTTGACAGTTGGCTTAATAGTAAAGATTTATTTTTTCGTGTTTTCTTTTTATAGCTTTTCAAAATTTTTATCGCCTTAGGCGAACTATGTAGCTTTTTATGTAGTGAAATATCAACCTCCAGCCAAGATCGTTTTAAAGAATACAAGTTTAATAAGTACCTAACTTAGGTTTTCAAAACTTGGGCCAGTCTATCCATTACCCTGCTTGGGCTCTTTTTAATCGTCTTGTGTTGTCTTATAGCATATACTCATCTGATGTTAGGTATGACGAGTTCTCTAAAACATGCTAGGAAAACATAATGAAAAAGTTGTTCTTCAGTTTGGCGCTATCGCTGATAGTTTTGTCTGTGAATATATCTGCGCAAGTATTGGACAAAGAAACAGAAGCAGCAACAAAAAAGCTGTTCCATCCAGACTTGATCGGTGTCGAACTGAAGTTGCAGGGCGAATATGTCGGTAAAGATGGTGAAAAGCAAGTCGGGGTTCAAGTGGTCGCAAGGGGCGGCAAATCGTTTCATGCGTTGGTCTTGGAAGGTGGATTGCCTGGAGATGGATGGGATGGCGGTAAATATAGCCTGTTAGAAAGCGGCCCATTGGCAGATGGTCGTGTCGAATTTCGTTCCCCAAATGATGAAGGAACTAGTGCAGTCCTCGATGACAATGGCCTGACGCTAAAGCGTAACAATCAAAAGACTGCTTTATTGAAACGGGTGGAGCGTAAGAGCGAAACTTTAGGTCAGCAACCTCCTACAGGTGCCATCGTTCTCTTCGGTGGGTCGAAGCCGAATGTAAATGCGTTCGAGCAACGTAAAGATATCGAAGGGATGACCGAGCCGATGATGTTTGAAGGAAGCATGATGGCGGGAGCAGTGACAAAGCAGAAGTTCCGAGACTACACCTTGCATGTGGAATTCATGACCGGTTGGGAACCGCAAAACATCCCCTGGCGCAGGGCTGATGCTGGCATCTACATGCTCTCCCGTTATGAGGTGGCGATCGGAGATAGCTTTGGTTTTGATTATGATCTTTCTGGTGCAACCAGCCCGTTTCGGCCCAAGGTGGTTGATGATAAGAGCAAGACTTCGAAGTTCCCGATTCCAAAGAATAATAATGCGCCACGAGTTTGTGGAAGTGTGTTCACTTATCCGAGCAAGGTTCCGAACGCATGCCTTCCCCCGCTGGTTTGGCAGACTCTCGACATTGAATTTAAGGCGCCTCGTTTTGATGACAAAGGAAAAAAGACATCGAAAGCGATGTTGTCGGTGAAGCTGAACGGGCACCAGACCGTGGATAAGTTAGAGGTAAACGGCCCGACGCCACATGGCTTCAAGGGCCCAGAAACTGTGGATGGCCCAATCTGGTTTGAAGCATTTGGCCGACGTGTACTTTACCGCAACATTTGGGTTGTGGAGCGCCCGTAAGTATGCGCATAGGGTAGGGGTCTTGTTCTGGCAGCTAAGAAAAACGAAGTTGATTGGAAAATTAGGGTTAGTATTCTGTACAAAAATGCTAATCTCAAAGGTTAAAAATATCCCTTTCGAGGATTCTTATTAAATACAGAAGCAGCAAGCAGCAAGTAGCAAAGGGGCTAACTATTAATTACGGATCCATAACCAAACGGAAACCAAAGTTGCTGAGATTCCGCTCGGGCCATGAGAAGTCATTTCGGTAGGAAGAACGGACCATCGCCACATTATTTAGGCAAGACCCGCCACGCAAAACACGAAACTTTCCTATATCTGGGCCCTTCGGATTTATTACCTCTCCCTCTGGGTAATCTCCGTACCAATCCTCACATCTATCCCAAACATTGCCATGCATATCATTCAAACCAAAGGCATTCGCTGGGTAATTTCCTACTTCCACGATTTGGCCTGCTGGACCAGGGCCATAATTGGCATCTTTCTTCATTATATTATCTCCAAACGAATATGCTGTTGTTGTCCCTGCCCTACAGGCATACTCCCATTCTGCCTCGTAAGGTAATCGGTAACCACCCTTTGTGATGGCATTCAACTTCGTCAAAAAATTCTTGCAATCTTCATATGATAAATTCGTTACTGGTAACTTCTCACCTTTAGTGATACTTGGGTTATTCTCCTGCCCCATCACTGCTTTCCACTGCTCCTGCGTTACCTCATACTTACCCATGTAAAATGGTTTCGTAAGCGTTACTTTATGCAGCGTTTCATTATCCTTACGGCCAACCTCTAACGCTGGCGATCCCATCACGAACTTCCCCGCAGGGATTAAAACCATATCAAGGTTTACACCTGGCCCTAAATTAATCTTGGCTTCCAGAGGCTTACCTAAACTCTTTGCTAATTTTTCCTGCGCAGTTTTAGCATCTTTTGGACTAAATGGCGCTTTCAGAAGATTTGCCTCTGCAGCCGCCTTGTCTGCTGCTGCCTTGTCTGCTGCTGCCTTGTCTGCTGCTGCCTTGTCTGCTGCTGCCTTGTCATCCTTTATCTTTTGGGCCGCTGCTGCTGCCTTGTCTGCTGCTGCCTTGTCTGCTGCTGCCTTGTCTGCTGCTGCCTTTTCTGCTGCTGCTGTG
>Ga0209190_1000260_pt1 | contig 38396 bp, 26 predicted proteins | sample M_140205_XF_Meta_FD_187315 | JGI IMG/M metagenome (GOLD analysis project Ga0209190, IMG submission 187315) | Freshwater microbial communities from Lake Montjoie, Canada to study carbon cycling - M_140205_XF_MetaG (SPAdes) (version 2) | ecosystem: Environmental > Aquatic > Freshwater > Lake...
ACCGCCAATCATGTTTTCTTTGGACTTTCCGGTCAGGAGGATGCCGTTCTTGCCGTTGCCGTAGCCAGCCGCAAAAGAGCCCATCTGATCCGTCCCGATGTAGTTCATGGCAATGACATTTTTCGACGCGCCGTCGAGGTTGATCCCGTTGCCCTTGTTCCCCGAAATGACATTGGCTCGTTTGGCTGCAATATCAATGGTCGCTTGATACGAGAAATTAGACGTGCCGAGGACAATACCAACGATCTGGTTGCCATAGACGGAATTGCCGCTCGTTGTGATGTAGGTGTTGGTGCCATTGTCAGGATAGTTCACATCGACCCAAGTGGGATTGCCAAAAGTTCCGTCCGAGTTGCGGCTGATCGAAACCCAAGACCCTTGGATAACATTCGGGGTATTCTTTTCCACAGTCTGGGCCGAGATCGTGTAGACTCCGGATTCGGTGCTGCCGATCCCCTCGAAGTGGGTCTCGAAGTTCGCGGTCGGCGCGCCGTTGGGATACGTGAAAGATGCCCAGTTGGTGAAGGTTCCGCTGACGGAATCATAATCGACCAGATAAGCCTGAGCGAGTTCGAGAGGAATCTCCTGATTGGTCAGATTGTTGACCACCAAGGGGCTATGGCCTCCGCAGATGGTGTAGGTGTGGCGCGCAGAAATGCGCCCATTGTTCGTGCTGAGTGTGATGCCGTTATCCCATATGCCGTAGGCGGTGATACTTTTTGCTTTCAGTCCTTTGACTGGAATCGTGACAAAGCTGCTGCTCTTGGTCAGGTCAGGTTTTGTCAGGTCGCAGATATAGGCGATGCCGGGGCCGATTGGTATCTGCTTCTTTCCTTTGATCTCAACGGGGCCATCCGCATTGCCAACAGCCAAGTCGCCCATCGTGCTGTGCGTGAATTGGTAGATGGATCCGGGATAGGCAATCGTGCGGAAAGTTCCTCCGCTCTTCTTGTTCTGATCGGGCGAGCCAGCAGCAGCCAGGTTGGTCAGACTGCCGTCCCATACGAAACCGTAATTGGTTACGCTACCTTGGCGATAGCTGCCGACCAAACGGATAGCAGGGTTGCTTGATGTGCCGCTGTTGTCCGGCCCGTAAACACTGGTCGTGGTGTTTGAGGCACTGTCGAAGTTGACATAGTAACTCGTTCCGCCGCCGGTGATCGGGCCGACGTAGAGGAGGCCGTTGGATAGCGAGCTTCCGCAGAGCAGATACTGCCCCTCGTTGGTGTTGTAGTTCCTCAAGCCCTGCCAAGCGGTGGCTGCGACCGAGAACTGGGCAGGATCGGTGTCATTGGTGTAGGCGATCCCGGCGACAGGGTTCACATCGCCGATCACATTGAGGCTGGAAGTGGAGCGTATCTTGATGCCATCGCCTTGGTTCGGTTGGACGGCCCCGCTGGAATTCACGCCGATGAAGTTTCCCATCACATTGATCTTCGGCGCGGCGAGAGTCAGACCGGCATCCGATGCTCCAACCAAAGATAGGCCAGAGACGACGGAGCCCTGACTGCCCTTACCCAAGGTGAGACCTGGTTTACCGTTAAAGTTGACGACCACAATAGGCGTTCCGGCATACCCTGGTGCGCTGGCACCATAGAAGTTGATGGGGCTGGTCACCTCAGGCAACGCGGTGGACAAAGAGATCGTTCCGTTGGTGGCGAAGCTGATCAGCGATCCCGCAGAGAGGTTGGCTCGCTCGATGGCTGCCCGCAGCGAACCGGGACCAGAATCAGCGAGCGATGAGACCGTGATCGTGTTTTCTGCGTGCACTTTTATGAGGGTGGCGGCGAGTGCTGCGGCAAAGGCAAGAGCGCGGATGGGGGTTTTCATAGATAGATAGTAAGTGGTGTTTGGAAATTACGATAGTGCCTTTAGTGTAAATCTCGGGTTGGTCAAAGCCTTTTTTCAATAAAAGCGACGAAATAGTCAAAAATGCGGTCGAAATAGTCACGGACAACAAAATTCGTACCTACTTAGGGGGAATTATGGCCAGCGTAATCTACGCTGTTCTTACGCTTAACCACGCAACCACTTGAGCATCTTCGGTGCATCTTCGGCTTTCCTGAACAGGTTCCAAAATCTGTTGTCTGCCCAGAGGTTTCGGGATCGGTGATTTCTCACCGATCCCGATTCTGTTCCCTAATCTTAGGGAATCGGCACGACCACTGCCGACCCGAAGGTTGTCACCGCTTCTGTTGCGATCGTTGCGGGCACGGCGGATTGCACGCTTGCTCCGGTGGGCCCGATCAAGGTGACTGGCGTGGTCAAAAGGAGATCCCAGACCATGAGACCATCCTTTGGATTCACGCGGTTGCTCAGGACATGGGCTGCGTCGCGCTGGACGGAATTGGGTGCGTTGAGGATTTTCCCGTATTGGTCCGACTCGATGATGGTGCCGACTTGGTAGGCGTCAGCGCTGTTGACCACGAGGATTGCTCCTCCCCAAGCCTCGGGCGGAATTTCGAGCCCGATGGAAACTATGGTCGTGGCTGGCACGAGCGCACGGTATTGGTCATACGCGAGCGCAGGATCATAGTGCTGGTAGCCGGCATCATAGGACATAATGTTCACCACGTCGGGAAGTGATGCGATTGTGTAGCCGGCATAGGCACCTTGGGTCACAGCGGTCCCAAAGGTGAGGCGTTCCCTTCCAGACGAACCGCCCCAGTAAGAGACTTGGCTTAAATTGGCGGGGTTACGAACGGCCGCGGTGTAGTCGGCTCCGGTGGACCAGGCGGCCACCGCCAACTGGCGCGGGCGTCCGTCGATCTGGGTTGCCAGATCCACGGCCAGACGCATGTTGAGGATCGCCCCGGCGTAGTTCGAGACGGTCATGGTATCCGCACCGCTCACCTCGTAGTCGACATCCAATCCATCGATCTTGAGATCGACCATGATCTGGGCGAGGGCGGCGCGGATCGGTGCAGTGGTCGTGCCATTCGGCTGATACGCCTCAGCGGCAATACCGCTCCACGAGTTGTAGGTCGCTCCTCCCACCGCGAGGAGGACTCTTCTACCGGCATTGTGCAACAAACGAATGGCCTGAGCTTCGTCCTGAGGCGACGAAGAAAATTCGATCCCTGTGCCTTTCCAAGTGTTGGCGGCAATGCCCGCCCAGGTGAAGTTGGGTTGGGCGAAGGCCAGATAAATATCGGTGTAGGGCGTCGTGCTGGTTTGCGCCAAGGCGCTCGCGGCAAGCAGTTGGGCATCCGTCATCGATGAACCATCTTGGTTGAAGTTCTTGTAGGTGAAGAAACGCTCCGACCAACTGGGGAAGTAACCGGTGAGGTGACGGGCCGAAACCCTGTTGGTGGAAGCAGACGGAGTCGGAGTGGCGATGGGGGTCGGTGCCGGAGTGACCGTCGAGACGGGAACGGGCGTTGGCGCGGGAGTAGGAGTGGGAGTTAGCGCAACGACCGAGAGAGGGATGACGGTCCCATTGACCATGAGCTTAGATGGTTGGGCCGGAGGGGCACCTTTGAAGGTGAACCCCACGGTGACGGATCCACCCGCCGCGATCGAAGCGTTCCAGGAGGCGGGCGTGATCTGATAGCCACCCGCCACTGCGGTGCTGCTTCCGTTCCATATTGTGACGATTCCGTCGGTATGGAAGAGGGTAGCAGTCCAACTCGCTAGGGCAGATGTCCCCGCGTTGTTGATCACAAGGTCCGCGTTGTAGCCGGTGTCCCAGACGGAGGTCACCTGAAAGACGCCTTTGAGCATCGTTACTGCTGGCGCGGGAGTCGGAGTAGGCGTAGCTGCGGGAGTTGGGATCGGGGTGGCCACAGGCGTGGGTGTTTGAGCCGGCGTGGGCGTGGGTGTTGCCACTGGAGTCGGTGAAGGTATGGGCGTTGGTGTTGCGGTTCCCGTGCCCGAAGGATTTCCGATCAAGGGAGCAAGGCTTGCCTGGAGATAGGCCATCTTCGCGGTGTTCACGGTCGTCCAATCGCTGTTGAGGATTCCCTCGGTGTCCCCGCTGTTGGGATTGAGGCTCCAGTAAGTCCAACTGATCCCCTTTTGACCTGCGGCCAGCGAGTTCGTACCACTGAGCGTGGAGTCCCCGTTCATGTAGGCGAGCAGGCTCCTCATCCAAGTCTGGTCGCTGGCGGTAACCAATTTGCTTCCGAACTCACCCACGATGACCGGCGCGGTCTGGTTCTGGAAAATGTATCCCCAGTTGGAATTCCAAACCGACGGGAGATTCTTGGGATAGGCGGGGTCGGAGAACCATGTCTGGGAGAAGACACTCGCCGGATAATCATGCGCCGAGTAGACGAGCTTGTTAGCCACGGCGAGCGTCACGGGATATTGGGCCGCACCAGTCAGGTTGCCGCCCCACCAGGTTCCTTGATTGTTATATTTTTCAACACCCTCCACGATGATCAGCCAATTCGGGTTGGCTCCGAGGATGGCGTTAGCGCAGCGTTCAGCCGCCTTGTTCCAATCGGTGGCGGGTGCGCTGTTGCCCCACGTTGCAGATTTCTTCGGCTCATTGAACAGATCGGCGCCGATCACGGTGGAGTTGCCGGCATATCGTTTTGCCAGCATGACCCAATCATTGATCCACTGCGCTTCGGTGTAGTAGCTGTCGCCCGGGATGTACCAGACATCTTCGTTGGTGAAGTTGTCAGCCTTCGCGGAATGACGATCGAGGAAGACCTTCAGGCCGATCTGGCCGGCGTAGGAGATCACCTTGTCCATGCACTGGATGGGGGTGAGCCCTTGCAGGTCGGGATTCGCGCTGTAGTTGATGCTGGTGGTGGCTGCACCGCTAGCGAGCATCTGGTTGCTGAAGGGAATCCGGAGAGTGTTGAACCCGAGAGACTTTACCTGATCCAGCATCGAGCGATAACCCCGGCTCCACAGCCCGTGGACGACTTGGTTTCCGGTCTCGAATCCGAACCAATTCACCCCGGTGATCCGGACCGCATTCCCGTTGGCATCGACGATCTGATTCCCCTTGGTGGAGAGGTATCCGTTTGCACTGACGGGCGTAGAGATTGGAGTTGGCGAAGGTGTTGCAACGGGTGATGGCGTTGGGGTGGGTGTTGCCACAGGGGCTGCAGCGACGGTGAGTGTGAGTGTCTTTGTTCCCGCCCCACCAGCATTGGACGCCTTGAGCGAGACGCTCGAGGTGGCGGCTGCTGTTGGAGTGCCCGAGATCAGTCCGCTCACCGCATTGACGGCGAGGCCAGATGGAAGACCTGTTGCCGCATAGGATGTCGGATTATTCGAGGCGGTGATCTGATAGCTGAAGGAAGAGCCAACAACACCGGATGCCGTGGCCGAACTGGTGATGACCGGCGCCTTCATGGCCGTGACGGTAAGCGTGAGCGTCTTTGTGCCCGTTCCACCAGCATTGGACGCCTTGAGCGAGATGGTGGAGGTGGCGGCCGTTGTTGGAGTGCCTGAGATCAGTCCGCTCGCCGCATTGACGGCGAGGCCGGAGGGAAGGCCTGTTGCCGCATAGGATGTCGGATTATTCGAGGCGGTGATCTGATAGCTGAACGAGGAGCCAACGACACCGGATGCTGTGGCCGAACTGGTGATGACCGGTGCCTTGGCGGCCGCGATGGTGAGCGTGAGCGTCTTTGTGCCCGCCCCACCAGAATTGGACGCCTTAAGCGAGATGGTGGAGGTGGCGGCCGCTGTTGGCGTACCCGAGATCAGTCCGCTCACCGCATTGACGGCGAGGCCGGAGGGAAGGCCTGTTGCCGCATAGGATGTCGGATTATTCGAGGCGGTGATCTGATAGCTGAACGAGGAGCCAACAACACCGGATGCCGTGGCCGCGCTGGTGATGACCGGAGAGACAATCACGGCACCGGCACCTATCGTCAGCGAGTATGCGCGGCTGGCAGTAACCGAAGTGGCATCCTTGACCTGAAGGGTGAAGGAAGATGTGACCGCTGCCGAAGGTGTTCCGCTTAGAACCCCAGCAGATGATAACGTCAGCCCTGCAGGAAGGGTTCCCGATGCGAGGCTCCAAGAATAAGGCCCGCTTCCTCCGGTTGCGGTGAAGGTCTGTGAGTAGGCAGTCCCTACTGTCCCGTTGGTCAGTGCGAGGGTCGAGATCGAAAGTGCCGGGGCCGCGGTGGAATATCCGTTGAAGACAATGTCCTTGGGTTGGAGGTTCGGCGTGGAGAAGTTTGCCACACAACCGAAGCTCGCTGTTCCACCGGGGGGGATCGTCCCGTTGTAAGCCGCGTTCTGCACCACGTAGTGATTGCCATACCTGCTCAGGATAACGCCGTCCCAGAGGCTGGTGATGTCAGCGGGCCAGTCGAACTCAACGCTCCATCCCTTGATGCTTTCATTCGTCGAAGTGTTTGTGATCTTGAACGTGCCCTGACCTCCACCCGTCCACTGATTGACAAAGGAAAAATCAACCTTTGCCTCCAAGCAGCATGTGCTGTTGGTCGTGCTGTTTATTCCGGTATCAGTCGCCGCGGGAGCCGAGACGGGTGAGGGCGTGACACCGTAATCGACCCCTCCAAAATCCAGATCACTCGTGGAGAAAAAGACCTCCCCAACCGGATCCACACGTTGCCAGACGACATAGAGGACGTGTCTTCCTGTGCGCGCCGGGAGATTCAACGTCATGTAGTAATTGGAACCATTCAGGGTGGCCGTCTCTCCTCCGGGGACTTCGACCAGATCGGACCACTTCAGCGGGAGAAGCGGGTTGTATCCATCCTTGGTGATGTAAGCCTTGAAGAAGCTCGGATCGTGGGCCGTGGTGACATAAAAACGGCAGACCCGTTGCCCGGGCACAACCTTGGTCGCCGGCCAGTCGGTCCGGGTAAGATTCAATCCGGCATATTTTGCCAGCCCCACTCCCGGAAGCTGCCCGTCAGGAATGACGGAGAGGTAGTTGTAATCGGGAACCTGGCGACGGACTTCCATCCAATCGTAGAAGGGTTGGGTTCCCGCGACGGCAATGGCAGCTTTTGCCGCGGCGGTGACCGGGGTTTCCGGATTCTCGAGGAAGACCTCGTAGGATCTGCTGATGGGATCAGCCATGGATCCGTGGCCGAAAGCGGCAACGGCGTTGAGGAACAGGACTGTGAGGGTGAGGACGATGTTTTTCATATTGCTAATCAGACACCTCAAAAACCGTGATTCCACTGATACTCGGTGAACACGGCAAAAAACTCGGTGATTCGGGCATGATGCTGCGTTTGGCGCGTTGACCAGCGAGGGGCTTCCACTGACGATGCAATCCATGCTTCAGCCAATGCCCGATCGCAACCGCCTTCCATCTGGTTTTTGGAAGGTCAATTTGCTGATCTGGACAACTTTCGGTTTCCTATCCTTTGCTTCTCGATTCTACCTGCAGGAGAGTATCACGCGCTCTGTCTTGATCGGTGTCACCGCCAGCGTGCTCTCATTCTGCCTGAGCTCAGTTCTGAGGATCGCGTACCTGAGGAATGTCGAGCAGCAGGGCTTCAATGCCCCGTTTCTCGGAAAGATTTTTTTGCTTACTTCTACCGCGGGCTTCATCCACGCACTGGTCGTGCAGTTGATCGTCCTGCTTCTCAACCAAACCACGATGCTGGATTGGCGCTCCAACCAATGGACATTTGGCGAACGCCTCTACCTCTCCGCGCTTCTCCTCTGGCTGGTGTATCTGGGATGGAGTTTAGGTTACTTCTGGATCAGGGCTGAGCTTCAGGTCCGCGAAGAGATCCAGCTTGAGGCCCGGATCAGAGCCGAAGCGCAGCGGATGGAATTGCAACTCCTGCGCTTTCAGCTCGACCCTCATTTCCTGTTTAACACGCTCAACGGTATCATCGCTGAAATTCCCTCGGATCCGAGCGCCGCGATAGAAATGGTTTCCGAGCTTTCCTCCTACTTGAAATACTCACTGGATCACCGAGACCAACTGGTCACACGACTCTCTGCCGAGCTGGATGCCACAAGCGCTTATCTGAGGATCCAGAGAGCAAGATTCGGAGACCGGATGCAGGCAAATATCGAGGCGACCCAGGCTGCACGATCCACCCTGGTCCCGAGCTTCATCCTTCAGCCGCTGGTCGAGAATGCTTTCAAGCACGGATTTTCGGTCATGACACAACCTTGGTCGTTGGAGCTGAGCGCAGAAAAAAAAGACGAACACCTCGTGATCAAGGTCCGCAATGCGGGCCGCTTTGATCCCTCTCTGAAAGCGTTTGGCGTCGGCCTGGAGACGATCACGGGCCGATTGAACATCCATTACCCGGGAAGACACTCCTTCACCATCCGGGAGGAGGAAGGCTTTGTTGTGGCCACCATCGATCTGGAGGGCGCTCCATGCAACGTGTAGTCATTATTGACGATGAGGCGCTGGCAAGAAAGGGGCTTCGTAGGCTTCTCGAGCTGCACCCGTCGTTCGAGGTGGTTGGGGAGGCCGACGGGGTCGAGAGTGGGCTGGCGATGATACGAAGGGAAAAGCCCGACACTGTCTTCCTCGACATTGAAATGCCAGGCGCAACCGGCTTCGATCTGCTGAGCAGGTTGGACTCTGTTCCCAAGGTTGTGATTGTCACGGCGCATGCAGAGCACGCGATGCATGCCTTTGACATCCAAGCGCTCGATTACCTTCTCAAGCCGGTGACCCCAGCGCGCTTTGCGCAGGCCGTGCGGAGGGTCGAGATTCACAATGCCGCGTCGGGCGCATTGCCTGTCGGTCCCTCCTACTCCACCGAAGACAGAATCTGCCTGAGGACAACGCAGAAGACGATTGTCACCCCGATCAGCTCAATCCCTGCCCTTCAAGCAGACGGTGACTTCACGAGGATCTATTTTAAGGATTCCCCCCAGCTGATGATTTGCCACCCGCTGGGTGACTACGAAGCCACGCTTCCGTCTCCCCCGTTCCTGCGACTCGACCGTTCCCGCATCGTAAATCTCGACATGATCCTAAGGATTGACCGGTCGTCGAGGGATGAGGCCCGCTTGATCATGGAAGGGATTCCCGAAGGTATTCCAATCGGCCGCACGGCCCAGCAGCGTCTCAAATCACATCTCTCCTGAGGGGCTTTCTCGGTTTTGGATTAGCGCGCTTACTCCCGCAGTCCCTTGAGGATCTTCGGCGCCTCTTCGGGTTTCCAGAACAGCGTGGGCGTGTCCTCGTATTTCACAACGGTGAACATGCCACGCGCGCCGTGGTACAGGATGTGGCAATGGAAGGCCCAGATGCCCGGATTATTGGCGTCGAAGGCGATCTTAACCTTCGATCCGGGGGGTACATAGACGGTGTCACTCGTCGCTGCGTCGGTGGATCTGGAAAAAGCTGTCGGCTGGAAAGGTGCTTCCTTCGACAGCACTTGGCTCTGGGTCTACGGGCACAATATCACCACGGATAATGTGGGGAACTCGCTGCCGGTGGACGGCCTAGGACCATCCATCCCGTTTCGCTGCTACCAATTATGGTTGCAGCAAAAATTCTGCGACGACAAGGCATCCTTGCGTGCCGGTTTTCTTGGTATCGATACCGAGTTTGGCGTCTCCGAAACGGCCAGCCTCTTTATCAACGCAACTTTCGGTATGCCGTTTCTCATGGTCAACAACTTCCCCGGCGGCGGCCCGACCTGCCCGATGGTGGCACCAGCCGTGCGGTTGGCTTTGCAGCCATTGCCTTGGCTGACTGTGCGCACAGCGATCAGTCAGGCCAAGGACATAGTTAACCCGTGGGTTCACTTTCCCAACGGCGACTGCTGGCACCTGTACCTGTTCTCCGGTCCCATACAGGCCGCGTTCGACTGCGCCCCCTATCTCGACAATCTGCTCCCTGCTGGTCGCGCCCTCGAGCTTGGCCTGCTTGCGGTCCTCGTTTTCGTTGAGCGCCTCCTCGGTCGCGCCGAGTTCCTCGACCTCGAGGTCGGCGAGTTTGTCGCGCAGTTCGGTATCGAGCTTTTCGACCTCCGGGGAGAGTTGCGCCTTTACGTCGATCTTCGTGGCCTTGATCGCGTCGATGATGTCGCGGTTCTCGCGCAGGACATCGAGGAACTTTTGCTTGGCCATCCGGCAGACGGCGAGGCGTCCCTCGGGGCCACGGTTCAGTGCGCCCAGCGCGGTTTCGATTTGGTCGATCTCGGCTTGGTCGCGGATGGAATAGTTAAACGACTCAACGACAAGGGTCTGCTGCTCTGCTGTATCGTTCACTTTGACTTTGTTGACCAGCGAGGTACTACTTACTGTGGAGTCAGAGTCGAAGGGCAAGTTGTCTTCTGACAACCTACTGACGAGAGTCAGCGGCAAGCCCATGTCCTCTGGCTCCATTTTTTGTCCAAGATTAAACTCGTAAAACACGCCACTATTAACAGCGTATTCCGTTGGTTCTCTGATATTAAAGTGTGAAGCGTAAACATCTCCACCAATAGCTACAGGAATTGCAAATCGGCGAAACCGCCTTGTTCCCTCGTAGGTTTTTTTCTTTGGGTCTGGCTCGGAAATATCGATTGGAATTCCGATCCGTTTTCGCCCGAAATGAATCAGCGGAACCTCGCAAGCAACTTCGGTCAATCCGGTGGTCTGCTTTCGCTCAATGAAGTGGCTGCTAGCTGGCATGACGGAGCGGAATTCACCGGTCTTCCCGGCACGGCCAAGGCCGGGTTTTGGATCCAGAGCGGGCCGACGGGGCGGATCCCCCTTTCGCCTATCCTTCGCCATCGGGTGCAACTTACGAAACGGGGTTTTACGCGATGTTTGAGCAGCAACTCACCTTGCAGAACGCCTGAACCCCGGGAGTTGCAGCGTTGGTCCCCGTTTGTCCACGGCGCAGGAGAGCGCAAAAAAACGCTTTGCCGCGAGGGCTTGCGAAGCTTTGCCCGCATTGGTTTCTCCCCGCAATCATACAGCGTGATGTCTTTTTACGCCGATGGCGGACCGGTCTACAAAGGCCCCTTTCCCGGTCGCAAAAAGGATCAGGTCGGCATGGGCTTTGTCTACGCGCAGATGGGGCAGGAGATGGTCTCGCAGGCCAAGGCTGATAATTTGACAGGCGCTTCCTATGAAGCCATCACCGAGTTTTCCTACTCCTTTGTGCTTTCCCCGAATCTGGCCCTGCAGCCCGACTTGCAATACGTCATGAATCCAAACGGAACGACCCAATATGGCAACGCCTTGGTGATCGGTCTCCGCGCAGTGGTGAGCTTTTAGCCACAATCCGGATCTGTACTGGGAAAAGTGGTGCTGTTTCGGACCGCTTGATCAACGCATCGAGAAGGCAGCTTTCATCAGCCGCTGTATGGTGGCCTGATCTTCCGTCTTGAGTTGGATGTTCTTGGGCGCTTCGTCATGTACACAGCGGCCAAGGTTTTCGGATGTAGCGGACTGCGCTGATGAGGAAGTTTCGTTTTCCAGACGGAAAATACTTCTGCCCTCCTTGATGGTTTCGACAACCTTAATGTTTTTGATATCCATCGCGTCCACCTTGAGCGGATTGCGGTCGAGGACGACGAAGTCCGCTAGTTTGCCTGGCTCCAATGTTCCTTTGCTTTTCTCTTCTTTGATTTGGTAGGCCGCGTGCGCGGTCACGGCACGCAGTGCTTCATACGGGCTGATTCGCTGCCCTGCGCCCACAATGCGACCGCTCAACGTGACGCGATTCACAGCCGACCAGACGGCGGGCAAAATGGCCGGCGGGGTGATTGGCGCATCATGCGATATGGTGAACGGCATGTGCGCCTTGACCATTGATCCGGTGGCGTTTGCATTCTCCGAACGCTCCTTTCCCCATAGCGGTTCAATTTCGTCTCCCTGCATGTAAAGCGAATAGGAAAGAAAACTCGGAATGCCGCCAACTTTCTTGATTCGCTCAAGCTGGTCGGGTCGCAGATATCCCGCGTGGACGAAGACGGGACGATGGTCACTCATACCGTGTTTTTCGATCGCTGCCTCGATGGCGCTCAACGCTTGCTCCGACGCTTCGTCACCCATCACATGCATGTTGATCTGCATGTTGCTCGTCCAATATTTGTCGAAGAATTGGAAGATCATCTGGTCGGAGATCTGACCGTAGCCCTTGTACCCGTGCTCACGTCCCAGGGGCGGTTGGGCAAAGGGTTGCGACATCCAGGCCATGACGGGATTCCCGTCCAACCAGAACTTGATTCCGCCGAGGCGCACGCGGTTGATGTAGCGCTTGTCGACATCAGGTCGGTCGGCGAGGATTTTGCCCGCTGTGCCACCCGCGGCGCCGGCGTAAGCGTCGCTCACGCCATAAGCCCGGCTGATCACGTCCTCGGTCGATGACTCCTTGGCAAAAACAACCAGATCTATGGGAAGAAGTTCGTGGTCGATCGCATTTTCGACAATCGAAATATCATCGGCACCGAGACCGAGACCGCACTCCATCGCGGTGGTCTGACCGTTGCTGGCCCATATCTTCGCCGCACCAGTGATCACCCTTGCGGCAGCTTCCCCGGTGAAGGGTGGACGCTTATTGCGCACATCGATTAGCGCGGTTTCCTCCATAGGCCCAGATGGCATGTCCGATCTTTTTTCGCGGCTATATTCGCCACCTTCCGGATCGGCGGTTTTCTCGTTGATCCCGAGCAACTTCATCAGCGCATGATTCATCGATCCACCGTGGCCGGAGGAATGCACAACCAACACGGGTTGCTCCTCCGAGATTTCGTCCAACTCATCGGCTGTGGGATGCCGTTGCTCGGTCATTTTGAGCGGTGCGTAGCCCATGCCAACAATCCAGGTGCCGGCCGCTACTTTCTCTGCATGCTGCTTCATGCGCTGCACAAGTTCCGGAATGTCTTTCACGCCAGAGAGCGACTGGTCCATTAGATTCTTTCCGAAGTAGACCATGTGGCCATGCGCATCAATGAACCCGGGAAGCAGCGTCTTGCCACCGAGATCGGTCTGCCTTGCCCCCTCACCTGCCACCTTGATCGCTTCCTCCTTAGATCCGACAAACTCGATCTTCCCGTCCCGCACGGCTAGAGCCTCAGCATACAAGGTTTCCTCTCCAGCCATAGTGATGATGTCACCGCCGAAATAGACATCCGTCGATGCACGACTGGACTGCAGAGGGCAAATCAGGAGACAACAAAGGACAAGAAGGTGGCGTGTCATGACTCTCTTTTTCTACTTTTGTGTTGTCGGGTCAAAATCTTTTGCGCGAAAAATTGCCGGTTACAATCTAGGAGCAACCGCGGGCGATCGCCTCGGGATATACCGGTTGCCTTGCATGTGGCAACCGGAGCCAGAACCGCCGACTACGTTGCGAGCAACTCCCTGTCCGCCCATCTCGCGTGATGGATCGAAAAGCTTTGGGGCATCCGGTATACTTGGTGCTGAAAACACATGCCCTTCACCGAATTCGAAATCGCGGAGCACACGCTTACCATCGAGCAGCATTTCTGGTTCAAACGTCGTCTGCCGCTCGAATTGCGCGACCAAATCCTCGGAAGACAGTGGCTCACAGATCAGAGGCTGGATTTATTTTTCATACGTCCGCACTGGTGCCGTCCGGAGGAGACGGTAGAGAACCCAATTACCCGGATACGTTATGTACGCTCGCGCCAGAGGTGGCAGATTTACTGGATGCGGGATGACGGCCAGTGGCATCGCTACGTTCCCTACCCGGACGCGCTTAGCTTGGAGAAAACGCTTCGCTTGGTGGAGCAGGACGCCAATGGCTGCTTCTTCGGGTAAGTTTGACATTTGACAAATTATCAAACAAGTTTCTTCATATGGACGCCAGCGTTACTGAGTTGCTTCGGGAGTTTCCCCGCCTGCGCAGGGCTGCGCTGGCCGGCGAAAAGGTGATCATCCGGTCGAGGGAGGGCGACCTTCAACTGACCAAGGACCCGAGCCAACCGGCGTCGTTGGTCGGCGCGATGCGGGGGTTGCTAACCCACTCGGCGGACGATCTGGATCGCCCGACCAGTGAGGACCAGGATTGGAACGCCTCGCTGTGAGGTTGCTCCTCGATACGCATGCGGTTCTTTGGGCTGCGGAGGGTGACGCGCGTTTGGGATCCGAAGCGGCCACGCTCCTGCGTCAATGCCGCACGGGCGAGGCCGTAATCTCGGACCTCACTCTGCTGGAGATTTCGATGCTGGTTAAAAAAGGCCGCGTATCTTTTGCGCTACCATTGCGTGAGTATCTGCGCCAACTGCAGGCAAACTATCCGGCACTGCCGCTGAACGCGGATATTACGGCGCTCGCCATGGATCTCACGATGCCAGGTTCGGACCCGTTCGATCGCGTCATCGCCGCCAGCGCGATGTATCACCGCTTGCCCCTAGCCACGCGTGACCGCGCCATCACCGCCGCAAAAGTCGTCCCGATCATCTGGTAAACGGCGATTCGCCTGGGCGTTCCGGCATCGCGAGGCCATGCCGGTGTCGTTGCAGGTCTACGACGGGCTTCTGGGAGGCGGTCGATGAAGCCCGACCACGAGGGAACAACGGTGGAGATGCTGCTGCGCGGCTTCCATCTTCCGACCATGGCCGCGCTTTACGAAGCGACGATGCAGCGGGCCGAGGCGGAAGGTTGGAGCCACCGCCGCGTGCTCGAACATCTTTGCCAGAGCGAGGCAGCGGACCGCGAACAACGCCGCATCGGGCGTCTGCTGGCCGAGTCCGGTCTGCCGGAGGGCAAAACGCTGGGCAACCTCGACCAGGCCCTGCTGCCAGCCAAAATCCAGCGGCAGCTGCCCGCGCTGTTGGAAGGCGGCTTCGTCTCCCGCTCGACCAACATCCTGGCCTTCGGACTGCCGGGAAGAGGCAAGACCCACTTCCTGGCCGCTCTGGGCCGGGAGCTGATCCTGCGCCACAGCATGCGCGTGCTCTTCCGCCCGACCTTCAAGCTCGTCGGGGCCTTGCTCGCCGCCAAGCGCGACCTGCGCCTGGAAGCCGAACTCAAAAAACTGGACCGCTACCAGGTCGTCATCCTCGACGACATCGGCTACGTCCAGCAGAACCGGGAGGAAATGGAGGTGCTCTTCACCTTCCTGGCCGAACGCTACGAACGCCGCCCCGTCATGATCAGCTCCAACCTGGTCTTCTCGCAGTGGGACCAGATCTTCAAAGACAAGATGACCACCATGGCCGCCATCGACCGCCTCGTCCATCACGCCATCATCCTGGAGTTCGACGGGCAGAGCCATCGCGTCAAAAAGGCCGCCAGGTCCGCCGAGAAGGCCGCCGCGGAGTAGGCCCCCATCCGCGCCCGCGGTAGCCTTGGCTCCGGTCGGGGCCGGCGTCCGCCTGCGGCGGACTCCGGCCCCCTCCCTCCGCCAAGGCTACCGCGGATCCCCCCGGCGTCACCGCACCGCAAACACCGTGGGCCGCCATTGTCGCCGGGGGTCAATTCTAATTGTCGCTGCGGTCATTTTTAATTGTCGCTGGACAGCCAAGAGGTCGGAGAAAGAGAAGGGCGACCTCTTCGAGCATCTGGTTCGGGCGGTAGAAGTGGTGCAACTGCCGCTGCAGCGAGTTCATAAGAACGTGCTGGGATCGAGTTTCGACCCAGACGGCGGGGAGTTTGGCTGTTTAACCCTGTTTCCCGCGGCGGCCACTCGACAATCGACCAATGTATGCGCATATTTATGTGTGCGCACGACCATAGATCTGCCGGATCAACTGTTTCGGGAGGCGAAGTCCTTGGCTTTGCATCGCGGGACTTCCCTCAAGGAGTTTCTGACTGAAGCGACACGCCGGGCGCTCTCTACACAACTCGGGGCTGCTCCGAAAATGACTTCGCCGCCCATTGCGCGGGCTACAGCCGGCCGCATTCCCGCGCGTACCAACGAGGAACTTGCCTCCATCCTCGGCGGCGAAGACGCGCGCAAGGCGCGATGATCCAACTCGCCGATATCAACGTGGTCTTCGCTCTGCTCGTGGAGAACCACACACACCATCGGTCGGCTTGGAAATGGTGGGCACAAAGCGCAACGATTCGTCGGTGGCATGGTGCCTTCCTGTGAGGCTGGGAATCCTCAGACTGCTCACCAACAAGACGGCGATGCAAGGCGAGGTGGTAACTCCGACTGAAGCCCATGATGCCTGGGGCGCCTTTGCGCAAGATCCGCGCGTAACCGAAGTATCCACCTCCGGACCGTCGCATGAAATCACCCTCCGCCGTCTGATTCAAAATCGTGTAGCCACTCCCAATCTGTGGACAGATGCGTGGTTAGCATCTGCAGCGGAATCGTCTGCTATTGGATTTGTTTCTTTCGATACCGGCTTCCGCAGCTACGGGCTCGCGGGGTTCGAACTGCTCAAGGGCTGAGCCGCATACGGGCAATTTACCAATGGAGCGGCGGCCGGGCACGTCCGCCCTCCAGCAAACTCCTCTGCGTACTCTGCTCTCGTGGCGTGAGCACGGACCTTGGACAATAAAAAACCCTCCCCATGGAAAACCATGGGGAGGGAGGATTCTGGCAACGTCCTACTCTCGCACAACCTAGAGATGCACTACCATCGGGGCTGCAGCGTTTCACTTCCGTGTTCGGGATGGGAACGGGTGGTTCCACTGCGCTAGGATCACCAGAGCCCGATCCGCCGCTTCCGCGCGGACCGATCTCTGTCGACCCAACTTGCCATTTTCAAAGAACTTTCGTTCGCTGACATCTGCATAGAGGCACCCACTTCAATTGGCTAGTAAAGTCATAAATTTCATGCCGAATAAATTCAGCAGAGGAAAAAAATGACCAAGCCGGACGAACATTAGTATTGCTGAGCTGAACACATTACTGTGCTTACACCCGCAACCTATCAACGTGGTGGTCTACCACGGTTCTTCAGGGAGAACTCATCTTGGGATAGGCTTGGCGCTTAGATGCTTTCAGCGCTTATCCTTTCCGAACATAGCTACCCAGCAATGCCGTTGACACGACAACTGGAACACCAGCGGTTCGTCAGACCCGGTCCTCTCGTACTAGGATCTGAACCCCTCAATTCTCCTGCGCCCACAGTGGATAAGGACCGAACTGTCTCGCGACGTTCTGAACCCAGCTCGCGTACCACTTTAACCGGCGAACAGCCGGACCCTTGGGACCTTCTCCAGCCCCAGGATGTGATGAGCCGACATCGAGGTGCCAAACCGAGTCGTCGATATGAGCTCTTGGACTCGATCAGCCTGTTATCCCTAGCGTACCTTTTGTCCGTTGAGCGATGGCAATTCCACATTCAACCACCGGATCACTTGGACCTGCTTTCGCACCTGCTCGACTTGTGGGTCTCGCAGTTAGGCTGGCTTATATCCATATACTCGTCACCTGATTACCAACCAGGCTGAGCCAACCTTCGTACTCCTCCGTTACTCTTTGGGAGGATACCGCCCCAGTAAAACTGACCGGCTGCCAGTGTCCCTCTCCCAGATCATGGGCAGAGGTTAGATTTTCCAGTTTCAAAGGGTGGTGTTTCATTGTCGACTCATCAGCGCCCGAAAGCACTGAATCAAAGTCTACCACTTACGCTAAGCATTAAAACCGAAAAAACAGTAACAGCGTACAGTAAAGGTGCATAGGGTCTTTCCGTCCTGCTGCGGGTAGGCGGCATCTTCACCGCCACTACAACTTCGCTGAGCTCCTCGTTGAGACAGCGGTCAACTCGTTACACGATTCGTGCAGGTCGGAACTTACCCGACAAGGAATTTCGCTACCTTAGGACCGTTATAGTTACGGCCGACATTCACGGGGACTTGGGCTCGAAGCTTCGCCTTGCGGCTAACCTCTTACCGTAATCTTTCCGCATTGGTCACGTGTCACACCCTATACTTGGTCTTGCGACTTGGCAGAGTGCTGTGTTTTTGTTAAACAGTCGGTTGACCCCTTTCACTGCGGCCCCAAGTTTAACCCTGGGGCACCCCTTTTTCCTAAGTTACGGGGCTAGATTGCCGAGTTCCTTAACGAGGTTTCACTCACGCGCCTTGGTATATTCTACCCACCCACCTGTGTCGGTTTACGGTACGGGCGGCCGGAAGAACAACATTAGGATTTTCTTGATTCCCCCTTTAACAGATCCGCTTTGGCCGAAGCCTCCACGTCCCACCTTGCGGCAGACTGCCACTTTCAATCGACAGACTGTCTCCGGAGAAATGTCCCCTAATGCCTTAACTCCAGCCGGTGCAGGAATATTAAACCTGCTGTCCATCGCCTACGCCTCTCGGCATCAGCTTAGGTCCCGACTAACCCTGGGAGGACGAACCTTCCCCAGGAAACCTTGGGTTTACGGCGGACGGGAATTTCACCCGTCTTATCGCTACTCATGTCTGCATCCTCACTTCTTTGCACTCCACGGTTGGTTACCCTCCCGCTTCGACGCGCAAAGAACGCTCTCCTACCACAGCCGCGCCGCGAACGGCACGACCATCCCGAGCTTCGGTATAACGCTTATCGCCAATCATTTTCGGCGCGAGATCACTCGATGAGTCAGCTATTACGCACTGTTTAAATGATGGCTGCCTCTAAGCCAACATCCTCACTGTTTAAGTAACCTCACATCCTTTCCACTAAACGTTATTTAGGCACCTTAGCTGCGGGGCTGGGCTGTTTCCCTTTCGACAATGAAGCTTATCCCCCACTGTCTGACTCCCGTGTTTCATTGTATGGTATTCGGAGTTTGATTGAATTCGGTAGCCGGGTATGGCCCCTAGTTCATCCAGTGCTCTACCTCCACACATCAGCACACGAGGCTAGCCCTCAAGCTATTTCGGAGAGAACCAGCTATCACCGGGTTTGATTAGTCTTTCGCTCCTACCCACAGTTCATCAGAGGACTTTTCAACGTCCACCTGTTCGGACCTTCAGTGCATGTTACTGCACCTTCATCCTGACCATGGGTAGATCACCTCGGCTTCGGGTCTACTGCCTGCGACTGAACGCCCTATTCGGACTCGCTTTCGCTTCGCCTCCACCCCGTAAGGGCTTAGGCTTGCCACAGACAATAACTCGCAGACTCATTAAGCAAAAGGCACGCCATCGTCCGTTGCCAGACTTTGACACCTTGTAAACGTATGATTTCAGGTTCTATTTCACTCCGCTCGCAGCGGTGCTTTTCACCTTTCCCTCGCGGTACTAGTTCACTATCGGTCGCCAATTAGTATTTAGCCTTATGCCGTGGTCGGCATAGATTCATGCGAAGTTTCACGTGCATCGCATTACTCAGGAACTCCCTAGGCGTTCTCGGATTTTCGGTTACGGGCCTCTCACCCTCTGGGGAGCCGGTTTCCATCGGCTTCACCTAATCTCTGAACTACCATATCGGGGTCCTACAACCCCGGGGGACAAGTCCCCCGGTTTGGGCTGTTCCGCTTTCGCTCGCCACTACTTACGGAATCGCATTCGCTTTCTATTCCTCCGGTTACTGAGATGTTTCACTTCACCGGGTGTCGCTCTCGCCGCCCTATGTATTCAGGCGGCAGGGACTGGACATGACTCCAGTCGGGTTACCCCATTCGGAAATCCACGGGTTATAGCGTGTTTGCCGCTAACCGTGGCTTATCGCAGCTTACCACGTCCTTCATCGCCTATTGGCACCAAGGCATCCATCATACGCTCTTTGTAGCTTGATCAATCTTTATACACGGCGCCTTGCGGCACGCGTAAATGAATGAATCTTTTTTCAGATTCTCTAACTTTTTGAAGTTGTGTTTACCCTCTATGCAGATGTCAAAGAACGAAGACGTCCATCCCGACGTCTGAAAGTTATGCTTTGCTCGGCCGGCCAGGCGTGGGCCTGACTGGGCTCGAACCAGTGACCCTGCGCTTATCAAGCGCATGCTCTAACCAACTGAGCTACAGGCCCGGGTAAAGCTTTCAGTGATTCAGTCTGCAGTGATTCAGCTGAACTGAATCAATACCGAAAACTGTAAACTGAACACTTCGCTATGGAGGCAGGCGGATTGATCGCCGAGGCGATCTTTCCAAGGCAGGACTTCGTTTATCCGTCCAAACCTCCTATGGAGGCAAGGGGATTCGAACCCCTGACATCCAGCTTGCAAAGCTGGCGCTCTACCAACTGAGCTATGCCCCCGGGAAATTATGTTTGCCCGGCGCAGGCCGCAAAGGGCAGCGCACAAAAACTGAATTGTGGGTTATTCGTCACCAGGTGGTCCACGTTTTCACGTGACCACGAAATGTCGGAATAAACTGCATTCCGAGTTAATCGTCGACCTGAATATCCGGTAAACCGGATAATCTTGCTCCTTAGAAAGGAGGTGATCCAGCCGCAGGTTCCCCTACGGCTACCTTGTTACGACTTCATCCCAGTTACCGCTCATACCTTAGGACACTGCCTCCCTTGCGGGTTGGCGCGTGTACTTCGGGTACAAACGACTCCCATGATGTGACGGGCGGTGTGTACAAGACCCGGGAACGTATTCACGGCGCCGTAGCTGATGCGCCATTACTAGCGATTCCGGCTTCATGGAGGCGAGTTGCAGCCTCCAATCCGAACTGGGCCCGGCTTTAGGGATTTCCTCCACCTTGCGGTCTCGGATCATTCTGTGCCGGGCATTGTAGTACGTGTGCAGCCCTGGCCGTAAGGGCCATACTGACTTGACGTCGTCCCCACCTTCCTCCCCGTTGAACAGGGCAGTCTGAACAGAGTGCCGGAGACTCACGTCTCCATGGCAACAGTTCACAGGGGTTGCGCTCGTTGCGGGACTTAACCCAACATCTCACGACACGAGCTGACGACAGCCATGCAGCACCTGTGCAAATTGTGTATTGCTACACTCACCGGCTTTCACCGGATTAGAGATGCATGTCAAGGCCAGGTAAGGTTCTTCGCGTTGCATCGAATTAAGCCACATACTCCACCGCTTGTGCGGGTCCCCGTCAATTTCTTTGAGTTTTAATCTTGCGACCGTACTCCCCAGGCGGCACGTTTAACGCGTTAGCTCCGGCACGGAAGGGGTCGAATCCTCCCACACCAAACGTGCACCGTTTACTGCCAGGACTACCGGGGTATCTAATCCCGTTTGCTCCCCTGGCCTTCGTGCCTCAGTGTCAGGAATTGCCCAGGCATTCGCCTTCGCCACTGGTCTTCCTCACGATATCTACGCATTTCACTGCTACACCGTGAATTCCAATGCCCTCTACAATCCTCAAGCAACGCAGTATCGAATGCAGTTTCCAAGTTGAGCTTGGAGATTTCACATCCGACTTACATCGCCACCTACGCACCCTTTACGCCCAATGAATCCGAACAACGCTTGAGACCTCTGTATTACCGCGGCTGCTGGCACAGAGTTAGCCGTCTCTTCCTCTTCAGATACTATCAACACATGGCCAGTTAAACCGTGTGACTTGTTCTCTAATGACAGGAGTTTACAATCCGAAAACCTTCATCCTCCACGCGGCGTCGCTCCATCAGGGTTGCCCCCATTGTGAAAAATTCTCGACTGCTGCCACCCGTAGGTGTCTGGACCGTGTCTCAGTTCCAGTGTGACTGGTCGTCCTCTCAGACCAGCTACCCGTCATAGCCTTGGTGAGCCGTTACCTCACCAACTAGCTGATAGGCCGCGAGCCCCTCGAGAAGCGCCAGGTTACCCCGGCTTTGGCGTCGGGAAGATGTCTTCCCTAGCCACATGCGGTATTAATTCGCCTTTCGGCGAGCTATCCCCCACTTCACGGTAGGTTGCTCACGTGTTACGCACCCGTTCGCCACTAGACTTTTTCCTGTATTGCTACAGGAAAAAATCCCGTTCGACTTGCATGTCTTATCCACGCCGCCAGCGTTCGTTCTGAGCCAGAATCAAACTCTCCGTTGAAAGTTAGCGACACCCTTGCGGGTGCCAAATTCTGACATAACCTCCCGTGCGTTGCTAAGACGCACGGATGGTGACCTTGCGGTCAATTTTATGTCGCATAAAAAAACTGCTGACGATAACCCACAATTCAATTTTTGTGGTTACCCTCTGATTTACTTTCAGAGTCAGGATTTCAAAAAACTTGAGGCGTTTTTTTCGGGCAAGCGGTGAGCAGGAAGGTTTTGGCCTTGCTGACTCGTGATGCCTTGGAAAAGAACGCAAACCGATTTGATCGGTCCCCAGTTAAGGGGATGGAGAGATTGCCAGAAAGTGGCGCAGAGTCAACCGTCTTTTTTCAGAAATCTGAAATTTTTTTTTAGGCTCCTCTGCGGGCCAGATCTCCATTGATTGGAGGCTTTAGACCGGGGTGTCAAACGATCGCTCAAAAAAAATTTACGACAGACGCGCCGCCCGTCTTGCTCCGGACACAACCCTTTGCCATTTTGCGGTCTCCGTGACGCTCCCCAACCAACTCACCGTGCTGCGGCTCGGTCTGGCTGCTCTCTTCGTGTTGGCACGTGAAAGCGGTATGCCATGGGGCGCGACCGTTGCCACGGCCGCTTTTGCTGCGGCAATTTTCACCGACTATCTCGATGGTGTGATCGCGCGCTGCACAGGCACGGAGACAGACTTTGGAAGGCTGATGGATCCGCTGGCCGACAAGGTCCTCATAGCCGCGGCTCTCGTTTGTCTGGCGTGGTCGCACGACATCCCCGCTTGGGCGGCAATCGTCCTCATCTCACGTGACTTTCTCATCACAGGCTTGCGCCAACTCGCCCTCTCGCACGGCACGGTCTTGGCCGCAGATCCCGCGGGCAAAACCAAGACAGCCTCGCAGATGATCATGATCGCATTTTTTCTCGTGCGTGATGCCGCGGGCGAGTGGCTGCAGCCCGGAGCGTGGCCGCCGTGGTTTGTCGAGATCGGCCATGTCCTCGTCGCTGCGAGCGTGATCCTCTCGATTTACTCGGGTTGGCGCTACGCCCGTGCCCACTGGGCTGTCGTGGTGCGAAGCGGAAGGTCTTAATCGTCACGATCGGCAAGAAGCCGGCGTGGCCTCGTAGGAACGGTCACCGGCGAGCAAGCCGGCACAAAGCAAGAACGCTTAGAGCTGCGCCAAAAATTCCCGGGCGGCTGCGAGAGCGTCATCGAGCTTCGAGGCATCCTTGCCTCCTCCGCGGGCATTGTCCGGACGGCCCCCTCCTTTGCCTCCCACGATGGGAGCGATCGCCTGGATAATTTTCCCAGCGGCCACCTTACCCGAATAGTCTGGTCCGACGGCGGCAACAAGAGCCACTGCGCCCGCGAATGATCCGCCGAGCACGATCACGCCGGTAAATTTTGCTTTCAGGGCGTCGACTGCAGACTGTGACGCATCGCCATCGGCTTCGCCTAGATTGGCGATGATGGCAGGGATGGGACCAATCATTTCTTGCTTGGAGAGCAAATCGCCAGCTTGAGCGGCGGCCTCCCGCTGGCGTGCCGACTTGAGCGATTTTTCGAGGTCCTTCTGCTGCGCGAGAAAGGCATCGAGCTTTTTCTCGAGGTCGGCAAGAGGTGATCCTAGTTTGGCGGCGACCGACTTGAGGCGCTCACGATCGGACCCGGCCGCCAACTGCGCCTCGGTGCCGGCCAGAGCCTCGATGCGGCGGATGCCGGCAGCCACAGCTCCCTCGCTGACAACGCGGAACAGCCCGATCTCGCCCGTGCCTCGCACATGCGTGCCTCCACACAACTCCATGCTATAGCCGTCTAGAGCGGAGGCCTGACCCCCTATCTGCACGACCCTGACATTCTCGCCGTATTTGTCGCCGAAAAACTGCATCACATCGGAACGTCCGCGCACCTCCGCGTGAGGAACCTCGCTCCAGCTGACTGGGGCATTTTCCAGAATTTTCTCATTCACCAAACGCTCGACGGCGGCGATCTGCTCGGGGCTAAGCGCCGCGCTGCTGAAGTCAAAGGTGAGCTTGTCAGGACCGACATAGCTGCCTTTTTGCACAGCTTCGCGGCTGACCAGTTCGTGCAGGGCCCAATGCAGCAAATGGGTCACGGTGTGGTGACGCTGAATGGCAGCACGACGCGATCGGTCGACCTGCAGCTCGATATCCGTGCCGACGTTAGGGGCATCTTCCCCTTCCAGCACGTGCAGCCAGACATCCCCGGCTTTTTGCGTGTTGACGATACGCCAGAGGTCAGCGCCGGAACGAAGCTCCCCACTGTCGCCGACCTGTCCTCCCATTTCCGCGTAGCAGGTGCTGGTGTCGAGAACGACGGCGAGTTTGCCCTTGAGGTCGACCACCTCGAGAACTTTAGCTTGGGCGGACAGTTGTTCGTAACCCACGAAGCGGGTTGGTTCCTTGGTGGCAACCTCCGAGACGGAGATGATCTGCTTTTTCTGCGCGGCCCGTGCACGGGTGCGCTGTGCGTCCATTAATTTTTCAAATCCCGTCGTATCGACAGTCAATCCACGCTCGCGAGCCATCAATTCCGTGAGATCGAGGGGAAAGCCCTGCTCATCGTAGAGCCGGAAAGCGAAGGCGCCTGAAATCTCGCTTGCGCCGCGTCCTGGCAGAGCCTGCGCCTCGGCCTCGAAGAGCGCGATACCCTTGTCTAAGGTGCGGTTGAAGGCCTCCTCCTCGCCGCGCAGCACTTGCGCAATGTGCGCTTGCTTCGACCTCAATTCAGGAAACACGTCGCCCATGCTCCGGGCGAGAACAGCGCTGAGTTTGTAAAAAAATGGTTCGTGAAAACCGAGCGTGCGGCCGTACCGGACCGCGCGGCGAAGGATGCGGCGGAGGACGTAGTTGCGGTCGTTGTTCCCAGGCAAAATACCATCCGCAACGGCGAAGCTGAGCGTGCGCGCATGGTCGGCAATAACCCGGAAAGCGATGTCTGTGTTTTCCTGCTCGCTACGACCGGTGGAGCCGGACTCGGGCAGAGTCGAAGTATATTGCTTGCCGCTGAGTTTCTCCAACTCAGCGAAGAGCGGGCGAAAAACATCCGTCTCATAGTTGGAGATGCGCGCGTTGGAAAACTCCGTGAATCCTTTCGTCCCCTGCATGACGGAGCACACGCGCTCGAAGCCCATGCCGGTATCGACATGGCGGGCGGGCAAGGAGGTGAAGGTCGCGTCCGGATTAGCGTTGAACTGGATGAAGACAAGGTTCCAGATCTCGATGCACTCGGCGGTGCCTTTGTTGACGAGCGCGCCGCGCGTGTCACCCTGCGGCGTGAGGTCGACATGCAACTCGGAGCACGGCCCGCAAGGTCCCGTGTCGCCCATCATCCAAAAATTGTCCTTCTTGCTGCCCGGCACAATGTGCACCGCAGGATCGAGGCCAACGGCACGGAAGTGACCCGCCCAATGATCCCAAGCTTCCTGATCGAACTCGCTCGGATCACCGGGTGCAGGGGAGTAAACCGTGGCGTAAAGCCGCGCCGCTGGAAACTTCCATCGATCGACCAGAAGTTCCCAAGCCCAGGCAATGGCTTCTTTTTTGAAATAATCCCCGAAGCTCCAGTTACCGAGCATCTCGAAGAAAGTGTGATGGTAGGTGTCGAGTCCGACATCCTCGAGGTCGTTGTGTTTGCCTCCGGCGCGGATGCATTTCTGCGTGTCCGCCGCGCGGGTGTCGGATCCGGCCACCGCCCCGGGCCAGCGCGTGACATCCGCGTTGGCGTTGCCTAGGAAAATGGGCACAAACTGGTTCATGCCCGCGTTGGTGAAGAGCAGATTCGGCGAGTCGGGCATCAGACTCGACGAGGGCACAAGCGTGTGCTGCTTCTCGCGAAAAAAATCCAGGAAGCTCTGGCGAATCTCGGAACTGGTCGGTGCAGCATTCATGGTCGAATCGGGCCCTCGAATCTAGCGCGCCCCGATCTTTCCACAAGCACGCCCTAGGCTGATTCCTTGCCGGGAACGGGCCGCTCGGCGTCTTTTTCCATCAGGCGGTTGAGCCGCATGAAGGCGCGGCGCGCCGATTCGACGTCCTGCTCCCCGGCCAGACGCTTCGCGCAGATGGAGAGCTTGGGATCGGTCGTGGCGAAGGTGCGGGCGATGAGTTCGGCTTGCGGCGCCACTCCCTCGATCGAATCCCGCGCCAGCGTCTCGCGGATGGCCTCATAAGCACCGGCGGCGACAATGACTTCGGGAGAAATTCCCGAGAGATCTGCTCTTGCCAGATACGGGCAGGCGGGGAGTTTTTGCCCTGCCGCACGGCCGTGCATCAGCGGGCCGAAAAACATCAATGCGGCACCCGTGATCAGGAAAAACACCATGCCGGTCAGCAGCAGACGGGCGAACATTTGGTCAGGTTTTCGACCGTCCGCGCAGAATGAGGCGAGCAAGGTCGAGATCCCCCGGAAAGGTAATCTTGCCGTTCCATCCGGAAGTTTCGACCAGCGCGACAGGAGCACCTGCTGCCTGCACGGCGGAAGTTTCATCCGTGACATTGCCACCGGCGGAGAGCGTTTCCTCGTAGGCGTGCCGGAGCAGATCGGCGCGGAAAATCTGCGGCGTCTCCACCGCCCAGAGTTCGGAGCGGTCGACCGACTCGATGACAAATCCCTCGTCGTTGATCCGTTTGAGCGTGTCCGTGACGGGGCGAGCGCAGGCCGCCGCACCGGTATTGCGAGCGGTATCGAGACAACGCTCGATAGCTTCGTTGGTGACCAGCGGACGGGCAGCATCGTGCACCGCGATCATCGAGGCATCGGCCGGGACGCAATGGAGTCCCTCAGATACGGAGAGGTGCCTATGGGTACCGCCCTCGACCACGGCACGGAGTTTTTCCGGCGCCGCCGTGCGGGCGATTTTTTCGAGTTCGCCGCGCGCGCTGGCCGCACAGACCAGCACGATCGCATCAATGTCCGAACACTCGTTGAATGCGCCAATGCTCCAAGCCAGCACCGGCCGTCCTTCGAGGTCGGCGGTCAATTTGTTAAAACCCATACGGCGGCTGGAACCGCCGGCCACGATGACCGCCCACACGCCGGTCTTGTTTTTCGTTGTGTGCGACTTAGCCAAGTTGCTTGAGCACCTCCGCATTGACCGCTTTGCCGTCGGTCCGGCCGGCGGCCTTGGCCATGACAACCTTCATCACCGCGCCCATCTGCGCCTTGCCGGTGGCGCCGGTCTCGGCGATGGCGGAGCGAACAAGGGAGGCCAATTCATCGGGTGAGAGGGAGGCCGGAAGGTAACTCTCCAAGAGGACCATCTCGGCTTTTTCCTTCTCGGCCTGCTCGGGACGACCGCCTTTGACAAAGCCGTCGATGGCATCCTGGCACTGCTTGATGCGCTTGCGGACGACGGTAATGACGTCCGTATCGGTCAGATCCGCTTCGGTGGCGGCACCTTTTTCGATGACGGCATATTTGAGGGAAGACTTGAGCATGCGCAGCGAACCGAGGCGATCCGCCGCCTTGGCTTTCATCGCTTCTTTGATGTCCTGGTCGATTTTGGCAGTGAGGGTCATGGGGAAAGGATAATTTTGACCGCCCCCCACGGCCAGCGATTTCGGGGCGCGTCATTGCCCCGACCGAATCCGTCCGATAGCTTGAGATGGCGTGAGTGCACCGCCCCGCAAAATCGAGATCTTGGGCACACCCGTGGCGGTGGTAAACTACGATTCGGCCATCGCCGAGAGCCTCCGCCTTGCCGGAGCCGGCCGGCCGGCAGCGGTGGCGGCTAGCAACACGCACATCGTGTCGCTGGCGCGGCATAAGGAAGATTTCGGGCGCGTCATACGGCGGTTTGATCTTGTCCTACCGGACGGGATGCCGCTGCGTTGGTCGCTCAACGCCAAAGGGGCCGGACTGGGTGACCGTGTTTACGGTCCTTATTTCATGGAGAAAATGGTCCGCGCTACGCCAAGGCCTTGGCGGCATTTTCTCTTTGGCGGCACGGTGGACACACTACGTACCTTGGTCGAGCATCTCCGCGAAATCCAACCGGACATCGAGATCGCCGGCACCCTCTCCCCGCCATTCCAGCAGTGGAGCGAACAGAACGAGGAAAGTTTTGCCAGCGCCATCGGCGAGGCCAAGCCGGACTTTGTCTGGGTCGCGCTGGGAGGCGAGCGTCAGGAAAGATGGATCATCGAAAATCTGTCGCGACACCAGCGCGGGGTTTTCTTAGCTGTAGGTGATGCTTTCGCGCTGCTCGCCGGAGAGCGCACTTTTGCACCATCCTGGATGCAGCAGCTGGGGATCACGTGGGTCTACCGGCTTTGGCAGGAGCCCCGCCGGCTCTGGCGGCGCTACGCGCGGTTCAACTCCCTCTTTGTCTGGTATACTCTCCGCGACACCCTGCTTGGTGCGCCTCGACGCACGAACAAAAACACTCTTCCAAGCGTCGCCTTCCTCGGTTCGCGAGGCGTGCCGGCGCGTTACTCCGGATTTGAGGTCGTCGTGGAAGAACTGGGCAAACGTCTCGCCGCCCGCGGCCACGAGGTGACGGTCTACAACCGCCTGCCCTATTTCGGCCCGCCCGAACCCGTATGGGAAGGTATGAAAATCATCGGACTTCCAACCATCCCGACCAAAAGTTTGGACACCATCGTGCACACCACGCTCTCGATGCTCGATGCCATGCGTCACAAGTATGACATCATCTACCTGTGCGGGGTGGGTAATGCGATCCTCGGACGCCTCGCACGCCTGCGCGGCACGAAAGTCGTTATCAATGTTGATGGCGCTGATTTCCGCAGGAAAAAATGGCGCGGCTTCGCGCGCTCTTGGCTGCAGCGGAGCGAACGATGGGCCGTCGATTCGGCCGATTGCGTGATCGCGGACAGCGCAACCATCGCAGATCGATATGAAAAGAACTACGGCACCCGGCCGGAACACTTGTCCTACGGACTCACTGTCCGCGACGAACCGGTGCGCGGTGGCGAACTTGAAAAATGGCATCTCCGCCCTGACGGATATTTCCTTTATGTCTCGCGCCTGACCCCGGAGAACGAAGCGGAACTCCTGCTGGAAGCCTACAAATTGCTGGCCGATCCTCTTCCGCTGGTGATCGTGGGTGATGACCCCTACGAGCACGCCTACAAGCGCCGCTTGCGGGCCCTGTCCACACCGAACGTGGTCTTCGCCGGGCAGCGCTTTGCCGATGCCTATATTGAACTCAGCCAAAACGCGCGGGCCTTCGTCATGCCGGCAACCATCGAGGCGACGCGTCTGGTGCTCCTCGACCAAATCGGCATGGGGAAGGCCATCATCTACCAAGACTGTGCGGCCACGCGCGAAGTACTCGGCGATGCGGGGATTCCTTTCGGTCCGCCGGATCCAGTCCGTGCGCTGGCCGCAAAGTTAGAATGGGCACAGCGCAATCCCGAGGCATGCGCCGAGGCTGGGAAAAAGTCGCGTGCCCGAGCTGAACTTTTCCGTTGGGAAACGGTGCTGGCTCGTTACGAGGAAATTTTCCAAAAAGTGCTCGGAAAAAAATTCAAGGCCGATTGACCATGCGCCTCTCCGTCGTCACCCCCTCGCTCAATCAGGGCCGCTATTTGTCTGAATGCCTGGCCTCGGTGAGCACAGCGGCCGCGAACGCCCCATCCCATGAGGTCCAGCACATCGTGATCGACGGCGGATCCTCAGACGAAACAACATCCGTGCTCAGCTCGCAGAACTTCGCGTGTTGGATCTCCGAACCGGATACCGGGCAGTCGAACGCGATCAACAAAGGGCTCGAACGCGCGAGGGGAGATATCCTCACCTACCTTTGCGCGGATGATTTGTATGAGACTCAGACGGTAGCGCGCGTCATGGCCAAGTTCGCCGAAGACGAATCGATCGATGTTGTCTATGCCGACTACTTTTTCCTTGAGGGTAAGTCTGGGCGTAAGCGTCGTAAATCGGCGGCTGACTTCCGCGCGGACAAGCTGCGACAACGCAACCCGCTCGGGCAACCTGCGGTGTGGTGGCGGCGGCGGATTCACGAACAATTCGGTGGATTCGACGAGTCACTCCATTACTGCATGGATCACGAGTATTGGCTGCGGCTCGGAACCCGCGTGAAATGGCAATATCTGCCTGAGCCGTTGGCCGTCTCGCGATTGCACGCTGGCGCCAAAACCGGAAAACAGATCTCCGCCATGTGGCACGAGACGGCGCAGATGCTGACGCGCGACGGATGGCGCTTCGGACCTTGGTGGAATGCTTATTCTATGGCCGTATGGGGACGCCATTATTACCGTCTCAAACGCATGTGGTTTTCACGATGAAACCGAAACTGCTTGTCGTCGAGTTGCATCATCTGGGCGACGCGGTGATCGGTCTGCCTTTTGTGCGTGGCGCGCAGGAGCATTTTGAAGTTCACGTCCTGTGCCGACCTGCAACGGCATCGTTGTATCGTTTGTTGTCCCAGCCACCTGTTATCCATGGATGGGATCCCCCCTGGGCCGAAGAGGCATCGTGCGGACCATGGAAATCCATCGAAGCTGCCATGGCCGAAGGGCGTGTGCTCCATCCGCAGGGGTTCGCGTCAGCTGTCTGCGTTTGGGCCGATGCGCGGGCCGCGGTTCTCATGGCATCAACGGGCTCAGAGCAACGCATTGGTTTTCCTATGAACTCCGTAAACTACTACGGAGCAAATATTCTCTGGCGCCGAAAAAATCTGCGCGCGGGCCGTCTGCTGGAATTTTTTTGGCGGATCGCGCATCTAGGCCGAGCGCTGCTGACGACTCGTTTGCAACGCGTCGATCCGGATCAACCACATTTGCGATGCTGGGAACAGATAGCTGAAACACTCGGCGTGGCCTGCGATTACTCCACCCCTTGGGTTAGCACACCCGAGCCCATACGCGATGTGGCTGATTTTGTTTTGGCGGCAAGGTCTGCCGGCAAAAACGTGCTCGTGGTCCATACTAATGCGCGGCTTCCGAGCAAGCAGTGGCCGCGCGAAATGTGGCGCGGGCTGCTCCGCTCTCCAGATGTTTTCCCGCGATTTGCCCTGCTGGAATTGCTTCCGCCGAAAACCGACCCGTTGGATTCGGAGATTCATTCCGTGACCACGCAGAGCATTGCAGACTTGGCTGGTGCGCTTTCAGCCGCCGATGCTGTGCTTTGCCATGATTCATTCCCCGCGCACTTGGCGGCAGCCTTAGGTAAACCGGTCATGACAATTTTCGGATCGGGTCAGCCCGATTGGTTCGCGCCGTGGCAAAACCGCACACGGGCCGTGCAGCGGCATGTATGCCCACTGCATCCTTGCCTCGAACGTTGCGCCATGGATTCCTACCTCTGCCTCGACGCGGTTTCTGTGGAGGATGTGCAGGCAATGATCAACCAGATCCCAGAGGCGCGATGAAAATACTACTCTTTGGCGCAGGCGGACTATTGGGAAGGCACTTGGCGGAGCACTTGCCGCAACAGGGTCACGATGTGCGTTCGCTAACCCACGCGGAGGGGGACATCACGGATCTGCACCGGCTTGATGAACTATTCGAAGAGTCGTGGGATGCGGTGGTCAACGCGGCTGCAGTCTGCGACTTTGCTGCTTGCGAGAATGATCCTGAGGGCACTGCGCGAGTTAATCGCGATGCGCCGCTGGATCTGGCTCGCCGCTGCAACATCTCAGGTTCGCTGTTTGTGCAGTTCAGTTCAGACTACGTTTTCGACGGGCGTGTCGATCGCCTCTACGATGAAGGCTGTCTGCCCGCTCCCCTCTCGGTCTACGGACATCAAAAAGCCGCCCTCGAGGAGCAAATCCCGGATATTTGTCCGCTCAATCTGGTCCTCCGCCTCTCATGGATGTACGGACTTGGCGGCCGGACATTCATGAGCCTGCTGCCCGATCTTCTCCTTTCGCGGGATACCCTGTCGGTGGCCGCTGGAAAAAAAGGATGCTGCCTTTATGCTTCCGATGCGGCGGTTTGGATCGAGCGCCTGATCGCTGGCGGCTTCACGGGTCTTTTCAATCTTGTCAACGAGGGTGAGACATCGTGGGAAGAATTCGCGGCGGCCTGCATCGAAATAATGGGAAATGCCGGCTTGGATCCTCGCTGCGGTCATCTCGACAAAGTTCCTTACGGCCAACTCGGCGCCCACTGGTCCAAGCGCCCGCAATTTTCCTGCCTCGATACGACCAAGATTTCCCGGGCTCTTCCGCCGGGCCCGCGCGCTTGGCCAGAAGGTCTCACGGACTTCCTCAATGAATGGAAATCGGTTGCTGTGCGGCGGGCAGTATGAAAACTTGCTGCCTTCCCGCCGGATAATGAACGCACCGACAAACACGACTCCCGATTGGCGCACCGCCAGCGCTCCGACCAACCTCCTGGCTGGTCTCGTCGCTATCGGTGCATTTTTTGTTCTTTTCGCCTGGTTTCCTTACGCTTCCGGATACGGATCCCACCGGGTGTCTATGTTCGGCTTCATGTCGTTCGTTTGGAAATCACCCGAATGGGAACACTGCTGGCTCGTGCCCTTGGCTGTTATAGGGCTTGTCGTCTATCGCCGCAAAAAACTGGCTGCCATGCAGATACGTGGAGCCGGATTGGGACTGGTGGCGCTCTGCGGCGTCTTTTTTGTCTACTGGGTCGGATACCTCGCAGACAACATCTACGTCGGTTACGCGGCGCTCGTCGGCTTCCTCGCGGCATCGGTCCTCTGGCTGGCGGGTTGGAGTTGGCTCAAGGCTCTCGCCTTCCCCATCGCGTTCCTTGTCTTCATGTTCCCGCTGCCTTTTATGGACAACTTCCTCGCGTTCCCGCTGAGAATTTTGATGTCTTCCGTCAGCGTCGGATTCCTCAATCTTGTCGGATTGTCCTGCCTGCAAAGCGGCACTGCCATCGTTTCGACACCGGATTTCGCCGCCGGTTTGGCCTCGGGCCAACGCTTTGCCGTCGATGTAGCCGATCCCTGCAGCGGCATCCGTTCGCTCTTTGCTCTCATGATGGTCAGTTCGCTCTACGGATACATCACGATGGAGCGGCCTTGGCAAAAGTGGGTCATTTTCCTTTGCTCTTTCCCGCTGGCGGTGGCCGGCAACTTCGCGCGCATCATCATGCTCACGCTCGGCACGGTCACTCTCGGCGCGGAAACGGCGATTGGCAGCCTCGAGAAGCCCTCGATTTTCCATCAAGCCTCGGGCTTCCTTGTTTTCGCGGTGGCCCTCGGCGGCATGCTCGGCATCGGTTGGTTGCTCCAGCGCTTTGATCGGAAACCAGAGCAAATATGACCGCAGCGATCGAGATTCCATGGTGGCGCAGCGTGATTCTGGCCGCGCTGGCCGCTCTGACTCTCGGTCTTTGCCGGGAAACTTCGCCGCCTGATATCGGGGCAGAAGCCGGTGTGACCATGAACCTGCCAACTCTGATTGGTGAATGGTGGGGCACAGACGAGCCCGTTTCTCCCAGCGAGTTGGCTATGCTCCCGGGAGATACCGCGTTTGCCAAAAAAATTTATCAGGATCTCTCGGGCAACATTGTGACCACGCAAATCGTACTCAGCGGTGGGGAAAAGCGGAGCATTCATCGGCCCGAGATCTGCCTGCCCGCCCAAGGGTGGACGATCCAGAGCGGCGAGGTGCTTCCTATACGATTGGCCAGCGGACGCCAGCTCGAGGTGATGAAACTCACCGTCACCCGCCAGATCGAAGTTGCGCCCGGTGAGCGCCGGACTTTGAAAAGCTATTTCCTCTACTGGTTTGTCGGCAAGGACACCACCACGCCTTACCACTGGGTCCGGTTGGCCAAGACAAACTGGGATATGGTCGTGAAGAAGCTCCAGCATCGCTGGGCCTACGTCATCGTCAGCGCAACCGTGCTCGACGGACTCAAACCGGGAGCAAAATCCGACGCGAAGACGCTCGACATGCTCGAGGACTTCATCCGCCAAGCGGTGCCAAAGTTCCAGTTGTCGGAGATGCCGCAGGACGAGCGTCCGAAGTCATAGTCCTCGGCATACGGATACTTGCCACGCGCAAGGTGCATCCCCGGCTACTGCCCAACGCCTGAACTAAGCCCCCCACCTCCACCACCGGAGACCGCGCGAGCACTCCCCCGCACACGAGGTGCACATTGGCGAAGATCTCACACTCCAGAATATCCGTGCGGTCGCAAATACTGATGAATTTCATTGCGCGACCATCCGCTTGGTGATGCAAACGTTGGGCCACGACAAGACCGCACGTTGTCACGGTCCGTCCGGTAAAATTCTGGACCGCGCCCACGGGACAATACGTGTCCCACGCGATTTGCGGAAAAAGTTCCACCGGATGTGCGCTGGCCGGAAAGCCGAGCAGTTCCATCTCCTCACGCAATTTCTGCCAATGCGATGGTTCCGTCCGCAGCACCGGCACTTTCGTTTTTCTGGTTTCCAAAAGCAGCCCCTGTCCCTCTATCCAAGGTGCGAGCGAGCGTAGTTCCCAAAACTGCTCCGTCCGCGCACCCCCAAACAGATCAAATACCCCGGCCCTAAACAGATTCATCGCCTCGTCCCCCCGCGGTCGTGTCCGCCGCCAGAAATCCGCCAACGAGACGAAGGGCTGTTCCCTTTCCATCGTGGCAAGCAATCGCTCGGAGATTCCTTTGATCTGACCCACAGGAACTTGGATCCACTCCGCGTCCTTCTTGTGCTCGGTATTTCTTTTTTTCACCGCGACAAACTTCCGTAACGGTCCGTTCAGTTCGGGCCCGGAAAAGCAAATCCCCAAACGCCGCGCCTCGATCGTGTAAAACAGCCGTGAGTAAAATCCTTTTCCGTGGGTCAGCACGGATGCAAGGAACTCCGCCGGATGGTAGCGTTTCAATTGCGCCGCCTCGTAAGCCTCGATTCCATAGGCCGTCGAATGCGCCCGGCAGAACGCATAGCCGCGGAACTGCATGAGCAGTTGCCACACGTCCGCAATTTCGGCATCCGTCCGACCCTTCAACCGGGCCGCTGCTGCGAATTCATCACACCACGATTCCACATCGGCCATGCGGTCTTTGACCAGCATGCGACGTAGAATATCCGCACGCCCCGCATCCCATCCGGCGAATACCTCGCAGATTTGCAGCACGTGTTCTTCATAGGCCACCACGCCGTAAGTTGAGCGCAAAACCGGCTCCAGACTCGGATGCGCGTAGCGCACCGGCTCGATGCCCCTCGCCCGCCGCGCGAACTGCGCCTTGCGCAGGCTGTTCGCCGCACCCGGACGGATCACCGACACGATGGCGATCAACTGGTCGATGGCCCGCACGCCGGACATCCGCGCCAAGGAGGTCATGGCAGGGCTTTCTATGTGATGAGCCCCGCGAGCTTCGCCATCGGCGATCATTTGCCACACGTGCGGATCGTTCCATGATCCAATCTCCGGAGGATTGATCCCCCGCACCCGTAGTGCTTCACGCGTGTCGCGCAAGACGGAGAGTCCGCCTTGGGCGAGAATATCCAACTTCACCAGTCCCATCGCTTCGACCGCTTCCATGTCGAAATGCGTGGTGGCACGACCGCTCGCACTGGTGAAAAGCGGAGTCAATGACGAGACCGGATCGCGCGAGATCACCACGCCGCACGGATGCATCTTGGCGTGGCGCGGAAAACCATCCAGACGTGCCGCCAGTTTGAGTGCGGCCTGATATGGATTTTCCTCCCACGTCAACTCCCTCCCCACGATGCTGTCGCGGGCGGCAGTTTCGACCTCTCGCGCGTTGGTGGGCGGGAGTTTTTCCGTCATCCGCCGGATCTGGAACTCCGATACACCGAGCCCCTTGGCGATATCGGCGAAGGCAGACCGACCCTGATAAGTGTTGAAGCCACCGACCACCGCCGCATGATGCGGGCCGTATTTGGCGAAAATTAGATCAACCACCCCGTCGCGCCGATCGTGCGGAAAATCAACGTCGATATCCGGAAGTTTCTGCAGCTTCATCCGGTCGCGGTTGAGGAAGCGCCGGAAATAAAGCTCGAACCGCACAGGGCAAACTGTGCTGATGCCCAGGCAATAGCAGACCAAGGAATCCGCCGCGCTCCCGCGCGTAATCCAATCGATACCGCGCGAACGGCAGGCCTGCAGCAGGTCCCAGACGACCAGAAAATATTCCTCGTATCCCACTTCGGCGATGATGCGCAATTCCTCGTCAACCTGACTTCTCACCCCGGCCGAGGGCATCGCTCCATAACGCCGCTTCATTCCTTCGCGGGCCAAGCGGGCGAGAAATTCCCGCGGCGACGAGCTATCCGGCGGGCTGAAGTTCGGGAACTTCAAGCCACCGATGGGCAGAACGAACTGACATCGCTCGATGATTTCCTCCGCATCGCACAACATGGATGCTGACGAATTGATTTCCCGCGACCACGAAAAGTCCCCGTAGCGTTTTTCTGCATGCGGCTGACCCGCGAGCGACAAGGTCCGGATGCTCTGCAGCACCTCGTAAAATTTCGCGTCATACGGCGAAGCGTAGCGGGTCTCCGGGAACGCCGTTGTCGGCCGTAGGATCAGTCCGCTCAAATCTTCTTTGTTCGTCCCGCTCAGCAATCCACACAAATTCCGGTAGCCGTCCTCATTTTCCACGTAAGCCAGATAAGGAATTCCACCGATCTTAACCTCTGCCCCGACGATCGGCTTGATTCCCGCTTCCTTCGCGGCGGCGCAGAACTCCACCGCTCCGTGCAAATTCGGGTCGGCCACCGCAACCGCTTTGCAGCCCCGCTCCGAGGCCAAGCGTACGATATCCTCCGGTCGCAGCAACGAATCCATGAAGCTAAAGCAACTTTTCACGTTGAGATAGCGCATCGCCGTCCCCGGCGAGGAATTGATCAAACGACCGGCGGCGCGAACGACGCTGCTATATTTCTGCTCAACACGGCCCACTGCCAACTGACTGCTCTCCTTCGCCTTCACCTGATGCCCCCGCACAATGCTTCCGCTTCCGTAGCGTTCTTTTACCTCGTCCATCACCCTCGCCAGTTCACGCCGGGTTTCCCGGTCGTAACCCGTGCCGGTCAGATCGAGCGCGAGTTGCCTCACCTCCACCTGATAGACGTGGGATAATTTCAGCCCGACGAGCCGCAAACTCACCCGCCGGTCCCACGCTCGCCGCACCAGTCGGTCGATAAGCGTATAGACATCCGTCTCGAGGTCGGTCGGTTCCTCGACACTCTCGCTGCGCCGACTTTGTTCCATATCGTTGTAGCGCAGCCTCACCTCGACGCAACGGATCGTCTTTGCGTCGGCCCTCACCTTGGCCATCAAATGATCCGCCATACCGCGCAGCGTGCGCCGCACGAACTCTTCGTCAGTCGTGTCTTCATCGAACGTCTCCTGCTTGCCGTAGGATTGCACGTCCGCCTTCTCCGTGACGATCGGACGATCGTCGATCCCGCGCGCAAAGTCGTGGAGTTGTCCCGCCGCCGATCCGGCAAGCACTTCAAGACTCTCTGGCGAAGTCTCCGCCACCTGCGCGATATGGTGCAAACCCGCGGCCTGGAACACACACTCCATCTTTGTCCCCACCCCCGGCAACCATTTCACCGCGAGCGGCCCGAGGAACTCCCGTTCCGTCCCCGCCAACACCTCAAGAAAATTATCCGGCTTGCGCAATTTGGACGCTACGCAGGCGACCAGTTTGTTCGTGCCGAGTCCCTGTGAGACGGAGATGCGCAAATGATCCCGTATATTTTGCCGCAGCCGCTCGGCCGCGACGCGCGGACTCCACCTGGTCACTCCCGATAGATCCCCGTAGCCCTCGTCGATCGACCCGACCTCCACGTGCGGCGTGTAATCGTGGACCAGCGAGAACATCATCCGCGAGAAGTGTTCGTATTTCTCGTAGTCGCCCGGCAGCACGATGAGGTGCGGACAAATCTTGAGCGCCCGAGCCGTCGGCATCGGCGTGTAAACTCCCAGCCGACGCGCCTCGTAACTGGCCGAGGCGATGATCCCGCGCTTCATCCCACCGACCGCCACCGCCTTGCCGCGTAACCTCGGTTCGGATGCCACCTCGCATCCGACAAAAAAGGCATCGGCATCGAGATGCACCGCCGCGCGCTGTTCCATCCGCTTCACCGTGCGGATTTAGCACGAAAGAAAGATACTGTTCAAATGTTCAGTATTGTACGTATGTCATAGAGTTGACAAATGGTACTGGTCAGACCATGGTCATTTTATGCAAGTGACAGTCACCCAATTTAAAGCCAAGTGCCTCGCTCTGATCGAGAAAGTGCAGCGTGAAAAGTGCTCGATCGTGGTCAGCCGTCACGGCCGGCCTGCGGTGGAACTCGTCGCGGTGGAAAAGACGCCTGCACCTTCTTTGTTCGGACGCGCGACCGGAACAGTAGCCCTTCTCGACGAGGCTTTGAGCACGGGCGAATCTTGGCACGCCGATGCTTGAAAAAATCGAGTCGGCCGTTTTCGACACGCACATCTGGCTTCGTTCATCGGCCGGAGACCGGCGGCTCGCGGCGCTGCGCAATTTCCGCGGTGAGGTCATCGTCTCCGCGATTTCGGTGTGGGAGGCGGCCATGCTCGCAGCCAAGGGCCGCCTCGTCCTGCAACCGGACACCGACAAATGGATCCGCGCAAACCTCCAACCGCCAGTGCGCCTCGAGCCGCTGCATCCCGAAATCAGCATCGAAAGTTGCCGTCTTCCGGATTTTCACGGCGACCCGGCCGACCGGATCATTGTGGCCACGGCACTCGTGCTCGGC
>Ga0209190_1000262_pt1 | contig 38236 bp, 47 predicted proteins | sample M_140205_XF_Meta_FD_187315 | JGI IMG/M metagenome (GOLD analysis project Ga0209190, IMG submission 187315) | Freshwater microbial communities from Lake Montjoie, Canada to study carbon cycling - M_140205_XF_MetaG (SPAdes) (version 2) | ecosystem: Environmental > Aquatic > Freshwater > Lake...
CTGTTGGTCCAGTTACGATTCTAACTGGTAAATCAGTTACAGTACCGACAGGTCAGAAATGGGTGGTTCTATAAAATGGCATTAATTAATACAACAACCACAGGTGTTTTAGGTACTACAGTATATGGTGATGGACAAGGTTCATTGGCAGTACAAAAAGATGGTGTAACACAAGGTATTTACGGAAACATTCCTGCGTTTAGTGTTTATCTAGGCACTTTACAAAATGTTACAACTAATACATTTACAAAAGTTCTATTGAATATTGAAGAATTTGACACTAACAATAATTATGATAATGCCACAAATTATAGATTTACTCCAACTGTTGCCGGATATTATCAAATAAATGGAAATATTACTCTTAATGCAACCCTAATAAACGGCAATTCATTAGCTGTGATATATAAAAATGGCTCAAGATACAAAGATGGTAATTTACAAAGTGCTAGTTCTGGTGGTGCTCTTTTTTATTCTGTTGTAAGTACATTGGTTTATTTTAATGGTACAACTGATTATGTTGAATTGTGGGGATTAGTAAATGGAACAGGTAGCCCCTCTTTTGGAGTTAATACAGGAACACAATCTTATTTAAATGGATACTTAGTGAAAGCCACATGATGACACTATACGAAAAAATTATTTCTTTATATCCAGAACTCGCAACATATAATTTTATATCTGGTGTTATTACATTAGAAAATGCTGGAAAAGGCGACTACATAGCAAAGTGGGAACATCCAACACTTGCACAACCAACCAAAGAACAACTAGAGGCTATTGAATGACTACAATCGTAGACGGCACAACCGGTATAACATTCCCTAGTACCATTTCAGGTGTAAGTGCAACTCAGCAATATTCAGGTAGAGTGTTGCAAGTCGTGAGTAATACTTTTTCAACAGCTACCTCTACTACATCTACAAGTTATCAAGCATCAGGTTTGACTTTGAGTATTACACCAACCTCAGCAACAAGTAAAATTTTAATTACTGGTGCTGTGCCTTACGATGTTTATGGTGGAACAAGCAATCAAGCAACTTTGACTTTATATAAAGGTGCTACAAATTTAATGACTAATGGTTTTGCAATCATTGCTTCTGGTGGTAGTAGTGAAATACAAGCAGGTAGTATGGCCGTAAATTTTCTAGATTCACCAGCAACTACAAGTTCAACTACATATACTATTTATTTTAGAGTTTCATCCACTGCCAGTGGAACTCCTACAGCAAGAATTTTTGTAGATAACTACACAGGCACATTAACAGCAATGGAGATTGCCGTATGAACAAACATGACGCAATTTATAAAACACATCCTACAGTTGTCACTATCCGTGGTGATGTTGCCTATGACAAAGATAATAATGTTGTTGAATACAATGAAGCAACAGTTCAAGCCTACATAGATGCCAATGCATACAAAGGTCTTCGCCAAGCAGAATACCCTTCCATTGTAGACCAACTAGATACTCTATATCATAGTGGTTTTGATGCATGGAAAGCACAGATTAAAACAGTTAAAGACAAATATCCAAAGGTATAACAAATGAGTGTATCATACGGTGGCGATAGTATAGTATTCGCAGACGGCTCAGTTCAATCTGGTGGTTGGACTGGAATGAGAAACCGCATCATCAATGGTGCCATGGTGATTGACCAGAGAAATGTGGGGGCTAGTGTTACGCCTGCTTCTGGGCAATACACAATAGATAGATTTGTTGCTCAATTATCTCAATCATCAAAATATACTGTTCAACAAAATGCTGGCTCTGTTACTCCACCAACAGGCTTTAGTAATTATTTAGGCGTTACTTCATCAAGTGCATATTCTGTAACCAGTAGCGATTTTTTCTTTATTGCTCAAAATATTGAAGGCTTTAACACAGCAGATTTGGCTTTTGGTACTGCAAGTGCTTCAACAGTTACCTTGTCATTTTGGGTTCGTTCAAGTTTGACAGGTACTTTTGGTGGTGCTTTAAGAAATTCTGCAAATAGTCGCAGTTATCCATTTAGTTATACCATTTCATCTGCTAATACATGGGAACAAAAATCCGTAACTGTTGCTGGCGATACATCAGGCACTTGGATTGGTGCAACAAATGGAATTGGTATAAATGTAGCATTTTCGTTGGGTATGGGTTCAACATATTCAACAACTGCTGGCGCATGGGCGGCTGGAAATTACGCATCAGTCACAGGCGCAACATCAGTAGTCGGAACAAATGGTGCAACTTTCTACATCACAGGCGTACAGTTAGAAAGAGGTTCAACTGCATCATCTTTTGAATATCGCTCATATGGTGCTGAGTTGGCTTTGTGTCAGAGATATTATGAAGTTTTGTATAACTCTGCTGATAATGCTGGAATTTGGGGGCCATACACGACATCGTATGGTTATAGGGGTACTTGGTACTTTAAGGTGCAAAAAAGAATAGCGGCTTCGGTAAGTCTTGCTGGTTCTTCCGCTTGGACAGGCGCAACTCCATCCATATTTAATGGAATTTCAAGTGCGGCATTTTTTAGCAGTGGCACACCTTTTTATTCTGCTGGAACAGCCGATACACTTGCCGTACAAGCATCTTCGGAGTTATAAATGTTAACTTACAAACTTCAAAATAATTTAAATGGTCAACCATGTGCTGTCATTCGTTCTGACGGATGGACTATTCCATTTGCTACGGGCAACACCGACTATCAAAAATACTTAGAGTGGCTTGCTGAAGGCAATATTCCAGAACCTGCTGACCAAGGCGAATAAATACAATTATGTCATACTTAGGAAACAATAATTTACCGTGGGATATAAGCCGTTCTTCTCCGATACCAACGGATGCTGAACGATTCTCTGGTAATAATTCAACAACAGCATTCACACTAACTCGCTCAGTTAATTTTGCAACTGACCTTGAAGTGTTTGTTGAGAACATTCAGCAAGAACCGATAACAGCATACACTGTTAATAACACATCTCTTGTATTCACAGAAGCACCACCAACTGGTACAAACAATGTCTATGTTGTTTACAGAAACTATCAGTCAGGCGCACAAGTTTCATTGCCAGATGGTTCTATCACATATTCTAAGTTAGCAAATAACATTCGTGTTTTCACTACAGATAACTTTACTGCAAATGGTAATGTGTCTTCATACGGTTTATCAGAATCACCTGCTGATGCAAACACAGTATTCGTTACTGTCGATGGTGTTGTTCAAAGAGCACCTGCACACTATACAACATCTGGTAGCACAATCACATTTACATCTGCACCTCCATTCAGTGCAAATGTACACATTCGTCATTTAGGTTTCAGAACAACAAGCACAATAACAGTGCTGGCTGCAAATTCAACTATCAGTCAACCAAACATTGTTGCACCAACTATCACTGGTACACTGTCAATATCAGGAAGTATTCTTCCAACAGCAAACACTACATATGATTTAGGTTCATCATCATTCCGTTGGTCAAACATCTACACTGGTGACTTACACTTGTCTAACGAAGGTAAGGTAGATGGCAACATGGTAGACGGAACAAAAGGTAACTGGACTGTCCAAGAGGGAGAACAGAGTTTGTTTTTAATCAATAATAAAACTGGTAAGAAATATCGTTTTGCCATTGAGGAGATTCAATAATGGCACTAATAGGAACAATTAACGCACCAAACGATTTTGCATTTAAGAACCGCATCATGAATGGTGCGTTTGCCATTTCACAAAGAGGAACCTCTTTTACTCCTACTGATTTAGCTTATGGGTTGGATCGTTGGCACTTTCGACTTGATGGAACTCCTGGAACATTAGCTGTCACACAAGCAGCACTGGCCGCCGCAGAACTTCCGCCATTCTCATACGCAATGCGTTTTAATCAATCTGTCACAGCGAGTGGAAGAACATATTTGCGGGTTGGTCAACATATTGAAGGACTTGAAGCATTCTCAGGTCAACAAGTTGTTGTTTCGTTTTATGCAAAATGCGCTTCTGGTACAGTAGCTATTCCAACCCTTCGTCTTGATAGGTATTTTGGAACTGGCGGATCACCATCTCAAGCTGATAATATGGGTTTTTCTTCTGGCGGTAGTCCAACAATTACTACAACATGGACGAGATATACAGCAATTGGAAATGTAACATCTACTTCAGGAAAAACATACGGAACAAATAATAACAGTTCGTTATTGGTTGGAATTGATTTTCCAACAAGTGGAACATTTGATGTATATGTTACTGGATTTCAAGTAGAAATTGGTTCTGTGGCAACACCATTTGAATTTAGACCTTATGGGACTGAATTAACATTATGTCAAAGATATTATTCAAAATCATACAACCATGATGTTGTACCAGGTACAGCAACACAAGTTGGAATGGAAGTTTGTGGGTTCCAAGGTGCTTCTGGACTTGGTGGTGCTTATGGAAATGTTAAATTTCCTGTTAAAATGAGAACAACACCAGGAACAATTAATATTTGGGATGGTGCAGGAACAACAAATACACATTCATACACATACGGTGGTGCTGGTTCAGCGCAAGCAATTGCTAACGGTGGTTCATGGTGGGGTTCGGGTACACCATTTAATACAAGTCATAGTGGTTTCTTTATGAGACCAACCGGCTCTCAACCAAGTGCTTGGAATTATGTTCACTATACGGCTGATGCGGAGTTATAAATGTATAAATTAATAGGTTATTACGATTACGACAATCATTTAAATAAAGTTGGCAAACTTAAAGTAGAAGAAAATGTTGTTCTCAGATTAAGAGACAACGCTTATGTTTATTTTATTGAGGATAGTAAAGATTACCAAGAATACCTAAAGTGGGTTGCTGAAGGTAATACTCCAGAACCTGCTGACGAATAAATAAAATTTTAAGAGAACAATAATGGGAATTCAAACAGTATCGCAAGCACTCAGCAATGAGAATGGTGGTTCTTCTCCGTTCGGATTTAAGAACAGAATCATTAACGGCGCCATGGTGATTGACCAGAGAAATGCAGCCGCCAGTTTGAATCCTGCCGACCAAGCATATTCAATAGACCGTTGGAAATGTAGAAGAAGTCAAGCATCAAAATATACGATACAACAAAATGCTGGTTCAGTAACACCACCATCTGGATTTACAAACTATCTTGGTGTAACATCAAGTTCTTCATATTCTCTTTTATCAACAGATTACTTTGCCGTTCAACAAATCATTGAAGGGTATAACACTTCTGATTTAGGTTGGGGTGCAGTTGGCGCTCAAACAGTCACTCTATCATTTTGGGTTCGTAGTTCTTTAACTGGAACATTCGGTGGCGCATTAAATAATGGCGCAGAAGTTCGTGCATATGGATTTACCTATACAATCAACAATGCAAATACTTGGGAATATAAAACAGTAATAATTTCAGGTGATACATCAGGCACATGGTTAACAACAAATGGTATTGGATTGTATGTTAACTTTAATTTAGGAACTGGTTCACAATATGGTAGTGCAACTAATGGTTCTTGGACAGCAGGTTCAACACAATTTACTCCTTCAGGAACTGTTTCAGTTGTAAGTACAAATGCCGCAACATGGTATGTCACTGGTGTTCAATTGGAAAAAGCACCGCAGGCCACAGCATTCGATTATCGTGACTATGGTCGTGAGTTGGCTTTGTGTCAAAGATATTATGTGCAATCAAATAGTGCGGCTAGTGGTACTCAATTTATGGAAATTACTGGTCGTTTTACTGCAACAACACAAGCAACATATACAATTTCTTTACCTGTCACTATGAGGGCACAACCAGCGCTTAGTATTAGTCCTGCTTATAATTTTAGTGGTGGTTGGTATGCTAATTTGGCTGGCATAACTAATTATGCATGGACTAGTGCGCCAGCGGCAGGTACTGCATATCTTAATAATAGTGTTTGGTTTTATGTTAGTTGTTCAACAATAACAAGCTCATATGTTGGTCTGTGGACAGACCCTTATTGTCCAACAACAGCATCTGCTAATTATTTTGCGATTACTGCGGAGTTATAAAATGACAAAATATAAATTACAACTTGGTGCATATCCAATGGATGGTTCTCCTAGAACTCCTTGTGCAGTTTTGAAAGATGATACTTGGTCTATTCCTTTTGCACCAGATAACACTTTATACCAAGAATATCTCAAATGGCTTGCTGAAGGCAATACTCCTGAACCTGCTGAAGAAACCAACTAAATACAATTATGTCATATCTCGGCCAACAGCAAGTAGCAGGAACATTCAACTCTGAATTTTATTCGGGTAATGGTACAACAACTGCATTCACATTAACTTACCCATATGGTAACGAAGCATCCGTGCTTGTTTTTGTTTCTGGTGTCAAGCAGAAGACAGATTCATATGCAGTAATCAATGGGCAACTAGTATTCACTGAAGCACCACCAGCTGGTACAAGTAATGTTGAGGTTGTTTATCTTGGACAAAGAATACTTACAAATCCATATCTAAGTGCAGATACATATGGAATTGTTAGAATCAACGCCGCTACTCTGACAGAGAATGTCACAATTAGCACAGGCTATAATGCAAGTTCTGCTGGTCCATTGACTGTTGCAAATAATGTAGTTGTAACAATAGCGAACAATAGTAGCTGGACAATATTTTAAGGTAAAACATGGCTGGTACAATTATTGCAGATACAATTCAAGCGACCTCACAGCAGATTAGTCTGAATGTGGGTAACACTACTATCCTTACGGCTAGTAGCACTGGATTGACTTTGATTCCTACAACCAATGTAAACATCAATGTAACTAACAGCATTGTGAATTTGACTTCTGGTAATGTGAGCAGACCAGGACTTACCTTCAGTGGTAACACATCAACTGGTATGTACATGCCACTTGCAAACACAATTGCATTTACTGCGGCTAATACTGAGTCAATGAGAATTGATAGTGCTGGTAATGTGGGGATTGGTACGACTTCGCCAGCGGTAAAACTTCATGTAAGTGGTGGGACGCAAAGAATACAATCAACTGGCTCAACAACAAATGCTTTTTTAACTTTACAAAATGATGTTGGAACTCAAGCCATTTTAGGAATTATTAGTTCTGGAAACAGCCCAGCTAATAACTTTTACATAGAGACAAACGCAGGAAAAACTGTTTATGTTGATGCCAGTGGTAATCTTATATTAAGAAGATCCGCTCAAGTAAACTCTGCCACCATGACATGTTCAGCAAGCCAAAATTCAAGACAAATTTCATTTGTTAATAATAACAACAACAATGAAACTGGATATATTTTTTGTTTGAATGATGGAACATCAACACAGTATGCAACTACATCTGATTATCGTTTAAAAGAAAATGTTACACCAATGACAGGTGCATTATCTGTTGTTGCACAACTTAAACCAGTTACATATAAATGGAAATTAAATGGTTCTCATGGTCAAGGTTTTATTGCTCATGAATTACAAGCCGTTGTGCCAGATTGTGTAAGTGGTGTAAAAGATGAGATTGAAATTCAAAAAGACGAAAATGGTAACGATAAAACTGTTCCAAAATACCAAGGTGTTGACACTTCATATCTAGTAGCAACTTTAACAGCCGCAATCCAAGAACTCAAAGTAATCGTTGACGCACAAGCAGTTGAAATCGCCGCACTGAAAGCAAAATAAGAGAAATTTATGGCAAGCACAATTAAAGCAGATACACTACAGTCTACCACATCAAATGTATTCGTTCTGAATTCAGCTGGTACTGAGTATGCACGATTTGATTCGAGTGGTATTCCAACATTTCTCAAAGCCGCAAGTGGTGGTATAACAATTCAAAAATTTACTTCTGGTTCAGGTACTTACACTTCTCCTGCGGGAGTAAAAGCCATCAAAATTACACTTGTTGGTGGCGGCGGTGGCGGTGGCGGTATTAATGGCTCTGGTGCGGCTGGTGGTGGCGCTGGCGGTGCAACTGCTTTATGGATGTACCCTAGTGGATTTGCCGCTCAAACAGGATATGCTTATGCTGTTGGTGCCGGTGGCGCTGGTGGTGTAAATACAAGTGCGTCAACTGGATCAACGGGCGGAAGCACAACTTTTACTATTGGCGCAACGACTGTAACTGCGGCGGGTGGTGCTGGCGGTCAGGCTTCTTTGGGTGGCACAGCCGCTGGTGGTTTAGGTGGAACAGCAACAAACGGCACTGTCAATATTGAGGGCGGCGGCGGTGGTGAGTCTTATGGGCCAAGTTTATTAGGTGGTACGGGTGGTAGTTCGACTATGGGTGGAGGCGGTAGACAGGCTTTTGGTACAGCTACTGCCGGCGGTAATTATGGTGGAGGTGGTGCTGGCGCAGTTAACACTGCCGCATTAGTTGGTGGTGCTGGTGCTGGTGGAATAATCATTGTTGAGGAGTTTTATATATGAAATACGCAATTGTTAAAGATGGCGTTGTTGTTAATGTTATTGAATATGAATCACAACCTACAACACCTCCTGCGGGTTTTGAAGAGGGTTATGTAGCTGTTCAAGCTGATAATGTAAGCGTTGGTTGGACTTATGCTAACAGTACATTTACAAATCCAAATCCACCTGAAGTTATTGAAATGCCAACACCTAAATCATTAACTGACATGATTTTAGAAAATCCAACAGAACTAGCAAAATTAAAACAAGCGTTGGGAATCTAATATGACCTACTATATACTTAACACATTAGGATAAAAAATGGCAGGTACTATAATTGTTGACCGCATAGAATCAGATGCATCATACGCATCTTCGATTAATGTTGCGGCGCAGGTGACATTTTCAAACACCGTTAACTTTGGTGTAAGTAGTGTGGCTCCTGTTGCTGGTGTATATTCACCAACAACAAATAACTTAGCATTTACTACCGCATCAACTGAGCGTATGCGGATTGATAGTGCTGGTAATGTGGGTATTGGTACTAGTAGTCCAACAACTTATAAGTCTGCAAAATTAGCAATAAGAAATAGTGCTTCTTCTGGAGAAGCAGTTCTTGCTATTATTAATAATTCATCAAATGTATATGAAGGCGCTGGAATATTATTAGGTAGTACGGCTGCAAGCACAAACTATGGTGCTACTTGGTTGTATCACACTTACAATACTAATAGTCCAACAAATACTACTTCATATGCGTTTAATATATCGCAACGAGCAACAGACGGAACATATGTATCTAATATTTGGAATGTAGATTATCAAAATAGTGTAAGTTCTTGGTACAGACCAAATACTAGTGCTTTACAAATGCAACTTGATGCTAGTAACAATTTGCTTTTCAACTCAGGATATGGTTCTGCCGCAATTGCATACGGCTGTCGTGCTTGGGTAAAATTCAACGGCACAGGTACTGTGGCTATTAGTGGTAGTGGAAATGTGACAAGTATTACTGATAATGGCACAGGTGATTACACAGTTAACTTTACGACTGCAATGCCGGATGTGAACTATGCGGTCAGTGGCTTTAGCGGGACAAATAGACTTGTTGCTTGGAATCAGACTAGTCTTAACTACGCTACAACAGGATTAAGAATTGCACATACCACTGCTGGTTCTGGTGAAACCGATGATAGAGCGGAAAGAATTTCCGTAAGTATATTTCGATAAGGACAACCATGAACTCAAGAATTATTTACCCAACAGATGATGGCGGTGTTGCAGTCATTGTTCCTGCACCTGAGTGTGGCTTAACCATTGAACAAATTGCCGCTAAAGATGTTCCTGCTGGCAAGCCATTCAAGATTGTGGATGTTACTGACATTCCATCTGACCGTACCTTCCGTAACGCATGGGAATACCAAGCATGATTACTATTAACATCACCAAAGCAAAAGCAATTGCACACGACAAACGCAGAGAAGCCCGCACTGAAGAATTTAAACCACATGATGAAATCATTATGAAACAAATTCCTGGTACTGATGCAACAACTGCTGAAGCCGCAAGAGCCGCAATCAGAACTAAATACTCAACAATGCAAACAGCAATTGATTCAGCATCAACTGTAGATGCTATCAAATCTGCAATGCCTCAAGGATAACAAAATGCCTTTAAGCAGAATAACAAATCCGTTTCTAAATGTCTCTGGTGCAGTCAATGCTAACATTGCATCGCCTTCTGCAAACACGATTGCATTTACCACTGCTACTACCGAAAGAATGAGGATTGATTCTTCTGGCTTAGTTGGAATTGGTACTAATACGCCAAGCTCTTATGGCGGTGGTTTGGTTGTTAGAAAATCTAATACGGGTCAAGGCGTAACAAACGCAACAGCACAATTCTCTGATGCAGTTAACAGTTCATTATGGATTGGCCACGGTTCTGGTGTTACAAATCTTATTTCCGAGCAAGCAATTACTTTTGGTAAAACAGATGGTTCTACAACAACAGAACGCATGCGTATCAACGCTGGCGCACCAATTCTTTGTTTAGCAGGCGGTAGCACCACAGCCACAGGCACAGGCATCGCCTTCCCCGCAACTCAATCAGCATCATCTGACGCAAACACGCTGGATGATTATGAGGAGGGTACTTGGACACCTGTAATAGTTGGGTCATCCACCGCCGGAACTGGAACATACTCTGTTCAAAATGGAAGATATACCAAAATTGGTAATAGAGTTTATTTTGGAGTTTATTGTATATGGTCAGCGCATACAGGTACAGGTGATATGACTATGGGTGGATTACCATTCACATCAAGTGGCAGTAATTTTACAGGCGTTTCAATAAGATATTCTAATTTAACTTGCTCTGCAGGTTATATTTGTACCCCAATTGTTGCAGATAATCGCTCAGATATTGTATTTCAACAATCTGTGGTTGGGGCGGCGGCTACTGCATTAGGGCAATCTTTGGATGTCTCTGCGGATGTAATTATGGCTGGTCATTATTTTATAGCATAAAGGAAAAACACAATGTCAACATTCACAGAAACAAAAGTAATTGACCAAATTACAGTTACAGAAAACGGTATAGTTTTATATCGTGAAGCGACTCGTATCTTAAAAGATGGTGAACAAATAGCGCAAACATATCACCGCTCGTCCCTCACTCCAGGTCAAGACCTCACAAATATTCCTGCTAATGTAGCGGCCATCTGCAATGTTGCATGGACACCAGCAGTCATTGCCGCATATCAAGCACAGATACAAGCAAACCAATTGCCACAATAATAGAATTCACTATAACAAATCCCCGCCAAGGCGGGGTTTTTTGTTTCTATTACTACCATGAATGACTAAATAGAGTATTAACAAGTTTTCGGGGGAATGCAATGGCTGGTTATGCAGAAATTACGGTCGAACAAGGCGCCAATTATTCATCAGTTGTCAAAGTAAATGATGCCACTGGTGCTGGTCAAAACTTAGCGTCATATAGTGTAGCCGCACAGATGCGTAAATCACACTACTCAACTACGGCAGTTGATTTTACAGTTTCAATCACAGAAGCCGCTAATGGTGAAATAACAATGACCATGACCTCAGCAAACACTTCAAATTTGACTCCCGGAAGATATGTTTACGATTTGGTTATGACAAGTCCATCAAATATTAAAACTAGAGTTGTTGAAGGTATTGCAACAGTTCTTCCATCAGTCACACGATAATGGTAACTAATGTAACAGTAATCACTAACTCAGCATCAACGGTTACAGTTAAACCTGCTAAATCGACTGTTGCTTCAGTTACAACAATCCCATCTTCAAACATCTCATTGGGAAGTTTGTCGAATGTGAACACCGCAAACACATCTAATGGTAGAACACTTGTCTACAATTCGATAACACAAAAATACGAAGCCGCTGACCCATACATCAATGCACTAAGTGGCGGTACATTCTAATGTCATTAATACAGATAAAAACCTCTATTGCCAATTCAGCGCCAACAACGCTTGAATTAGGCGAACAAGGATATTCATATGTTAGCAATACCTTATTCATAGGTACTGCTAATGGTGATGGGGTTTTAGTTGTTGGTGGACAAGCATATATTGATAGACTAAATTCTTCGTATGCACAAGCTAACACAGGAACAATAACTGCACAGGCTGCCTTTAATGCGGCAAACAATGTTGGTCCACAAATACAACCAGCACATGATAAAGCAAACTCTGCTTTTGACAAAGCTAATTCAGCAAACAATTTAGCACAAGCGGCATACAATCAAGCAAACACTAAGTTTGCATCTGCTGGTGGTACCATTTCTGGTGATGTAACTGTCTCAGGTAATTTGACTGTTATTGGTAGCAATGTATATGCCAATACAGAAACGGTCTTAATCAAAGACAACATCATCACACTCAATGCGGCTATTGGATCATCAGCAACTCCTGCGGCTAATGCTGGTATTGAGATTGACCGTGGCGCATCAGCAAATGCATATTTGATTTGGGATGAAGGTAATGACAAATGGGTTTACTCTTCTGATGGTGCAACATATTATACTATTGCAGATGCTGGCAGATTAGATTCTGCTTTTGCACAAGCTAACTCATCATACAATGCCGCAAACAATGTTTTTGGTAACACTGTAGTTCTTGGTGCAAATACTGCTGGCGTTCTTGTAAGTAATGCTGTGACATTAACGCAAGCTACAACGGTGACAAATGGTCTTGCACAAATCAATCAGATTCTTGGTAAATTAGTACCACAGTCTCCTGGTGCTTTTCCAAATGCAACTTCATTAGTTGTAAATACTTTGTCAACTTATAGAATGACAAGTTTTACACAAACTGATAGAACAACAACAGCAAGCAAACAGGCTGCCGCAGGTTCTACAGTTACTTCAGTTCGTAGAGCCTCATCATATACAACAAATACATTTAATGATGTGGGTCCAGGTGAATCTGGTACTCTAACACTTGTAAAGAATAATGTTGCTACAGGTGCAGTTACATTTACATCATCAAGCGCAAATGGAACATACAGTGATTTGATTGTTACTGATAGTAAAGATTATGCACAGACTGGTAGAATTTCATATGCTGACTTTTGGCGTAGTTTTGACTGCCAAGGTTCTGGTACAGTAGCAAATGGATGGAATGAAATTTATCTTTCACATTCTGCTGGTTCAAATACATCAGCCGTTTCTTGGTACTATGATGATTCGGCTCCAGGCTCTCCAACATTTGCAACACCTACAATTGTTCCATCATCAACAACTGTAATCTATTCAAGCACAGTACCACACTACACAAGTGCAACAACATTCTTATTGGGTGTCAATGTATCTAAATTAAGTGGTGACATGTACCCGACCAGTAATAACTTTTTTACTGGCACAGCAGGTGGTGCATTTGGTGCACCATCAAGTAACAACTATCCTGCTGTTGGTATCACATCAATGGCAAGAAACTATCTTGTTTCTAGTGGTTCTATTGTTGTGAATACATCATCAACTATTATCGCAGGATTTGGTTCATCCGCAACCGGTCCAAGTGTTACAGTAGATAACAGTTACTCTACTGCATCACAAGCATTTACAACCGCATTAGCAAATACTGTTTTGTATAAAACAGGTACATCAAGTTTGATGGAAGAAACCGCAGTGACTTTTGGTTCGACTGTCGGTACTGGTTCAGGTCTTGCCGCAAGAATTATAAATCCAGGAACCACAGACGCTCCAACATATAGTGCTGGCGCATCTTTGTTCAATAGTCAATCAAGTACATTGACTGCAAACGATGCTACAATTGTTGCCGCTACATTAAAACATGACCAGACAAACTATGCAACTGGATATTTACCAGCTGGTCCTAATTTAAGCACAGGTAGAACAGGTAATCAATATTTCACTTTTAGATTTGTGAGAACATCTGTATCTAAATTTAATATCAAGTTCACAGGAACAATTGCAGGACTTTGGGTAGCATTACCAGGAAGTACAATTGACACATCATCAACATTAAATGGTTGGTTAGACATGTCTGTAGCTTATGCTGGTTCTGGTGTTCCTGGCGCAGGTTCTGGTGGTAATGGAAGCAATGGTTGTGCATTGGGTGGTGTCGTTACATTAAACTCCGCACAAACTGCACACAGCAAGACTTGCACATTTGGTACTGTATCAAGTTCAAGTACAGGAACAAATGAAATATATGTTCGCATCAAACTCACAAGCGGTCAGACAGTAACGGCGTTATCTTTAGAGACTGCGAGTAACTAATGGCATATTCTGATACACAAAAAATCGACTTACTATTTAAAAAATTGTTTGGTGTTGCTAAGACAGATACAAGCACGAATAAAGGTGCAAGTAATGAATCTATTGCAAGTCCAGCATTAAATCGTTTAGATAAAGTTTGGACAAAATCAAGTGAGATTCCTGCAACGGCTGCCGCTGTGACTGGAGTTGTACAAGCATATCTAACAACAGCCGCAGTAGAATGTACTGCCGACACAACATCAACACCAACTTCTAGTGTCTATCCGACTTGGAAAACTAATTTAACTGATTGGATACCACCTGAATTTGGTTCAACATATTTCGTAAAAGTATATGCTGATACTGCTGGTGTTGGTAATGCACCATCAACTGGAACACAATTATCTGATGCTGGTATATCTGGTGTTGGTGAATGGTGGTTTGATTATCAGTCTGGTGTACTAAATTTCGTGGGGTCATCGCCTATTCCTGCCGCTTTGACCGCCGCAAAAGTAATTTATATTACTGGTTATCGTTATGTTGGAGAGATTGGTTTGGCAAGTGTGAATGGCGGGTCATTTTGAGAAATCATAAATAGAACATCAATTATAACAATAAGGTAAGAAACCATGGCAAATACAGTCATCCAACTAAAGTGGTCTGAAGGAACGGCTGCCCCATCGACACTCAATGTTGCTGAACCAGCGTACTCAAACACATCTGGTAAATTATTTATAGGTCAAGCTGGCAATCAAGTCATTGCGGTTGGTGGTCGCTACTATACTCAACTACTTGAGAATGCGGCATCTGCTAATACAGCAAATACAATTGTAAAAAGAGATACAGCAGGTATCTTTTCAGCGACTGCAATTTATGCATCATTGTTTGGTAATGCAAATACTGCATCTACTTGGGCAACTGCAAGAATAATTGGTGTCTCTGGTGATGCTAATGGTACTGTTTCTATTGACGGTTCTGCAAATGCAAACATTCCATTAACACTAGGTTCAACTGGTGTTTCTGCTGGCACATATGGTGGTACTACACAAGTTCCAACATTCTCTGTTGATGCAAAAGGTCGCATCACTTCAGCCGCCAATGTTGCAATTTCAACTACACTAAACATTGCAGGTGATGCAGGCACTGATGCTGTTGCTCTTGCTACAGATACAATCACTTTCAAAGGTGGTGATGGTATTACTTCTGTTGTAACTCCTGCAAATACTACAGTTATTATTGATGTTGACAATACTGTTGTTCGCACATCTGGCGCACAATCTATTTCTGGCGACTTGTCTGTTACAGGTAACTTAACTATTACTGGTACTACCACAACAGTCAATACTTCAACAGTAACAACAACCGATTCTCTAATCAAACTTGCTACCAATAATACAGTTGGTGATGTTTTAGATATTGGTTTCTATGGACAAGCAAACACAGGTTCTTCTGTAACATATCATGGTCTTGTCAGACAAGCCGCAGGTAACTTCTTCTTATTCAAAGGATTAGTAACAGACCCAACATCAAATGTACTTGCGACTGGTTCTTTAACTGCCGCTAATACTGCCACACTAAGAGCAAACATCACTGGTGGTACAGTCTCTAGTCTTGCTTCTGCAATTGCCATTGCTGATGGTGGTACAAACCAAACATCATTTACAAATGGTATTGTTGCATTTAACGGCACTGCACTTGCAACATTAGCAAACACAGGTACTGCTGGTACATATGGTTCAGCATCTGCTGTTCCTGTTATTACTACAGATGCATATGGTCGTGTCTCTGGTGTAACAAGTACAAATATTGCTATCGATGCATCTGCTGTAACAACAGGCACATTGCCTATTGCAAGAGGTGGTACAAATGGAACATCATTCACATCAAGTCAAAGAGTTATCTTTGATGGCACTAAACTTGCATCACAGGCGAATACTGGTTACACATTAACTGGTGGTGTTGCCGCTGGTAATACAATCACATCATTAACTGTTAATCAGTATGGTGAAGTTTCAGCAGTAACTGCCGCAGAGATTGCAATCGCCGCATCTCAAGTTACTTCTGGTACACTTGCAGTTGCTCGTGGTGGTACAGGTCTTGCATCATATGCAGTTGGTGATATCATCTTTGCCTCTGGTGCAACAACTCTAGCGGCACTTGCTGATGTTGCAACAGGAAATGTTCTTATTTCTGGTGGTGTAACTACTGCACCTTCATATGGAAAAGTTGGTCTTACAACTCATGTGTCTGGCACACTTGCAGTCGGTAATGGTGGTACAGGTAATACTGCACTCACAACGAATGGTGTTGTTCTTGGTCAAGGTTCAAGCGCATTGACTACTGTAGTTTCATCCACTGAAGGTCATGTGCTACAAATCAATTCTTCAGGCGTACCAACATTTGCACATTTGAATGGTGGAAGTTTCTAATATATAATTAATACTATGAAAGGGTTTTATTATGTCCGATGCAAATTTTATAAATGTCTACAATGAGGTAGTACTAGAAAATTTCACTGCTGTGCTGAAACAGAATTTTATGTTTCAAACGCAAATCAAATTTCTTGAAGAAAAGGTAAAAGAAATACCTGCTCTTCAAGAAAAAGGAAATTTATATGAATCTGTTGTTAGAGAAAATGCTAATCTACAAAACAAGATAGTTTCTCTAACTTCAGAAGTTGAAAACAAAGACACCATCATTAAGAATTCAAGTAATAGTGATGTTGATAAACATCGTCTACAGACTGCATTGAATGAGCAAGCAAAGGAACTTGAGAGACTGAGCAATAAATTTGCTGATATTGAAAAAGATATTGCTGATAAAAACTACTACATCAAACAGTTGGAAGACATGCTACCAAATTCAAAAAGAAAAAAACTAGGTTTAGAAATAATTGAATCTGCCAAAGAAGAAGTTGAAGAAGTAAAATCTACCGAGAAAGTTTCTGTAAAAGAAAATAATGTTGTTTTGAAAGTTGAATCGGCTGGCGGAACTTTCTAAGCATGGCAAATACAGTCATTGCGGTCCGTTCTTCGGGTACAGCGGCAGCCACTCCTTCTTTAGGTGTTATTGCTAACGGTGAAATTGCTCTCAATTTTGCTGATGGTATAATTTACTATAAGACTTCATCGAATACTCTTGGTTCGATTAGGACAACTCAGCCTGCCGGTCTCACTACAGAAGTTCAGTTCAATGACGCTGGTTCTTTTGGTTCAAATGCCAACTTCACATTCAATAAAACTATAGCGACACTTAATGTAAATAACATTAATGTATCGACAAACTTTACTGCAAGTGCAGTTGCGACTTCGCAATACATTCAATTCTCAGATGGTTCAAGACAATACACTGCCAATGCCGGTGGTTCGACTGGTTTGGCAAACAGTGGTGCATTGATTACAGTTAATAGCGCATCGCAATTATATGTCTCAAACACAAAAACATCAACATCAAATATAACAGGCGCAATAACTATTGCCGGCGGTGCTGGCGTTAAAGGTAATGTGTATGCCGATAATGTTTTTATTGGCGGACAACAGGCAGGAACAATTGGTGATGCAATGGCAATGGCAATCGCACTAGGATAAATATACTACTATGGCTAAACCTACAACAAGATCCACTTTTAAAACTTACTGTCTTCGTGAGTTGGGTTTTCCTGTTATCGATATCAATGTCGATGATGACCAATTAGAAGATAGAATAGATGAAGCATTACAATTCTTTCAAGACTATCACTTCGATGGTGTTGAGAAGATTTACATGAAGCATAAAATTACAACAGATGATATTGCAAGAAAATGGATTTATGTTCCTGATGCAGTGATTGGTGTTGTGAATGTGTTTCCGTTTGATGATTCAAACTCATCAATCAACATGTTCGATTTGCGCTATCAATTAAGATTGCATGATTTGTATGACTTTACTTCAGTGTCATATGTGCCATATGAAATCACAATGCAACATATTGCAACATTGAATTTGTTGTTCTCTGGTAAACCACAATATCGTTTCAATCGCCATCTCAACAAATTGTTTCTTGATATTGATTGGAATAATAGCATAAAAGAAAATGATTGGGTAGTTGTTGAATGTTATCGTAAATTAGACCCTGATACATTTACTGCATCTGGAACAGCCAATGTTGCGAATGCTTCGGTTGTAGTAACTGGCACTGGAACAAACTTCTACAATGATTTTTTTATTGGTGATGATATCACAGTTGGCAGTCAAACTCAAACAATCATTCAAATTAACTCAGCAACTTCATTGAATGTTTACAGTGCATTCACCAGCACAGCAACTGGACAAACAATCTCAAAATCAGGTATCTCAGATGTTTGGAATGATAGATTCTTAAAGAGATACACTATTGCATTGATTAAAAAACAATGGGGTAACAACCTTAAAAAGTTTGCAGGTATTCAAATGCCAGGTGGTGTGATGTTGAATGGTCAAGCAATTTACGATGAGGCTGTTGTTGAAATTCAAAAGATTGAAGAAGATATTCAAAGTCTGAATGTATTGCCACCAGATATTTTAGTTGGTTAATAATGGCAACGAATCTATATTTCAATAATTTTCCGGTCAATCAAGTAACCAATGAGCAGTTGCTCGTTGAGGATTTGCTGATTGAAGCCATGAAAATTTATGGTATAGATGTTTACTATTTACCAAGAACTACAGACAATTCAGGTATTGATAAGTTGTATGGTGAAGACCAACTGAAGAAATATGTTACTGCATACCCAATTGAAATGTACATCAACAATGTATCTGGTATGGAAGGTGAAGGCGATTTCATTTCTAAGTTTGGTCTTGACATTCGTGATGAGATGACAATGCTTGTTTCTCGCCGTAGATTTAAAGCAAGTGTTCCTGGATTGTTTAGGGCGCAAGAAGGTGACTTAATTTACATTCCTCTTGTTCAAAACTTCTTTGAGATTTCACATGTTGAGCATGAGAACACTCCTGCAATGTTCTATCCATTGGGTCGTGGGCGTGACAACAATGTGTATTTGTATTCATTGAAACTTCGCCAATTCGTATTCTCTAGTGAAATTATTGAAACCGGTGTAGATGAAGTTGATGGACAAATCAGACACAATTATACAGTAACAACAATGACTGTGAATGCTGGAGGTTCTGGAACTTTTGATACAGCAAATAATGAGACAGTATATCAAGGTAGCAATGTTGCTACAGCAACCGCTTTTGCTGAATGCACTTCGTTTAATTCAACAACAAGAAAACTTGAAGTCATTAAAATTAATGGAACATTTGTAAGTTCACAAGCCATTAAAGGTGCCACAAGTAATGCATCTTGGATACTTTCAACAAGTGGTGAATCAAAAGCACAAGACCTCGACTTCTCATTTGAAGATATTGCAGATAATAAAATTGTTCAAACAGAGGGTGATAATATCATCGACTTCTCTGAAAACAATCCATTTGGTGAACCGTAATGTTTGGTACTCATTTTTACAATCGTAGCTTTCGAAAATATGTCGTAATTTTTGGTACGATGTTTAATAATCTGTCTATCAAAAGATATGCTAATGATGGCACTGCAAGAGAAGTTATTAAAGTGCCTCTTGCATATGGTGCCAAAGAAAAATTCATTACAAGATTACAGCAAGACCCCACTCTAACAAAGTCTGTCGCTATAACTTTACCTAGACTTAATTTTGAAATGACAAACATTTCATATGATTCTAGCCGTAAGCAACAATCGGCTATTAAGATTGCGGCCGCTGACACAACAGTCAAAAGAACAGTCAAGTCTCAGTATGTTGGTGCGCCATATAACTTTGATTTCACTCTAAGCATTTTTGTTCGCAACATTGAAGATGGTACACAACTTGTTGAACAAATTCTACCATATTTTGTTCCAGACTATACAGTCACTGCTAATCTAGTTCCATCACTGAATATCATCAAAGACATTCCTATTGTTCTCAATAGTGTTTCACAGAACATAGAATATGAAGGTAATTTAGATTCACAAAGAATCATTACATGGGATTTGACATTCACTGTTAAAGGATATCTGTTTGGTCCTGTTGCTAATAGTGCTATCATTATTGGTATCGATAGTGGTGTTGTTGCCAATAGTGCAAACATTATCACTGGTGGTTCTACAACAAACTTGTTCTACGATACCAATAACAAAGCAATTCAGACTGTAGTTATGCAGAATACTGCAAACACAGGAAACGGAAAATATCTTGAAGGTGAGACTATCAATGTTGAAAACAGAAGAGATGTTCTTGGCACAGTATTGTACTGGAGACCAAATTCAAACACTCTGATTGCAACTTCGATGACTGGTGTATTGTCTGCAAACGATATTGTTATTGGCGCAGATTCACATGCAAGATATCTTGTTTCTACTGTAGAGACTACACCATTATTGATAGCAAATACAAAGATTACTCAAAACCCAGTCACTGCTGACACAAATGATGATTTTGGCTATACCATTCAGTCAAAAGAATACCCTGATACATTATGAAAAGCATAGATAAAAACTTATCAGACATATTCGACATAGACCCAATAACACCAACAAATGTAATTGAGGTCAAAGAGACTGCCGTTGTCGAAATAAAAGATTCAACTATTGAAGATGATGTTGAGTTTGCTAGACAGAACATCAAAAAATTAATCAACAAAGGTGGAACTGCCTTTGATAATCTTTTGTTAGTAGCAAACGAATCTGAACAACCAAGAGCATATGAAGTTGTCGCAACATTAATCAAAAACTTATCTGACTTAAATAAAGACTTACTTGAATTGCAAAAGCGTAAGAAAGATTTACAAGGGTCTGACGATAAAAAACAAAGTGGAAATGTAAATGTTGACAAAGCAGTTTTTGTTGGCTCAACAACAGAACTAGTAAAGTTTTTGAAGAATAATAAATGAGTGATAATGGTGGTGGGTATAATGGTAATGCGAGTCTAAAAAGGTTAGGTGTAGAAATATCCTACACTGAAGAACAAGTTGCAGAGATTGTAAAGTGTTCTGAAGACCCAATTTACTTCATTAAAAAATATGTGAAGATTGTCAATGTGGACAAAGGTCTTGTTCCATTCGACATGTGGCCATTTCAAGAAGAGATGGTCGATACATTTCACAACAATCGTTTCTGTATTGCAAAGATGCCTCGTCAGGTTGGTAAGACAACTACGACAGTTGGTTATATGCTTTGGACTGTACTATTCAACATTGATTATAAGATTGCAATTCTTGCAAACAAAGGCGCATTGGCTCGTGAGATTTTAGGTCGACTTCAATACGCATATGAATATTTGCCTCTATGGTTGCAACAAGGTATCAAAGTTTGGAACAAAGGTAACATTGAACTTGAGAACGGTTCTGTTATTTGGGCATACGCTACTTCTGCATCTGGCGTTCGTGGTGGTACTTACAATCTAGTTTTTTTAGATGAGTTTGCCTTCGTTCAACACAACATGGCACAAGACTTCTTCACATCAACATACCCTGTTATTTCATCAGGTAAAACGACAAAGGTTATTATTGTATCGACACCTAATGGTCTGAATCAATTCTATAAGATGTGGGTCGATGCGACAGAAGGTCGTTCAACATACAAACCACTTGAAGTTCATTGGTCAATGGTTCCAGGTCGTGATGATGCTTGGAAAGAAGAGACAATACGAAACACTTCTGAAGAACAATTCAGACAAGAGTTTGAGACAGAATTCATTGGTTCTTCGGCAACATTAATCTCTGGTATAAAACTTCGTGAGTTAGCATTCAAGAATCCTCTTGAAGAAGAGAATGGTCTATCAATATACGAAAGACCGATTGGTGAATGCATTGATGAAGTCACTGAAAAAATGAAACCTAAAAACATGTATACAATGACAGTCGATGTTTCGAGAGGTTTAGGTTTAGATTATTCAGCATTCTCAGTTGTCGATGTAACTACTGTTCCTTACAGACAAGTTGCCAAATATAGAAGCAATACCATTTCACCGTTGACATTTCCTACATTAATTTATAGGGTAGCAAAGTATTACAATGAAGCATTTGTGCTTGTTGAAATCAATGACAACGGACAGCAAGTTGTGGATATACTACATAATGATTTAGAGTATGAAAATATTTTCAAGTTAGAACATCACTCTATTAAAGGTCAGTCGATTTCTGCTGGATATAAAAAATCAGTCTCTTTTGGATTGAGAACAACCTCAGCAGTTAAGAAAATTGGATGCGCTAACTTAAAAGCAATTGTTGAGAACAATAAATTTCTGATTTATGACTTTGATACTATTGCAGAACTTAACACATTTGTGCGTGTTAAAGATAGTTATGCCGCCGAAGAAGGTAATAATGATGACTTAGCAATGACGCTGGTTCTTTTTGCTTGGTTAGTTGCACAGAAATTTTTTAAAGAAACTACAAATACAGACATTAGACAGCACATTCTAGAAGAACAAAACTCCCTAATTGAAGATTCTATGACTCCGTTTGGCATCATAGATGGGTATCAGGGTGTAAATGATTATGAAGAGATGAGAGTTGAGGATGGTGATTTATGGAGTAGCGTAAAAAGTCGCTATCTTTCCTCAAATTTGTAAAACTATAAATAAACAGTAATTGGAATTTTAAGCCAGACTAAGAATTTTAAAGGAGACAAAACATGGCCTTTCAACTAAGTCCAGGCGTAAATGTATCAGAGATTGACTTAACAACAGTAGTTCCTGCTGTTGGGACAACTCAAGGTGCGTTTTCTGGAGCATTTCAATGGGGACCTATCGAGAAGAGAATCCTTGTTGACAGCGAAGTAAAACTCGTTGAACGCTTCGGTAAACCGGATGCAAATACTGCCACATCATTTTTCACGGCTGCCAACTTCTTGGCATACGGAAACAATCTTCGCATTGTTCGTGCCGCTAATACGACTTCAAACTGCTCAACATCAAGCGGTACTGGAATCTATATTAAGCATGAAGAAGATTATGAAGAGAACTATTTTAACGGTGAAGCGGCTGTTGGAGATTGGGCCGCAAGATATGTTGGTGGTTTAGGCGATTCATTGAGAATTTCTATTTGCCCAAGTGCAAATGCATTCTCTGGAAACTTAACTTCACTAGCATCTATCACATCAAACGCATCTATCGTTGGTAACACAACTATTAACCTTAGTTCAAGCGGCGCTACATGGATTGCAAACAATGACTTGATTTCTGTAGATGCTGGTACAACATATATTCGTGTTGCACAAGTTTCTACGACAGTTGTTACACTTGCAACAGCATTGACAACAGCAGTTTCTGCTGGTCAACCAGTTCTTCGCAAATGGCAATATGCCGATAACTTCGATGCCGCACCAGGAACATCAACATATGTTGCTGACAAAGGTGGTAGCAGAGATGAAATGCATATTATCGTTATCGATGAAGATGGTAAATTCAGTGGTACTGCAAATACAGTGCTTGAAAAATACGCTTTCGTTTCTAAAGCATCAGATGCTAGAAGCGACAACGGTTCTTCAATCTACTATCCTCGTGTAATTTTCAATAAATCCAAATATGTCTATTGGATGGACCACACATCTGGTGGAACAAACTGGGGTACTGCCGCTCTAGGAACAACATATACCAACCTTAATGCTGGTGTAGGTGTATCACTATCTGGTGGTACAACTGTAACTCCTACTGATGCAGATACTATCAGAGGTTATGGTTATTTTGCAGACCCAGAAATTGTTGACATTTCATTAGTCTTAGGTGGTGTTGCTTCTCAAACTGTTGCAACATACTTGATTGGTAGTGTCGCCGAGGCTCGTAAAGATTGCTTAGTATTCTTGTCACCACGCCGTGATGATGTAGTTGATGCTCCAGGCAACGAAAGAGCAAATATTACAACATTCCGTAATTTGTTAACTTCATCTTCATATGCAGTCATAGACTCCGCATGGAAATATCAGTATGACAAATACAATGATGTGTACCGTTATGTTCCTATGAACGGCGATACAGCAGGATTGTGTGTTAGAACAGATGTTGAGCGTGACCCATGGTTCTCACCAGCTGGTTTCAATCGTGGTCAAATTAAGAATGTTATTAGACTTTCTTTTAACCCAACCAAAGCAGAGCGTGATGAGTTGTATAAGATTGGTGTTAACCCTGTCGTTACATTCCCTGGTGAAGGTACAATCCTTTTCGGTGATAAGACATTGTTAGCTAAACCATCTGCATTCGACAGAATTAATGTTCGCCGTTTGTTTATTGTTCTTGAAAAAGCAATTGCAAAAGCAGCCAAGTTTTCATTGTTTGAATTCAATGATGAATTTACTCGTGCCCAATTTGTAGCACTAGTTGAGCCATTCTTGCGTGATGTAAGAGGACGCCGTGGTATTTACGATTACCGTGTTGTTTGCGATGAAACAAACAATACTGGTGAAGTAATTGACCGTAATGAATTCATTGGTGACATTTATATCAAACCTGCTCGTTCAATCAATTTCATTCAACTGAACTTCGTTGCAGTTAGAACTGGCGTTGCATTCGATGAAGTTGTTGGTAAATTCTAATAAATAAAGAGAACAGGAGAAAATTAAATGGCTTTTAATGTCTATGAATTCCGCTCTCAGATGCAAGGAGATGGCGCTCGTCCTAACTTATTCCAAGTTGAGATGCAGTTCCCTCTTTTCTCTAATCCCGGAAATGCTTCACAAAAACTTACATTCTTTTGTAAGACTGCTGGCTTGCCAGGTTCTACAGTTAATGCTGTGCCTATCCAATATTTTGGTCGTGAGATTAAAGTAGCTGGTAACAGAACATTTGCTGACTGGACAATCACAATCATTAATGATGAAGACTTCGTTATCCGTAACGCTTTCGAGCGTTGGATGGCGGCGTTGAATTCACACTCTACTAACTTGAGAAATAATATCGCTACTTCTGCTTCATCATATGGCGCAGATGCTGTTGTAAGACAGTATGGTAAATCAGGCGGTGAACTTAAATCTTATAAGTTTGTCGGAATGTTCCCAACCGATGTTAGTCAAATCGATGTTGATTGGGGATCAAACGACACAATTGAAGAGTTTACAGTAACTATGGCATATCAGTGGTGGGAAGCCGCCGCAATTGGCATCAACTAAGTATAGGGAGGGAAATCCCTCCCTTACTTTTTATTATATAATGGAGTGATATGGCTATCAAACTTTTTGGTTTCAATCTAGGCAAGAAAGAAGTAACTCAGGTCGAAAAACCTGAGCAGTCTTCTTTCGTTATGCCGCAAGCCGCTGTTGAAGACGGCGCTATAACCGTTCAGTCTGGTGCGTATTATGGCACCTATGTGGACCTCGAAGGTTCAGTTCGCAATGAACTCGAATTAATTACACGATATCGTGAGATGTCTCTTCATGCAGAATGTGAAGCGGCCATCGATGAAATTATTACTGAATCAATTACTATTGACACTGACGATGGTGAAATCGTTGATATCAATATGGACAAATTGAAACAGCCAGAATCTATCAAAAAGAAAATTAGAGAAGAGTTTCAAAATGTTAAACGCATGTTGAACTTCTCGAATCTTGGAGATGAGATTTATCGCCGTTGGTATATTGATGGTAGACTCAACTATCATATTATCGTCAACGAAAAAACGCCTAAACAAGGCATACAAGAATTAAGATTTATTGACCCACGAAAAATTAGAAAAGTTCGTGAGATTCAAAAAAATAAAGACCCAAGAACAGGTGCTGAATTAATTTCATCTGTCACTGAGTATTATGTCTATAATGATAGAGGCATGACTACTCAAGGATATACAGCAAATGCTGCCGCAGGCGCATCTGGTATTCGTATTGCACCAGACTCAATCATTAATGTAAACTCAGGTTTAATGGATGCCAAGAACACAATGGTTCTTGGTTACTTGCATAAAGCAATCAAACCATTGAATCAGTTAAGAATGACTGAAGATGCTATTGTCATCTATAGATTGTCAAGAGCACCTGAGCGCCGAGTGTTCTATATTGATGTTGGTAACTTACCAAAATTAAAAGCAGAACAATATCTTCGTGATATTATGGTCAAGTATCGTAACAAACTTGTCTATGATGCAAACACTGGTGAGATTAAAGATGAGCGCAAACATCTTTCAATGCTCGAAGACTTCTGGTTGCCTCGCCGTGAAGGTGGTAAAGGTACAGAGATTGTAACATTGCCAGCAGGACAAAACCTTGGTGAGTTGCAAGATGTTCAGTACTTTCAAAGAAAATTATATCAGTCATTGAATGTGCCAGTTGGTAGACTTGATACACAACCTGGAGGTATGGTTGGTCTTGGTCGTGTTACTGAAGTCACAAGAGATGAAGTTAAGTTTGCCAAATTTGTAAATCGTCTTCGTAATAAATTCTGTCAGTTATTTGATGGTGCTTTAAAGGTACAATTATCTCTTAAAGGTATCTGCACCACTGAAGAGTGGGATGAAATCAAAGAATCTATTTGGTATGATTTTAAGAAAGACAATAACTTTGCTGAGATGCGTGAAGCAGAGTTGTTGCGTGAAAGATTAAATTTAGTTGCTACAGTTGACCCATACATTGGTAAGTACTTCTCATTAGAGTGGGTTAAGAAAAATGTTCTTCAACAATCTGATGATGAGATTGAAGAGATGCAAAAACAAATTGAGGAAGAGCAAAAGCTATTTCCTGACTTAGCACAACCATCAGGACCTAATGGTCAACCTGTACCGCCAGGACAAGAACAACCAGCACCAGTTCCAGGTGAAGGAACTGAGTTGGGTGACTTGACTGGCGTAGATAATACTGCTGATAACTCTACTGAATCAAATGGAGAATCTATGACACCTATGCTTGATTCTACTGTAGATAAGTTATCAGGTGGTATAAATAAATCAAAGAAATAATTATTGGAGAACATCGTGGCTAATGAACAAACAAGACAATTCTTAGACTTAATCGGTCAAGATAGTAAAGTAGAAGCAAGAGAAGTAATTGAAGATATGTTATCGCAAAGAATGGTTGCGGCACTAGATGCTCGTAAGCAAGGTATTGCATCGACTATGTTTGACACAGAAACAGAAACAGAATGAAATCCATAAAGAACATTCGAGAAGATATTGTTGTTGAAGAGGAGAAGTCTGACTACTCCAAATTCGACACATTGGTTCGTGCAGGACTTGCCAATAAGGCACAGTTACAAAGAATCCATAAAATTCTTGATAAGATGCAAGAACCAAATCCACAATTCAGTAGTGCTGACCGTGCTATTGTTGTGAATATCTTTAACCGTATGGTTGATGTTCTTTCTAACAACAAACAAGTTTTCTCTTTGGCTCGTAAAGCAGTTAAAGAAGAAGAAGAAATTGAAAACTCAATCAGTACCGAATCTATTGATGAAGCATATGCCAGACCTGTAGATCCACCACCTGTGCTTGTATTGAAAAGAAAAGCTATTCGTGTTTTTCCAAATAGAACAAGAGTTGCACTTTACTTTAATGACAAGATTGGTCGTTACTTCAGTGTGCCTTATTCAACACCAGATGAGACTAGTAAATTTGATAGCACTGCACAGATGGCAGGTATGCAAGCAATTGCTACTGAAGAAGTAATTTACGAAAGTGCATTTGATACATTGAAAAAGATTGTTGATGATAAGCAACATCAAAAAGTAAAATTTGATGATGGCTCAAGTGCAACAGTTGATGGGTTTACTGCATCAGCAATTATGACTGTTCATAAAGCACTCAACGATGATAATAAGAAAAAGTTTGAAGACTTGGTCAATAAAAGTAAAGCTGGTATGATGAAGGCTTCATCTTTTGCATTCAAACAAATGAAATGATTGACGATATCATCAGACAACGATTTGAAGATGCAAAAGATAGAATCTTTGCGTCATTAGATGAAATGCTTGAGCGCAAATTGATTGCTCTCAAAAGAACAATTGCATCAGATTATTTTGAAGAACTATCAGAGGCTTTTAATCCTAACAGACAGAAGGTAGGAAGAATCATTAAGATTCGCCGCCGTATTCGTAGAGATAAAAAGGGTAAGATAGTTATTCAAAAGAATAAGAGAAAGTCAGCAATTAAAGGTTTCAGAATTTCTGGCAATAAAGTTGTTCGTGTCTCTGCCGTATCAAGAATGAAGAAGTCTCGTAACTTGAAGAAATTTTGGAGATCCAAAGGTCGTTCTAAGTTGCGTAGAACATTACTCAAAAGAAAAATGTCAATGAACCGCCGTAAGGCAATAGGACTAAAATAAAATGGCTTATGAAATTTTAAACTCATTAAGAAGTCGTTCAATTATTCGTGTTACTGGTAATACTGCCACACGAATTAACTTGTCGGCTCTTTCAGCTAACAGTTCGCTTGAGACTGTTAACTCAGCATCACTAACACATGTGATTACAGCCACGGATGGTAAGTGGGTAATCTATCGTGGTAATGATGCAAGTGGTCCAGTATTGCTTTCACTGTTTGGCTCAAACGATTTACCATTATCTGTATATGATGTGGCACTTGCTAATGGTTCAACATCAAACATCTATGTGACAAACTCAGGTACAGATGGAACACTTATTATGCAATTTACAAAGAACACTACTTACACAGTTGATACAGGTCTACTATGAAACTAATTAAAGAATATGTTGATAATGTAAAGTACTTGACCGAAGCCGATGAAAAAACAGGCAAAAAGGGGTACTTCATTGAAGGCGTTTTCATGCAAGCAAATCGCCCAAACAAAAACTTGCGAGAGTATTCTATGGATATTCTTGGTAATGAAGTCAACAGATATGTGAAAGAATATGTAGAACAAAATCGTGCGTATGGTGAGTTAGGACATCCTGATACTCCAACAATCAATCTTGAGCGTGTTTCTCACATGATTAAGAGTCTGAAAGTTGAGGGTGATAATTTTATTGGTAAAGCAAAAATTATGGATACTCCTTACGGAAACATCGTCAAAAATTTGATTGATGAAGGTGCTCGTATAGGTGTTTCTTCTCGTGGTCTTGGATCATTGCGTAAAAGAAATGATGGTATCAATGTTGTACAAGATGATTTTCGTCTTGCAACAGCGGCCGATATCGTAGCAGACCCATCAGCGCCAGACGCTTTTGTACATGGAATTCGTGAAGGAAAGGAATGGGTTTTTGTTGAAGGTCGATTTGAAGAAGTCGATATTGACAGAGCAAAAACTGCAATTCAGAAAGCATCCCGCAAGGATATCGAAACGGTTGCCGCACAACTATTCGAGAATTTTTTACGAAAACTTTAATTTTATAAATAAAGAATCATAAGGAGATTTTAAATGGCTAATCAACTCTTAGAAGCGGCTGCCGAAATTCTAGCTAACAGCAAGAAATCTGCACCATCTGACAGTCCTAAAAAACCAGAAGGCGAAATTCAAGACTTGGGTGGTGATACACCTGAAAAGCACGCCGACAGCAATGTAAAAAATGCTACTGGTACTAAAGCAGTAGCGCCGACTACAAAACCATCTGCCGCATCTTCTAAAATGGAAGAAGCTGAAGTTGATGGCGAAATAGTTGCCGAAGACTTGTCTGCTGACATTGATGCAATTTTTGGAGATGAAAACATCTCTGAAGAATTCAAATCAAAAGTTTCTACAATTTTTGAGGCTCGTGTTACTGACAGAATCAATACAATTAAAGAAGAAATCGAAGCCGAATATTCTTCTATGCTTGAAGAAGCAGTTGAATCTATTCGTACAGATTTGACAGAAAAAGTTAACGACTATCTCGACTACATTGTAGAAGAGTGGATGAAACAAAATGAAGTAGCCATCGAAAAAGGACTTCGTACCGAAATGGTAGAAGACTTTATTGGTGGATTGCGTAACCTATTTGCAGAGCATTATATCGATGTGCCTGCTGAAAAAGTTGACCTTGTAGATGAGTTAGCAACGAAAGTTGAAGGACTTGAAGACAAGTTGAACGAAGAAATTCAGCGTGGTATCGAATACAAGAAGCAATTGACCGAAGCTAAAAAGATTGATGTTGTTCGCACAGTGTGTGAAGGACTAACATCTACTCAAGTTGAAAAAATCAAATCGCTTGCAGAGAGCGTAGAATTCTCCACAGAGGAAGAATACCAAGAAAAACTTGAGACTATTCGTGAAAATTACTTCCCTTCAGGAATGAAGAAAGCCAATGCATCGCAAATGCATGAGCAAGTCGAAGATGGTTCAGAAAAACCTGCTATCAAAGACGCTCGTATGGCCGCTTACGCAAGTGCAATTTCAAAAACTTTACCTAAATAAACCCAAGGAGCAAAAATATGTTTCTCTCAGAAGAAATTTCCAAAAAATGGTCGCCAGTTCTTGACCATCCAGAACTAGCACCAATCAAAGACCCGTATCGCAAAGCTGTTACGGCAGTTATTCTTGAAAATCAAGAAAAAGCATTCTACGAAGAAAATAACATTCTTCGTGAAGCTACTACCGCTGGTAGCGGTGGTTTCGGTGGTGGTGCAAACGCAGGTGGTCCAGTTGCAGGTTTCGACCCAATTCTTATCAGCCTAGTTCGCCGTTCATTACCTAACCTTATCGCCTATGACATCTGCGGTGTTCAACCAATGACAGGCCCAACAGGTTTGATTTTCGCAATGCGTTCACGCTATACTGGTCAAGCTAACACAAATGATGAAGCATTCTTCAATGAAGCTAACACCACTCACGCTGGTGATTATCCAAATGACACACAAGTGGCGCTTGGTGTTGCTGGTACTGCAAACACAACTAACACTTTCGTACAAAATGCGGCAGCTGGTAGTGGTTTGACAACAACACAAGCTGAAGCACTTGGTTCATCTGATGCAATGAAAGAAATGGCTTTCGCAATTGAGAAAGTTACTGTTACTGCACTTACTCGTGCTTTGAAAGCAGAATACACAATGGAACTTGCACAAGACTTGAAAGCAGTTCATGGTCTTGACGCTGAAACAGAATTGTCAAACATTCTTTCCGCTGAAATTCTTGCTGAAATTAACCGTGAAGTTATCCGTACAATCTACGGTGTTTCTAAAATCGGTGCACAAGTTGGTACAACTACTACTGGTACTTTCGACCTTGACACTGACTCTAACGGTCGTTGGATGGTTGAAAAAATCAAAGGCTTGACTTTCCAAATCGAAAGAGAAGCTAATGCGATTGCTAAAACAACTCGCCGTGGTAAAGGTAACATCCTTATCGTTTCTTCAGATGTAGCATCTGCATTGGCTATGGCTGGTGTTCTTGATTACAACTCTGCATTGCAATCTCAAGTTAACTTGACAGTTGACGATACAGGTAATACTTTTGCAGGTACTATGTTCGGTCGTATCAAAGTGTACATCGATCCGTATTTCACAGCAACTGGTTCTTCTGAATTCGCTGTTGTTGGTTACAAAGGTACTAACGCATATGATGCTGGTATTTTCTACTGCCCATATGTTCCATTGCAAATGGTTCGTGCTGTTGATACTTCAACATTCCAACCAAAGATTGGTTTCAAAACTCGTTACGGATTGGTTGCAAACCCATTCGCAAACGGTACCACTCAAAGCTATGGTGCATTGACAGCACAAAGCAACAATTACTATCGTTCATTCAAAGTAACGAACTTGATGTAATTAATAAGCCACCTTCAAGAGTGGTATTTGAAAGAGGGACTTCGGTCCCTCTTTTTTTTGCTTATAAATAGACATATGACAGCACTTAACAGAACCCCCAATAATACAAACTTTTTTCAATCAAATAAGTTTCTATTGACATTTCTTAGAGCGCCAGCAATGCAATATTTCTGTCAATCAGTAAATTTGCCTGGAGTGTCTCTATCAGAAATTCCACAATCAACACCATTCGTTGATATCTTCAGACCTGGAGAGAAAATCATATATGATGTACTCAATGTGACTTTCTTGGTAGATGAAGATTTGATTTCATGGTTTGAAATTCACGATTGGATTCGTGCATTGACATTCCCTACAAAGTTTGATGAGTATAAAAATCTAGGACAACTTTCACCAAATGCAGTGAATACAACAAGTCCTCAATACTCTGATGCATCTTTGACTTTGCTTAACTCAAAGAACAATCCAACTTATCGAATTAAGTTTATTGATTGCTTCCCAACAACTCTATCATCCATAATGATGTCAACAACTGATGATGCCAATGCAGTCATTACTGCCGATGCGTCATTCAGATTTACCGTATTTAATATTGACAAAGTTTAAAATTGTGTTATACTAGTTGCAGATTAGTGTAACTATTACTGAGGTAATTATGAATAAATTGAATGAGTTGTTAGATATGTGGACCAAAGATTCTGACATGGACAGAACAGAACCAGGCAAAGAACTTTTAAACATACCAAAACTTCACAGCAAGTATCTGCGTATTCTATCAAACAGTAAACTTGAAGTCAAGAACTGTGAATTTAAATTAGCCAAAATAAAAAGACTGAAGTGGGAATACTACACAGGTAAATTAGATGATGACCAATTGAAAGAACATGGATGGGAACCATTTCCATTTGTTCTCAAATCGGACATATCTACATATCTTGATAGCGATGAAGATATGAATCGTGTGATTGCTCAGAAAGCACTCAACGAAGAAATGGTTGATTCATGCAACGCTATTTTAAAAGAACTTAACAATCGTACATGGCAACTGCGAGACTTTATAGCATGGGAAAGATTTATACAGGGTGCATGATTTAATAATTAGAAAAGTGAATGAAGTATTCTTACATATCGAATGTGAGAAATCAGTAGCACAAGAATTGTCAGACTACTTCACATTTTATGTTCCTGGTTATCAATTCACACCAGCATACAAATCAAGATATTGGGATGGTAAGATTAGGCTATTTGACCTAAGAAGTTTTCACATCTATCATGGTCTGTTAGAATACATTCGTGTATTTGCTAAAGAAAGAGAGTATACTCTTTCAGTTGATAGATTCTCAGAAGTCACAGAAAACTTCTCAATGAAAGAAGCCCACGATTGGGCACTATCATTAAAACTTTCACATGAAGTGAGAGACTATCAACTCAAAGCGTTTGCTCAAGCAATTCGTAATAAAAGAATGTTGTTGATATCTCCAACAGCATCAGGTAAATCTCTGATACTATATTTGATAACATCGTTTCTTCAATTCAGTATGCAGAATAGAAGAGGTCTGATGATTGTACCAACAACATCATTGGTTGAACAGATGTTCACAGACTTCAAATCATATGGTTATGATTCTGAAGAATACATACACAGACAGTATTCAGGAAAAGATAAAGTCACAGACAAGTTTCTAACAGTGACTACATGGCAATCGATTTATAAAAATCCGCCTGAGTACTTTGAACAATTCGATTTTGTTCTTGGTGATGAGGCGCATCAATTCAAAGCAAAATCATTGACAACGATTATGACCGGTCTTGTCAATTCAAAATATCGCATTGGTTGTACAGGAACACTTGATGGAACTCAGACACATAAACTTGTGCTTGAAGGTCTGTTTGGTCCTGCTACACAAGTTACTACCACAAAGGAACTGATTGACAATAAACAGTTAGCAGATTTTTTCATCAAGTGTTTGATATTAAAATATCCTGAAGACATTTGCAAACAATCAAGAGACTGGGACTTCAATACTGAGATTGAATACATAGTAATGAATCAAGCAAGAAATGAATTCATTAAGAATCTTGCTCTTTCGTTGAAAGGCAATAGTCTAATTCTGTTTCAGTTTGTTGAAAAGCACGGTAAACAATTATATGCCAATATCAAAGAAGCCGCAGGAAAAAGGCAAGTATTTTTTGTCTTTGGTGGAACTGATGTTGAGATTCGTGAATCGGTTCGGGCAATCACTGAAAAAGAGAATGATGCAATTATTGTTGCTTCTTATGGCACTTTTTCTACTGGCGTCAACATTCGGAATCTCCATAATATTATCTTTGCTTCTCCTTCAAAGTCTCGCATTAGGAATCTTCAATCTATAGGTAGAGGTTTGCGAATAGGTGATAACAAAGAAAAGGCAGTATTGTTTGATATATCAGATGATTTTCGAATAGGTAAACATACCAATTACACATTGCAACATTTCATAGAGCGTGTTAAAATATATGATGATGAAAAGTTTAATTACAAATTCTACAACATTGACCTCAAAACCTGACAATCTAAATGTTAAGATAGTTCGTTTAGTTACGGGTGAAGATGTGCTTGCTGACTTTATTGAAGACTCTTCTGATGGAACAGTTTTGCTTTCAAATCCAATGAGTCTTATCTTTAAGAGAATGCCAACAGGACAAAATGCTATGCATATGAGTCCTTGGTTACCAATTGAATTGATTGAAGAGAATATTGCTCAAATACATTCTGCTGATATTCTTACTGTTGTCAACCCAAGAAATGAACTTGTTGACCATTATAATACTGTTGTTGATAGTGAGCAGAATCGTTTGATTCTGCAAGATGAACAAATCAAATATGCTTTGAATAGATTGAGAGAAGAAGAACTGGAAGAGATTGAAGAAGTAATGGAACAGGTTAAGAACAATAATCCAATACATTAACTTTCAAACGGAACACAGTTAGTATACTGCAACTACGACAACCTTGTCAAGTGAAATTTTATAATATTACCAGGAAGACATTATGGCCGCAAACCCAAAACACTATGTAAACAATGCCGACTTTCTACAGGCAATCATAGAGTATCGTCTGAAGGTCAAAGAAGCCAAAGAGACCGATAAAGAAAAACCTAGACTGTCAAACTACATTGGTGCATGTTTCTTGAAGATTGCAGAACATCTATCAAGAAAACCTAACTTCATATCATACTCATTCAGAGAAGAGATGATTTCCGATGGTATAGAAAACTGCATTCAGTATGTTGATAACTTTGATCCTGACAAGTCTAAGAACCCATTTGCTTACTTCACCCAAATCATTTACTTTGCTTTCTTACGGCGAATTATGAAAGAGAAGAAACAACTCTATGTGAAGTACAAAGCAACTGAACAATTTGGAATCATGGAAGATGAGTATGATGAAGACACTGGTACAAGTAGACCATTCATACTCTATGATAACATTTCCGAATTCATTCAGAATTTTGAAGAAAGTAAGAAGAAGAAGAAAGACAAGTCAGCCAATAAAGGCATAGAAAAATTCATTGAGCCTGAAGATGTTTTATTGGAAGACATTGAAACTATTCCTCTAGAAGAAGTAGAGGCAATCTTGAAAGATTCAGAAAAAAGTTCTTGACACCTTTATCATTTTTTGTTATACTGACAGACTATGAAAATTGCACTCATTAATGATACGCACTTCGGTGCTCGTGGAGACAGTCATGTGTTCAATGACTTCTTCTTCAAGTTTTGGGAAAACACATTCTTCCCATACCTAAAAGAACACAACATCAAAACATGCATTCATTTGGGTGATGTTGTTGACCGCCGTAAGTTTATCAATCACAATATTGCATCTGACTTTCAGAATCGGTTCATGCGTAGATTTTGGGAAGAAGGCATTGACACACACATCTTGATTGGTAATCACGACACCTACTTCAAGAACACAAACAAAGTAAATGCAATTCAAAATCTATGCACTTCATATGATGGTGTGAATGAGCCTTTCATCTATGATGACCCTAAAGTAGTTTCATTCGATGGTGTTGATATTCTATTGATGCCATGGATTTGTGAAGAGAACTATGATAGAAGTATGTCTCTTTTGAAAGACGCTAAAGTACAATTAGTATTTGGTCATTTTGAAATCTCTGGCTTTGAAATGGACCGTGGCAATGTGTGCCATGAAGGTCTGAACAGAGATGTGTTTGATAGATTCGATATGGTATTGTCTGGACACTTTCATCACAAGTCTTCAGATGGTGTTGTACACTATCTCGGAAATCAATATGAAATCACTTGGGCTGACTACAATGACACAAGAGGTTTTCATATCTTTGATACAGAGACTCGTCAAATAGAATTCATTCAGAACCCATATAAGATGTTCTTCAAAATTGTCTATGATGACAGTGAACATGATTTTGAATATTGGAAGAAGTATGATTACTCACAATATCAAGGCACACATGTTAAAGTTATTGTAGTCAATAAACAGAATCCGTATCTGTTTGATACTGTGATTGACAATCTTTACAAAGCAGGTTTAGCTGATATCTCTGTTGTTGAAGATTTCACTGAGATAATTATTGAAGATGATAAAGACATTGTAGACCAAGCGGAAGACACAATGACAATTCTTTCCAAATATATTGATAATCTAGAACTCAATGTTGACAATGAGAAATTGAAAACATTCATGCGTGAACTTTATGTTGAAGCCTTGAATACAGAAAATGTAGAATGATAATTTTTCGTAAACTCAAATATAAAAACTTCATCTCAACTGGCAATCATTTTACAGAGATTCGTTTTGATGAATTTGAAAACACACTAGTTGTTGGTGCAAATGGTTCTGGTAAAAGCACAATGCTTGATGGCGTGTGCTTTGCTCTGTTTGGTAAACCGTTTCGTAAAATCAACAAACCGCAACTATTGAATTCAATCAACGCTAAAGAATGTGTCGTTGAAGTTGAGTTTGATACAGGCAACAAGTCGTTTAAAATTATTCGTGGTATCAAACCGAATGTGTTTGAAATCTATCAGAATGGTGAACTGCTGAATCAAGATGCGGCCGCAAGAGACTATCAAGACTTTCTTGAGAAATTTATTCTCAAATTAAATTACAAGTCTTTCACGCAAATTGTTCTTCTTGGTTCAGCATCATTCACTCCTTTTATGCAGTTGAGTGCAAATGACCGTAGAGCAATCATTGAAGACTTACTTGACATTCAGATTTTCTCTGCTATGAATGGTATTGTTAGGTCAAAGTTATCTGAGAATAAACAAGGTCTTTCAGACAGTAAATTGTTAATCGAATCATCTAATGAAAAGATTGCTATGCAAGAGAAATTCATTGCAAGCATGAAACAGAATAATGAAGACAAGGTAACTGAATATGCTAAAGAGATACAAAGTCATCAGAGTACTATACAAACCCTATATGGAGAAGTTGCTAACCTCTCCGTACAAGTCGAAACGCATCAAGCAGTTTTGGCAGATAAGATTGTGGTGGAAGATAAACTCAAGAAAATTACAAAACTTGAATCGCAAATTGAAAGCACAGTATCCAAATATAGAAAGGATATCAGTTTCTTTCAACATAATGACGATTGCCCAACCTGTAGGCAAACCATTGCCATCGGGTTTAAAGAGACGGAGATTGCCAACCTTTCGACCAAGAGTGCAGAGTGTGAACATGGTCTCGAAGAACTAGATTCAAAACTTCAAGGCTTGCAAAAAGCATTGGTTGAGATAAACAATGTTGTAACCATTGTTCAGCAGTTACAGATAAAAATTGCTACAAACAATAATGCTATTACTGAAACGAACAAGCAGATTGATAGATTGAATGCTAAAATTGCAGAATTGAAGTCGCCCAAAGATACCACAGATGCTGAAGAATTAGCATTGTCATCTTTGAAACAAACATTGAATGACTTGAAGAATCGATTGAAAGTGTTACTTGATGAAAAGACATACTATGATGCCGCATCTATTCTTTTGAAAGACACTGGTATCAAAACAAAAATCATCAAACAATATCTACCAGTCATCAACAAGTTGGTGAACAAGTATTTGGCTTCGATGGACTTCTTTGTTAACTTCACACTTGATGAGAACTTCAAAGAAACAATCAAGTCAAGGCATCGTGATGATTTCACTTATGAATCTTTTTCAGAAGGTGAGAAACAACGAATCGATATGGCACTAATGTTAACATGGCGGGCTGTTGCTAAGTTGAAGAACTCAGCAAACACCAATCTACTGATACTTGATGAGATATTTGATTCATCATTAGATACAAATGGCACAGATGATTTGATGAAAATTCTGCATCTTCTTGAAGGTGTGAATCTGTTTGTCATCTCACATAAGGGTGACATACTGCAAGATAAATTTAGAAATATTATTAAGTTTGAGAAAGTCA